>JACCEC012401400.1_pt1 | contig 25356 bp, 23 predicted proteins | sample 7450121 | NCBI WGS metagenome assembly JACCEC01 (sample SAMN15323455, study PRJNA562643) | freshwater metagenome | isolation source: river surface water | place: USA:Blue River Watershed | collected 2017-08-18 | reverse complement strand
GATTCATATCTATTAACTTATAAAATGATAATGACAATTTTTTTAATTCATATGAACCTAATAATGAAACTAACCTGAAATTGTTTTTTAATACTTCTTCTTCATCATATACTGTATTTTCAAGTTCTTGGAGTATTACATTCATAGGTCTTAAGAACTCATAAACTGTTATAAATCTTGCATTTAATTTATTATGCATTGTATTAAGTAATTCTGCAAACTTACATGTTGGTTCATATTTCAAACAATTAGGTGATATATTAGTTTTATACTTCATACGAAACTCTGGAATTTGATGTTCACCAAGCTTACGTCCATGATGTTCGTATGATTCATCTATTTTCACATTGATACTGTTTAATGACCAATACGTCCAATCTTCACCAATTTGTTGTTTATAAAAACAATTTCCACACTTACATAAACTTGTTAATATACGAAGTTTTATCTCTAATTCCATTAACTCTTCATTTACGTGTGAACCGTATTGTTTTGAATCTGAATCAAAGATTGGAAAGAAGTTTCCAGATAATTTATTAAGTAATTTATGACGTAATTCTTTTTCTGTACCAAATTGTGGTAAAGATTCATTAATACTCATATATACCATTGGAATACTTAATAAATTCACTGAATTCGATTCAGAGACTCGTATGGATTCAGATGATTCAGATAATTCATTTGAATTGTTTGATTCAGATGATTCATTTGAATTGTTTGAGTTCTTCATCTCCAATTCTTGGAAAAAACAGTATAAGTCTTTTTTAAGACAATATGCTATATTTCCACGACATCTCATTGATTCTTCATCATTCATTACACTTACACTTACCTTTTCTGCGTCTAATTGATTCATTTTTTAATTAATTTATTAATTTATTAACTTATTAATTTATTAATTTTTTTTAGAAATTTTCTCACGGACCTTAATATTGGCATACGTTTCAATATACACCTTCGCGACATTTATGGGAAAATTCGAATTTCTTGGCACACAACGGACACGTGCATGCTATTACATGCATTTACATGCTTTTGCATGCTATTAAATTCTGAATGCATGTGTTTGAGTTCTTAATGCATGCTTTTGTATTCTTAATGCATACTATTACATACTTTTGAGTTCTGAATGCATTGTTTGTATTCTTAATGCATACTATTACATGCTTTTGAGTTCTGAATGCATTGTTTGTATTCTTAATGCATACTATTACATGCTTTTGAGTTCTGAATGCATTGTTTGTATTCTTAATGCATACTATTACATGCTATGATTCATTCTTTTCTTGGTTAAAAAACAGAAAAATACATATATATTACATTAACATTACATTACACATTACATTGCATTCAAAAAATTAATTACATTCAAAAAATTACACATTACGTGTGCTTAAAACTACACGAACAGGTGATACTTCTGATCTACCAAGACGTAATGCACGTCCTGCTAATTGAATATATGAAGGATCATTAACATTACCTGTATCATCAATTTGAATAATCAAATCTGTTAACTTGGCATCAATGCCAGTTACTTCAACACTCTTATTAATAAGCATATCGAGTATTAATACTTGTGGTGTATCATCTTCTGAACAGAACTTCTTATATATCTTATCTGTTCTACCAACAGTCTTACGTTTTTTACGTTGTTGTTCACCATCTTGAATTTCTACAGCGTATGGTCTTATTACTTCAAATGTATGAAGTTCATTAATACCATACTTGAATATATTCCATGTATCAACTTCATTACCAGCAATAATAACATGTGTTAAACCATATTTACATGCTTGTTTTAATATTTCATCACATGCTATAGATTGTTGAACACGTGTGAAATCGTACTGTTTAATCCATTCTTCAAAACCAGGGATATTTTTAATATTACCACGTGCAATTACCTCAGCTACATCATCTTGTTGTACAGCAACAGCGGGAACAGTAACAGGTACATATTGTTGTACATTTGTAAGTGCAGCATAATTATCAACTAATGCAGTTGGCATGTTAGGATTACGACAACCAGGACAACATCCACGACGTAAACGTACTTGACTAAGACATCCTTTGCATAATGAAAATGCACAGCATGATGTTAAATATAAACTATCATTATCAGCATACTCTTCTAAACATATATTACACTCCTTTGATAACTCTTCTGTTATTTTCTTCAAAATAAATTGAAGACGTGTAAGTTTTGCTTCGTAATCACGTATGATACCATAATCATCAATTGTTTTATTTTGTTTCGCACGTAACGCAGTTAGTTCACGTGTTATTTTCACAATACGTTCACGTATCTGATGTGTAATTTCACCAACACTCTTACCACCCAAATTAATATCTAATCTCTCTTCTTCCATACGTAATGCATCTTCTGCATTTTGCATATCATTATTTACCAAACCGAGTAAACGTGTTAATGATCTAGAGCATGTAACACTGTACGAATGCATAACAGGAATTCTTGAACTAATTTCATTTACTAATGACTCATATAACTGCTTTGGAATAACATGCATACCACATATATCTGCCATTACATTTACCTTGTATCTACGTTGCTTGTACTTATTCTCTTCAATATTCATCATGAAATCACGTGAAAATAAATTTGCAATATCTTCAATACGTAGTACATTATGACGGAATATCTTGTTAAGTAAATGTGTACATCTTGATGAACTAATATTTGCACCTAAACCATGTGGTGTTGCAGTTACCATGAGAGTATACATGCCTAATGGAAGAAAATCATGTGAATCTTGCATATTCAAATTCATTGATTCTACTTCATCTATAATAACAGCACCATATGTATACTCATACTTTGTAAAACCATTAGTATCATCATTATTATTACTATTATTACTATTATTACCATTGATATTACTTGTGATGAACTTAGGTAACGAATTCTTATGTGTAATATACACATACGTCTTATTAGGATTGATATTACGATGATCAAATGACTTCATTATTAATCCATCACCATCTGGATATACTTCAACTTTCTTAGGATCACTGTTATTTTTAAATGTATCACGCCATACTCCTACTAAATGTGCAGGAGCATATACTAATATAACATTAGGTAGAAAAACGCACATCTCTTTATCAAATATATTCGTAACAGATCCACGAAAATTAACAGAACAACGTGATTCTACAAACTCTTGATAATCACTTACGAGTTTACGTTGTGTGTCTTTGTTTTGTATACATTCAAGTATACCTTTAACAGTTAAACTTGTTTTACCACATCCAGTTGGTAAATTAAGAATCTTAACAACTGGATAATTACCATTATAAACAGCTTCACCACGTATAGATTCACTATTTGCAACACCATTTACTGCATTAAAACCAGGACGTATATTCATACGTTCATCAATACTTAAATTGTCAACATGACTTAACATTTTTTTAGTTTCTTCATCCCATCTAAATGGACCAACACTATTTGGTACATTACTTGATCTATTAAAATACACATAATTAACATCTACACGTTTATTACAATGTGGATTTACAATTCTCTTACAAATTTCGACTTGTGCATCAAGGAGTTCATGACGTTTACCATTACGATCAAACATGTGATTACCACTATGTAAATTGAAATCTAAATCACCAGATGTCACTCTTTCGGTCAAACGACTGTTTCTATAATCAAAACAGTGTGAGATCTTTTGACCTACACGTAAATTACTCATCTTATTCGCAGCAGAAATCATCTTCAAATTCTAAATTAACAAAAAATTATAAATTTTATAAATTTTATAAATTCATAAGTTTATACTTATTAATTATGTGTTATTATGTGTTATTATGTGTTAATTATCTATTAAAACTTACAATAATATATTAAATGAATGAATTTTATGAATTCGAAATTTTCTATAAATTTTTTCCTCAAGTTTCCAAAAACACCAAGACTGTCCGTACGATTTTTTCGAGAATTTTATGAAATTCCAAATTCGAAGTAATTTACATTCATTAATTATTTATTTATCAGTAAAATGTCAGAAGTAGTTCAACAACGTATGGAGAATGTTATTTCTGCAGTTAAATCTGCATTGTTCTATAATTTTCAACGTGCAGTTGGTGATCATTATTGGATGAATCCTCTTACATCTGCTCAGGGGTGTATGTTTAATACATTATCTTACAATTTGATTAATGTATTAGATGGTGAACGTAGATTACCATATAGAAATGATTCATACAGAAATAAGACTGCGCTTATTGGTATAATTCAATTGTTATATGGTAATAAGTTTATGTCGATTCAAAATGGTCAAAATGCATATACGTTACGTTGTTGGAATAACAAATTCACATTGCACAAGTTGTTAGCATCAATCAGTATTCAAGATTTAGAAGAATCTGATGATATTAATCATAATAATCTTTTTACAGAACGTGTTGGTTTATTTTTAGAAACACTTGATGAATCTGTCATGTATCCTATTGGTACAATTGATGAAAAGTATTTAGCAGCACGTGTTGCATATGAATTGCATAAGTTAATACCTGGTAAACAATTATCAATTCCAGATTTTATATCATTTGCTAGTAATATTACTATAAGTAATCTTGGTAGATATAATGATCTTGATTATGATGATTATGATGATGAATACGACGACAACGTCGACGATCAACCACGTGTTAATGGTATTGATTTTCAAACTACACCAGATGTTATTATTAATGGTTCTGCAGAAGATGCATATGAGTACATATTAGAATATATGTTATTTATAACATACAGTTTATCACAATCATTTTTTTATAATACGTATTTCCCATGTTTGAATTTGAGAAATGTATTAAATCATCTTATGGAGATTGAAAATGCTGATGTTATATCATACAATGATGCGGCTCGTACTGTATTATTACCTGGTTCATTTACATTCCATCATGTACCATCAGATTTACAACCATATGTACCCATTGGTAATGCAATAAGTATACTTGGTGCTAGTAAATTTTTAATAAGTGACGGCGGCAACGCCCAATTACCTCAACATCAACAAGATCAACAAGCTGTTCAACAACAACAACAACAACAAGCTGTATTACAACAACAAGCTATTCATCAACAACAAGTTCTTCAAGCATTCCTTAATCAAGATAATAATAACAATAATAATCATCAACATCAACATGTAAGTGATGATGAATTAATAGCATCAGTTATATTAACAAGTTTTGATGAATATCAACAAGCACATTCTACTACAAATGCAAATGTAGATACGAGTCAGATATCAAAGATTAAATATGGTGAATTTGTTTTAAATGGTAAACGTAAAAGAACATCTGATTGTTTGATATGTACAGATGAATTAATAGATGATACATATGTTACACCATTAAAATGTTGTAATAATTTAATATGTACTAAATGTGCCATTGCTACATTAAAAAGTGTTGGACGTTGTCCTTATTGTCGTGTTAATATGTCTATTTAATTGTTTATTTAATTGTTTATTTAATTGTTTATTTATTTGTATTTTGTATAGTTTTTTGTTTATAATATCTTAACATATGATTTTTAAGCTTTTTTACATGCTTACACAATCCAGATGCATGCTTACACAATCCAGATGCATGCTCATACAATTCTGATACATGTTATTACGGTTCAGATGCATGCTCATACAATTCTAATGCATGCTCATACAATTCTAATGCATGCTAATACGGTTCTAATGCATGTTATTACGGTTCAGATGCATGCTAATACGGTTCTAATGCATGTTATTACGGTTCAGATGCATGCTCATACAATTCTAATGCATGCTCATACAATTCTAATGCATGCTAATACGGTTCTAATGTATGTTATTACGGTTCAGATGCATGCTATTATGATTCTAATGCATGCTCATACAATTCTAATGCATGTTATTACAGTCTTTATGTATATTAATGCATGCTATTACGGTCATTGATCATGATTATATAATTCTGATGCATGTAAATAAATTTTCTTTAAGTATAAATAAACATCGAAAATGTCAAAAAGAAAATACGAATCAAGTACAAATACAAACAAATCGAATTACGTAGATATGACTGAAGAATCGAAAGATTCCGACGACGAAGTCGAAATTGTTGCTACAAATAGAACAAACAACTTTTTAGAAAATACCAATCTTCCATTTGATATATTCATAAAAAACAACGAATCACAACAAGCAACTTTTTTTAATGCTTATAATACATCAAGTGACTTTGAAAAATTCAAAATGATTATTAAAAGAATTGACGAACTCCATTATATTATCAATCAAGGTGTTCCTAATTTTTTTGACAATGCATTAAATACATGGAATCATAAAATATCATTAATTAATAATACTGATGACCTACATAAAAATCAAAGAATAGAGTTCTTACAACTTGAAATGGAAATGCAAAATAAAATACGTCAACAAACATTAGATCAATTATCTGCTACATTAGCTCAATTAGAAGCATTAAAAACTGATTTATACAGAAAACGTGAAGTTATTTCAGCATTACGTCTTCCTGAAAATAAAAATTTATTAAGATTCGGACGTAAACGACGTCTTTTATCAGGTAAACAAATTATTGCTTTTTTAAATAAATATGCAAATCGCTCTGGAAAAACACGTCAAAAAGGAATTAATAAATTAGCTAAATTTTTTACTGCATAAGAAATAAAAACAAAATGAATTATAATAAAATTGCATCTTCACTACGTCCTGATTTAAAATTTCAAACTTTGAAAAATTCGTACATGTCACGATTCGGACAAACACATACTTACACAAATGAATTATATAACGATGATCTTACATTATTACATGACATTAATAATTCTGGAAGTTACAACACGTTATTCCAGAAGTATTTACATTTGAATCCACAAGAATTAACATGGGATTCTTTTGAACAAAATAAAGAATCTATATATGAAAAAGAAGATGAACGTCTTGTTGTTTTTCGTCAAGGAAATGTCATTTATAAATTACAAAAAATTCAAGATTTTTACGACGAAGTCGTCGGAACTGAAGATGAAGATGAACAAGATGTAGAAATTATTCATGAACATTTACGTGAAATTATATTCCATAAGCTTATTTATGAAATCATGTTACCATATGATCAAGATAATGAATTCTTACATATTCCACGAATTCATAATACATATTCTGTATATTTAAGAAAACAAGATAAACCATATAAATCATTCTTTTCTGTTATTGAAATGGAAGATGTAGGTATTGATTTTTCAGATTACCTTATGGAACTTCCAACAAATCAACAACGTTCTTTCATGTTTGCAAATGTTGGTATTAAACTTTTAAAAACTCTAAATGAAATTAATAAATTCATAGAATTCGTACATTTCGACGCGAAACTTAATAATATTTTAGTAAGAGATTCCAGATTTTATTTAATTGATTTTGGTATGTCACATGTATCTTATGGATCTCTTACATTCTCGAATGATCTCTCAAAATCCAAAAGTGTGAATTTTATTTCCGACGTCGTGTTTTATATTTATAATGCACTTGGTTTATCATTTTGTTCTGAAACTCATATATTTACAGAAGATGTCATTCAATTTTGTTCAAATATTGTCATGCAATTACCAAAAGATGTCAATGAAAATCTTTGTAATAAATTAACGAATTCATTGTATAAATTGATATATGTCAAAAATAGAAAGACGTTTTTAAATACAAACTTCCCACGTGAATTTTATAATTTTATGAATTTACATCGATTGTCTTAATAATTTAAAATATTTAAAGTACGCTTTTTGTTTATCTTTGTATTCATTTAAAAATCTACCAAAATTTGTAATAGACATACTGTTATTATTATTACTTAACACTGCTAAATTTAATGTTTTTATAGGTTCATCTGTATTTTCTTGACAATGTTTTGCACCTACAAGATTATTTGTTTTTATACTTTGATAACCATATAATGCAATAGCAGGTTCAATCGTTTCAATATTTGAAATTATAAATACTTTATGTCCTTGTTTATAATAATCAAATATACGTAAGACATCTTTTAAATATAAAATACCACCAGAATTATGTCCTATCATATTCAAACTAAAATACATATCATGTTGATCAACTGAATTTATGTCGAAATCAAAACCAGTTGTACCTTCTTTAATTTGGTTACATTTAAAAAATATTGCACTATCAAATGAATTTTCAATTTGTTCTAATGATGAAAATGTAATTACCGTACGGAAATTTAATAAATTTAACACACGACTTCCAATTTGAATTCTTCTATTTACTTCTTTATCTTCTATTACACGTGATCGACGTCTATTAAATGATGATACATATTCTTTACCTATTGAGTTCCGTGTTAATAACAATAAATATTCTTCAGGAACTACCTCTGTATTTCCAGAATCTGTTAATATTGTACAATAATATACTTTATTTTGATTTTTTCTTTCAACTAATGTTCCTTTTTGATATATTTTTTCAATAAAAACAATTTTTCTTAAATTATTAGTAATGACAGCTTGTAAAACGTCATCGCTTGTTATATTATTCATTGATGCTGGTAAATATTCATTTATTACTTTATTATTTTGATTTTTCAAATATACGAACGATTCAATTGACACTTGAAATCTTGCTCTATAAGCTTTTATCAAATCTTTCATAATTATTTGTGGAAACACTCTAAATTTTATATTTTGTCCATTCGTAACAACGTCAATAAAAAATGTATTTGTATCTTCAAATGAAATTGAAGGATTTATTGTATTTTTATTTTGTTCATCATAATAAAATTGTAATTTTACTTCATCTTCTGGATCATCAACATGTAAATATTCTTGTATTGTAATTTCATTTTGCATGATTACATCCAAACCTTTGTAATCTGAATAATCTTCTTGAATTTGTAAAAATTGACGAGGAGAATAACTTTGATATTTTAAAAATGGATTAAAAAATTGATTTGAAAGCTCAGTATCTATACCATATCCAATAAAAATACGACATGGTAAATAAAAATCTATTTGTTTTAAATTTCGTTCGAAATCACTTATTATTGCTAAATCTTCATTTATTAATGTTTCTATCTCACGAAACATCAAGAAATTTGTATGAATACGTGGTGGTTTTGATAGATTTGATTTTTCATACTTTTGTATTTTTATTATCTTATCTACTGAATCTTTGTGATATTGTATAATGTTCCTGTATGTGTCAAATATATTATTTGTCATATTTGTTTCAATTTGTTGCAATTGTTGTCTTAATGAACTTATTTGTCCACTGTTCAATGCATTGTTTAATGAATTGTCAATAGTGTAACGATATAATTCTGTTTCGAATGTGTCAACTTCACCAAATTTGAAAAAAAAATTGTAATTAATATTCACAAAATTTTGAAGTCTTATTGCTACTCGTCGTAAATAATTATGATATACTTTTGGAAATTTGAATTTAACAAATTGGTTTCTATCCATTTTTTTTTGTTTATTTCTATTGATAAGATATTTTTTTATCAATACTAATATGGATTCGGCTTGGATATACATCGTTTTTGTAATGCAACCCATAATTCATAACCATTTTTCGACTTACAATATTGTAATGCACAATCTTTTGCTAATAAACCTAATTCGTTATCAGCGATAGGTTCATTTGCTCCAGACGAAATTGCATAACTGTACGTGATCAATCCTAAAAAATGTAAAAATTTCATTTTAAAGTATTTTTTTTATTATGTATAAACATAAAAAAAACATGTATCTATTCATTCCATTCATTCCATTTACATTTGCTGCATTAACAACTGATTGGTTCACAGACGAAAACATTAGAACAATCAATGGAAAAATACCACTTACATCTTGTCCCCAAGGACATTATAGATTGTTGAAAAATAAAAAATACGTGTCAAATCGTGAAGAAGGATGTATTCCATGTTCAAGAGGTAAATTTGGTCCAAATATAGGATCCGAAAGTATTAATTCATGTATATCATGTCCACGTGGTAAGTATAGTAATACACTTGGTTTGACATCAATTGAAGATTGTCAAGATTGTCCATATGATACATATACAAAATATTACGACAATAATGTCGAATGTACACAATGTCCTATTGGTAAATACAATCCAAATGTAGGTTCTTATAGTATTGACAATTGTATAGATTGTCCTGTTGGATATTACGATTATCAATGTAGTCTTTTGTTTCAAACAGATTCAATTGAATCGAATGAACAACAACAAGGTTCACAACATAAAATCATTTATTTCGACATTAATACAGAAAAAAATTGTGGTGGAGGTTTAAGAAACGTTTGTAAAAAAACACACATCTCGATTATTTGAATTGTTATTTAGTATAGTTAAATAAAATTATTTAAAAAAAATATGTAAGATTATTTAAAAAAAAACATGTTACATCCATTATTATCAAAATACAATTTAGTAATGACGTTGTTGTTACTTGCTACATCACATGCAAATAAATTTTTAGATCCTGTCGCGAGACATGATTTACATCAATGCGCATCTGTATTATGTCCGGAAATATATAACGAGATCATTGAATATTTCCGTTCAGGTTGTATTGATGAATAACTTAATAAATAAAAATAAAAATGGAATCTAAGTCATTACAAGATGTCATTGAAGCAAAACGTGTATTTAATGAAAAATTCCAACGTGAATCTTTAAGTATTTTTAATGAAGAATGGAATTATCTTGAAAATGAAATTAATTCTCTCTTATGTAAATTTATGAATGACACTGTATCTTATAATTCAGAAGGTGCACGTTCATATGACATTAATAAATGTCAACAAATTTTGTTTACATCGGTAATATACAATATTCCACAATTTCAAGAATATGCACAAGCTTTACATCAAATGAATATAGGATTAAAACTTGTTAATTCTCAAAAGAATCATTATCGTATTGTAGTAAAGTCAATTTTAAAAAATGTATATGAACATCCTGAGTTTATTGTAACAATTTATTATTAATGGTTTACAAGTGTATTAAAAATGTCGCAAATCTGTACTCTGAAACGTGTAACTGACTTTCCAGAAAATTACGTGAGAAAAATTTAAAGAAAAAAATTGAATATTAATTTCAATTATTAAAAATTAATTAATTAAAAAAATGGAAGAAGTAGAATTACCAGAAAGTGGTGAGTTAAGTGAAATGATATATTTCGCAATGTTCAATGTCATCAATTATAATAATTGTGACGAGGCAAAAATTGGTGTTTGTGATTTATGGCATGATTTATATAAACCTTCAAAAGAAAACTCCGACAGAACACAATGGACATATGATGAATGTAGATATTACATGATCAATTATGATTACATCCCAGAAGAGTGGGTTAGATTATGGGAAATTAGAAATGGAAGAAACAACTTTATTAAGCACGGTTTATTAAATAAGAAAAACTAAGAAAAACTATTTTGTGTTTGTATTGAGTGTATTTATGTGTTTTTATGTTAATTAAAATAAAAAAAAATGTTTATGACATTTATTTCTAAACGTTTTCCTGTGTTTATTAAATTATTACAAATTTTGTCACATGAAATTTTTATACCATCCTACATGTTTCATAATGTTGTGACATCTTTCACAAAAACAGAAGAAGATTCCATGATACAAGAAATAAGACATGTAATTCCTGACGTGAATCCTCAAGAATTACAGATTATTGGATGTGGTACAGTTGGACGTGTATATCGTTATCATGATTATGCAATAAAAGTACAAATACCAGGAATGTTAGAACGTTTTCATGAGAATTTTATGAAAATTAATAAATTATTTAAAGTTGCTGATTTCTTGACGTGTGGAAAATATAGATTTTATGATAAATGTAAGAATTTAATGTTGACATTTGAAAAACAATTTGATTTCGAAAAAGAAGTTGAATCAATGAATACGTATTCAAATGATATTCAAAAATTCAAGTTTAAAACTGTATTTACACCTCGTGTTTATAAACATAATAAAAATATAATTGTAATGGAATATGTTGAAGGTGATTTATTTAAAAAAGAACATGTCACATTAGAAATTGCACAGATGTTAATTTCGAACATGTTTTTATTTGAATTGAGTCATGTAGATTTACATAGTGGTAATATGATTATTACAAAAGATAGACGTGTATGTGTTATAGATTTTGGATTAACGGAAGAATCATGTAAAAATTTACAATATGAACGTCTTGTTTATAATCTTATAAAAGATGATATAATACGTTGTGCAAATATTGTTGCGTTATCTTGTCATAATGCAATTACAAAAAAGAAATTTACAACTGATGATTATGAAGTTATTGATTTACAATATCAAATGGTACATTGTTTTCATTTTGACGATCCTGATTTAAAATTTCAAAATATGTCACGTATTATGAAAAATTGGTTCATTAAATATCCTTATATTTCTGGTAATGGTTATTCTGCATTTTGTTCATTTTTGACATCTGTACATTTCTTTGGTTTTATAAAGGATCCTGTTATTTTTAATGACACATTAAAATGGTTTATTACAATACGTAAGACATATTAATATGTATTTAATAAGGTGTATAACGTGGCATATTGTAATTATTTAAACGCATATTTACAGGTGGTAATAATTCAGAAGGACGACGCGGATCGTTGTCATCATATTCTGTATATAAATAATGTAATGCACCTAAATATTTATTATATGCATCTTGTTTTGTTTTACGTGGATGTTTTCGTAAATACTTTTTTTCAAAAGATTTGTAATCGATCATATGTTTTTTTTTATAATTTACAAGAATAAAAAAATATGACAGAACATAATAAAAAATAATAATGATAACACAAAAGAAATTCATAAAAAAATACATAAAATTACATCCAAATGTAACAAATATGTATGCATTAAAAAAATATAATAAAGCACGTTTACATTTTGGAACAACAAATGCATCACAAGTAATAAATCTTTTAGATGATGACGACGAACCAATAGTAATTTTAGATGATGACGACGAACCTATAGTAATTTCAGATGACTCGTCAGATTCGACAACGTCAACATTATTAGATGACTCGTCAGATTCGACAACGTCAACATTATTAGATGACGATATTGATGTTAACGAAGCTATTTTAGAACATTTAACACCAACTGATGAAGACATTAATACATACAAAAATATTTTTAAAGGTAACAAAAATGAAATAATGATAAATAAATTTGCAGTTCAAATGACAAAAGAAAAATTAAGATGTCTAAAAGATGGTGAATGGTTAAATGACGAAGTTATAAATTTTTATATGGAAATGTTACGTATACGTGATAAAGGACTTTATGAGGCAAAAAAAATAAAAAGACGTAGTCATTTTTTTAATAGTTTTTTTATGTCAAAATTAGTTGACGAAGGTGGATATAAATATGATAATGTTCGTCGTTGGAGTAAAAAAGCAAAAATACGGAATATATTAGAACTTGAACATATATTTGTTCCAGTTAATATAAATAATGCACATTGGACATTGATTGTTGTATATCCAAGAGTAAAAGAAATTAAATTTTTTGATTCTTTTTTAACTTCAGGAACTAAGTACCTTGATGCTATGATGCAATATATAATAGATGAATCAATAGATAAAAATAATGGATTTACCAATAAAACAAAATGGAAATTGATAAGTCCTTATAATGGTAATAATAGTAATAATAACAGTAATAATAACAGTAATAATAGTATTAATAGTAATAATAGTAATAATAACAGTAATAATGACAGTAATTTAATAATACCTCGACAAAGAAATGGATACGATTGTGGAGTTTTTGTATGTGCATTTGTTGATTTATTATCAAGTAAATTACCATTGCTATTTGATCAAACATATTTAAAAGATTTTCGTAAAGCAATATGTGGTAGAATCGTAAGGGGTAGAATATATTACAATGGAGATCAACAAAATGAAGCAATTGATGATATTTACGAATCATAAAAATTAATTATGATAGTATATAATAAAAAATAATGATAACACAAAAGAAATTCATAAAAAAATACATACAATTACATCCAAATGTAACAAAAAAATACGCGTTAAAAAAATATAAAAAAGCACGTCTTGATCATTTTGGAACAACAAATAAAAAACGTACACATTCACCAGATTCAAATGAATTATCAGATTCAGATGTAGAATATGATGATCTTAGAAACATGCAAGAACCATCAACAAACAAAAGAACAAAATTGAATTCAAAAACATTGGAAGAATTATTACATGAACATAATATTGATTCAAAAGAATTTGATAAATATGCACAAAATCAAAATATACCAATGTATCCTGAAAATTATGAAGAAATCATTAAAAATTATTTAGAAGCTGTTGAGAATGGTGAAGCTTCTCCTGTTAGTTCATTAAGTCCTGAACAAAGGAATATATTACGTAAACATCATAAATGTAAATTATATAAATGGATGAATGAAATTGCACCAAATGATCAAATCCCAGAAGAAGTTAATATATTAACTGATTGCGAAGGACGTTATTTTTATATGTATGAAGGTATGGAGGCTGTTGTAACAAATAAAATGATTGAAATTATGAGAAGACATAATGCTACAAGTAATAATAATACTACGAGTAGGTGGATAAATACGATATTAAAAAAAGAATTGTTTATCATTGATCCTGAAAAAGAAAACAACGAACATTTTTCTGAAGAAGAAAGAATTCAACATAATGACGCCGAAATTATTTCATTAGTAGCAAATCCTTATTCATTATATGCAATATTAAGTTTTCGTAGACATGCATATTTTATTTTTATTTTTCCAGCAGACGATGCGTTATTAATTGTTAATCCACATGGTACTACAGATGAAAGTATTTTTAATGGTTTTTCAAATAACTTTTCGTCTGACATAACAAACAAATTTAAATTTACATTTTGTCAAAGAGATTTTAATGAACAATCGACAGAAGGTTCATGTACTTTACATTCATTTGCAAGATTAATATATGTTGCTTATAATATGAGAAACAAAGAATACAATATGGAGAATTTACTAAAATACTTAAGTAAAAAAATAATACCATGTCAATATGCAATATTTGCACAAAATTTAAAATATATTGCTGAACAAGAATTAGGTATAGATATTGATTATAATAGCGAATTAAAAACAATATCTAAAATTGATTTTAACGAATATTTAAATACAATTATACATGACCGTGCACGTAGAATACTTAATCATCAGACAAAAAATCCATATGTTAAAGCGTCAATTGATAATTATCGTGAGTTGTATAATGATTTTATGCAAGAAGTAAGGAAAAATACATTAACACAAAAAAAAATTGATGAATTTGAAAAAATTACTGAACAAACAATACGAAGAATATTATCTTCTATGATATAAAATGTAAAAAATATTATACACTACTTTCTTCTACGAAGACGTTATGTACTGTTTTCTGTTGCACAAACGTTATACATTGCTTTCTTCTGTGAAGAAAGTGCATACATAGATTAGGCACTGTTTTCTGTTGCACAGAAAATGCCACTAGGCACTACAAGATTCACATGTACCTGCACCATTTGTAATCATATTAGCAGCTTTTGATGGTGGTAATGAATGTACATAATAACTTGATGTTTTTAAACCTAAAGACCATGATTTCATATGACAATTATGAAGTAATGATACATCTGATGATTTACCTTCAATATATAAATTCATCGATTGTGTTTGACATACATATTTACCACGTATTGCTGCTAATTCTAATAATGGCACTTTACGTAATTCACGTGCTGTTTTATATATTTTACGTACATTTTCTGGTATTTTTTCAATGTCTTGTACACTACCACCACTTGCTACTAATTGTTCATACATATTACGATCCCATAAATTCAATGCAATAAGATCACGTACGAGATACTTATTCATCATCATGAATTCACCTGCTAATGTACGTCTTGTATATAAATTAAATGTAAATGGTTCAAATGTTTCATTATAACCCATTATATTTGATGTTGATGCAGTTGGCATTAATGCAATACATAATGAATTACGTAAACCATTTGCAATTATATCTTCACGTAACAGATCCCATGAATAACGTGGATGACCTGATTTATTCCATAAATCAAATTGGAATTTACCTTGTGACATTGGTGATCCTGGAAAACTTGAATATGCACCACGTTCTTTTGCTAATTCACATGATTCATACATTGCATTGTAATATATACATGCACTTATTTCTTCTGTGAGTTCACGTGCTTCTTCTGATTCCCATGAAACCGACAACAATGCGAACACGTCTGCATAACCTTGTACACCTATACCAATAGGACGATGTAATGTATTTGAATTACGTGCACATTCTGTTGTATAATAATTTGAATCAATAAGTTTATTTAAATTACGTACAAGCATTCTTGTAATACGTCCGAGTTCTTCGTAATCTATAGAATTACCATTTACAAAACTTGGTAATCCAATAGATGCTAAATTACATACAGCAGTTTCGTCAGAAGATGTATGTTCTACAATCTCTGCACATAAATTTGATGAATACAATGTACCTAAATTTTGTTGATTTGATTTTTCATTACATGCATCTTTAAATAATAAATATGGCATACCTGTTTCTATTTGTGATTTCAAAATACTACTCCATAGTTCTTGTGCACGTATTTGTTTCTTGAATTTATTTTGTGATTCTAGGAGGATGTAACGTTCTTTAAATGCATTACCATATAATTCAACAAGTTCTGGTGCATCTCCTGGACAAAATAATGACCATATACCATTTGTTTGAACACGTTCCATAAAGAGGTCATTTGTCCATAATGCATAATTCAAATGATCCGCACGTTGTTCTGGTAATGTTGTAGGATGACGTGCTTTTATAAATGTTTCTATGTCAGCATGCCATGGTTCTAAATAAACTGCTATAGAACCAGGACGTTTACCACCTTGATCAACATGACGTGCTAATGCATCTAATACTTTTAAATATGGCATCATACCTGTTGAACGTCCACGTGATGTATTTATCATTGATCCTTGTGATCTTATTTTATGCATTGCAATACCAATACCACCACCATATTTTGATATTAATGCACATTTATGTGCTACACGATACATATCATCAATTGAATCTTCAATTTGTAATAAAAAACATGATGCTAATTGTGGACGTACAGAACATGAATGAAATAATGTAGGTGTAGCATGTATACATTTACGTAATGACAATGCATCATATGTTTCACGTACAGAATTAAGATCATTACCATGAATTTGAATAGCAACACGTAAAAATAACAATTGTGGTGTTTCTTTCATTTGATCTTGAACAGATAATAAATAACCACCATTCATTAATGTGGAAATACCAAAATAATCAAGATGTAGATCACGTTGAAAATTGACGAAATCAAAAGAATTGTTCATGTATATGTCATATACATTTTCTGGAATTTGTTTATCTTCATATAATTTTGTTGCACAATAATGTACAATTGCTGTTGTATCTCTAAAAAAACGATAACGTTCATATAAATAATTTGCAACAATACGTCCTGCTAATTGTGAATATTCAGGATGTTCCCATAATAAATTCATACATATTGATGATGCAACTTTTGTAAATGTTAAAAAATCAAGATCTTCAAAAATGTTTGCATCAAATTTTGACATATCTACATGATGTAAACATGGTTCACGTGTTTTTAAATACTCTAAACGATTAGTGTAATTCATTTTTATTTTATTGATGTATTTATAAAAAAAATATAGATTGATTATGAATAATTTAAAAGAAATTGAACATTTACATAAGTTATTATCGTTATTATCAGATGATTCAACAAATATTAAAGATGTATATCTTGAAATTGAACGTGGTATTCCATTTTATTTAAAAAATAAGGAATCGATTCCATTTCAAAATATACTTATACGTGAAAGTTTGTTTCTATTATTTTGTGATTCTTTGAATTATGAAGACATTACCATTATTCTTCATGTACTTTATTTACTACACTTACCAAATGAATTGAATAATTTTTTGATTGATTCTGATAATAATGGTGGAAGTATCATTGTAACAAATAATACAATGAGTACAGCATAAATTACATACATTTTATAATCACCAAAATTATTTGATATTTGCTTCCATATGGATTCAAAAAATCCTGGAATGATATTTAAGAAGACACTTTGCAATTCAGGTAACACTGTATCTGTAAAGAAGCTTGACACATTCGCACCAATTTGTTTAACAAATATATCTGTTAATGCATCTTTAACAGTAACAGTAAAAAAAGTACTTAATGTACCACCTATCTGTTTAACAAATACTTCTTCTAATGCTAATGGTAAATCTTTTGTAAATATTTTAGTTAATGTACCACCAACTTGTTCAACAAATACATATTCTAAACCTTCTGGTAATGTTTTTGTAAAAAATTCACCAACAACACCGTCAGATGCAAAAATACCAGGTATTGTTTTTGTAAATATGTCACCTACATCATTGAAGATATCTGTAAATGTTTCTGGTATTTGTTCAAAAAAATCAGTCATTTCTTCAAAACCAGCAGATATAGAATTAAAACCATCTGTCATTGTACTACCAACTGTATTTGCTGCATCCATAAAACCATTTCCTACGGTATTGAAGAAATCTTCCCAAAAATTACCAAAATCAATAAAATCTCTTTTCATGTCATTACCAAAATCAACAAATTCATCTTTTACATCATCTGCTGCATCTTTTATCATATCACCGAATTGTGTAAATGCTTTATCAACATCTTTCCACCATGTTGTTGGATCTGCTGCGTTAAAGAATTTTTCAGCTGGTTCTAATATATTATTATCAATCCAATCACCTGCATCATTTGATACTTTTACAACATCTCCCCATGCGTCACCAAAATTTTCTTTTTCACCATTTGAACCAATACTTGTTGAATCAAGATTTGCTAAATCAAAATTTGACGTTCTACCTGTTTCAAATGTTGAAATTGATGCAGGTTTATATGTTTCTGATGGAGAATTAAAATATTCATCTTGACTTAATTCAAAATAATCATATGAATTACCATATGTTTTCATTAATTGAAATTCTTGTGGTCGTTCATTTTTATATTGACGTGGTGGTTCTAATGTTGTAAATAATTCTTTTGAATTCACTTTGATTGAACCTTTTTTACGTTTTCGTTTTGAAGGTTCAGGTGTTGTTTCAGGATTCATAAATATTGATACATTTTTATTATCATGTATGCCCATTTTCTTTTTTATTTTTATTTGAACAACATACAAAAATTATTTTAGAAATTTAAAATTTAATAATTCTTGAAAATGTACTTGCCAATGATTCTTGAAAATATTGGATGAAATACCATTTTCAATAAAATGTAATATACAAATAATATAAATGACACTGCACCTACTACAAATGCTAATAATGCTACAGGATTTAATGCTATAAACATTGTTAATATATTCCATTTATTCTTATTCCATTCGCGTTCTAAATATCCTGAAAATTTATTTGTAAATTTTTGTGTATCTTTCATCAATGATATGAATGTATTTGACATTGTACCAAATGTTGTTTTTCCTGTACTTATTACACCATTTATTGCTGTCGACATACCTTTACGTATTGTACTATTTTGTTTAAATAAATGTTCATTAAATGTATTTGTTACACCATTTGGTAATGTTACTGTGAATGTTTCTGATATTGTTTTAAAAAACGCATTTGCATCAAAATTATTCAATGTGTCAATGAAGTTTCCCATTTTTTTTCTTTTTTATTATTTTGTATCATAAAAAAAATTCAATCTATTGCAATATTTTTGTAGTAAAATAAAAAAAAATGGGTATTACTAAGGAACGTACGATAAGTAAAAAAACATGGGATCCTGTAAAACGTGTTAAAGAAGCTGTACGTGCAAAAAAAATTACAGATGCACAATTAAAATTACAAAAGAAAGCACACGAACTTGTACATTATGGTATTACATTACAAGATGTACAAGAAAAACTTGCAAAAAATCCAAAAGATCGTTTATATACACGTGTAAAAGAATTATTACATTGTAATGACGTCATGAAACAACCTGTAAAAAATATGATTTATCCACGTGACATTACACTTCCATCTGTTCCTAAACAAATTGAAGAATTACTTGCAAAAGAAAACATTAATAATTCATGTTCATTTCCGAAAATTGAACATGTCGAACTTTCATCCAAACAAATTGGTAACTTGTTACATGTATTAAAAACAAAAAATACATCTGTACATGTTTGGTCTTCATTAGATTATCATTATTATCAATGTCATAATAACAATGGACATGTATTTGCTGTTGCACAAAATATTGATAATTCAAGTGTCTTACATATTCTTAAAGATTTTGTGTATCATGTAAACAAACATGATAAATAAGATTATCACAACAATAATCTGAATTTTTGATAATCCTGATATGTTAACTGATGAAGTTATTGAAGATGACGTTGTAGTTGTTGTAGAAGGTGTAAAAGAACCTTTAAAATCTGTAAATGGTATTGGTATTGCATCTTGTTGTATTTTAGATGTCTTTTGAAATGTTTGTGCATCATATGTATTACTTTTGTCATTTTCAATGTAAATAAATTTAGAATTTTTAATTTTTTTTATGTCTGTTTCGTGAATTATACATGTCGATTCATTATAAACTGAATGTTTACAATTCAATGTCTTACATGTTTCATCACACAATGTTTGATCGGTGTCATTCATTATTATATTTGTTACAACACCTGAAGATTGTAAATATTCATATGGCTCACTTTTTTGTATATCACGTGTATCAACATAAAATATAGGAAAATGTGAAGAATTTATATTCTTTTTATAAATATTTATTATTTCAGATTCATTTAATAAACGTGAAAAAACACGTAAATCTATTATATTACTAAATTGTATTTTTGTATATATTACATTTTGTGGATATTTAAAATCAACAGTTGATCTTTTTAAATCATCAATAAAAATGTCAATACGATCTGTATTATTAAATAATAAATTTACTAAAACATTTTTTCCACGTTGTGCTGTTGGAAAACGATACGATGTATTTGTATCATTAATAAATAACATGTCGTCAAGTATAGCAATTCGAAATACATTTTCTTCATTCGATAATTTTAAAATTTCAAATGTTTTACTTTTTTTATTTAAAAAAAATGACACTGTAAATCCTGATACTCCTAATAATAATTTTACATCTTGTTTTATAGAATGGGGATAAGAATAACGAAATACTACATCATCATTTACGTCGTCTTTATACCAAGACCATAACACATCTTTATCTGGTAATTCACCTAATTTATTATTATATAAACGATAATATTTTTGTGGATACGAATCATAAATTAAATCACCATTTTGTAAAAATGTAAAATCAAATGGTATTGCAACTGCATCTTTTATATTTGTACTGAATTTATTTGGTACAAAATATACGAATTTATTCATGTCATTATCAAAACGAAAAAATTTACTCTTATCATTTTCAAAATATACAATTGATTCGTTTGTTAATTCATTTTCTTTATTTTCAACGTAATCATCACCTCTACGAAATAAATATGTATCATATGTAATTATTTTCATTTCTGGTGAATATATGTCATTTTTATATAATTCATCAAGATCATCATCTGTTAATAATGATGTATACATACGAAATGATTTTATTTCATCTGAAGTTACATAAAATTTTGTAATTCCTGAAAAATCAAAGTCGATTGTTTTTGACATGTTCAAATTTAAAGTTACCATATTATTTTCAATTACCACATGATGTATTTTATTTAATAATGATTCATCACTACGAAATAATAATAGATCATTCAAATACATTTCATTATTAAGAGTAATTGTTAATTTACATATTGATTCATCTGAATCATTCATAAAATTTATTACATCACCATTTTGTTTCTTTAAAAAGAAAAATGAAAATGCAAAGTAATTATCAAATGAGTATTGAGGAAGAATAATTTGAGTTTTTTGTTTTATGTTATTGTAATTTTCATAAAATGCTGACACTTTTGTTTTGGGATAATACCATGTTTTCATTACATCTTCTGACATTTTACCAATTTTATAATTATAAACACGAAACAAATCTCTTGTTACAACGTCATATATTAAGTCACCATTTTTAAAATCATTTACATCTGGTTTTAATTTTGAAACAGATTTCATTACACTTCCTGTTGTACAATTTATTGTTTTTAATGATTCATAATCAATTCCTATTGATTCATACATATCTTCTGTTATTGGATATAATAATCCATTTGTTTCTGTATTTGATAAATATTTTGTTGTTAGTGTTGATGATTCACGTATTTCGAATGTACGACTATTATTTAATAAAAATTCATAATTACCTTCTTCAGCATTTACACTTATTTTAAAATATGGTATGATGTATGTTTTTTTTGTTTGATCTACATATTCTTCTGTAAATAATGCATCAAATATAAGATCACCATATTCATTCACACGTATTCCTAATACTTTGTATGATTTTATTGTATTACGTGTATCTTCCATATATGGTAATAATGTCGTATTTATTGTTGGTATATCATTTAATAATTCTATGATTTGTACATCACCAACGAGTTCTTCATAATTTTGTATTTCAAATGGTACAATTGATTTGAATGTTTCAGGAAATTGTTTTTTTATATTCCATACTTCTGCTGAATTATTATCAAACAATACAACGTTACCATCTTCAAATATTTTTAACATGTATAAACCATTTTGACTTTGTAAAGTTTCATATGAATATAAATATTCATTCATATTACGTCCATTTTTTTTTGTAAATTCTTGATTACGATTAAATGAATTACCAACATTTTTTTTATATAACATTACACCTTCTGGATGTTCAGTGTAATAACGTGAACATTTTGCTAATTCACCATCTTTTAAAAAATTTACATTCAATGAATACTCTGTTACATCTGATAAATTTTCAGGATCATATCCTAAAAAACGTAATTGATCTGGTGTTAATTTACTTAATTCAGATTCCATTAACATGCCACGATATTGACGTTGTAATTCTTCAATTTGTTCAGGTGTTAATTGTTGTAATTCACGTAATGACATACGTGATAAATCTGTTAATTGTATATTTTCCATTTTTTTTTCTTTTTTATTCAAAACACTTACATAATTTTTTTAATTATTATAATTCAAATAAAACACATGACGAAATACACATACATGATAATCTTTTGTTAAATCATAGGATGATCTTGTTCTTTCTGGTGAAAATGCTAAAAATACTTTACGAATACGACATCTATCTGGTGTATAATTTATTAATATTTTTAATATACCTGCATCTTTGATATCTAGGGCGTCATACAATTTAGATGGATCATACTGTTCATTCTCATTTTCTATTAAATACGACATTATATGACATATTATTGGAATTGACGTATAATCATCTTTTAAATATTCTACTATTGGAACAAATAAAACACGAAATATTACTTCTGTTAATACTAAATGACGTTCTTTTATTCTATTTACAAATTCTTTATGCGTATCGCATATATTTCTTGTTAATAATATATGATCTATTACATGTTTCATTAAATTACCGTACGTTATTGACATTTTTTTTAATTTAGGTTTTAACTAAACCTTCTAATTTGTTAAATATTTTGATATACTTCTAATTATACGTTCATGTACATTCATTAATATTATTGGATTTATTAATCTACAATTTACACGTAATGATTTACATTTGAAATTTTGAAGATATTCATCTTTATCTTGATTTACATAATATAAATTGACATCTACGTTTTTATTTTGAATACTTAAACTTTTTAAACGTGTATCATCAATAGTCAATGTTAATTTTTTTAAAAATGGAAAACGTCCATAGTTTATAGATGAAGTGTAAATATAATCTTCAACATATTTTAATTTTTCTATACCTTTTGGAATTATAGAAAAGAAACGTTGAAAATCGTCGTCATCTTCAAAAAAATTTGAATCCATGTGGATATATATACTTTTTAAATTTACAAGTAATTTCATTAGACTACATATAAACTCTTTAATTTTCACGAATGAATTATTATAAAAATTTATACATAATGACAAACATGTAATATCCATAACATCTTCTGGTAAAATTAAAGGATACTCTATTATTCCAGATGTATCAATTGAAGAACATAGTTTTATATTTATGGATTCATTTGAATTGAATTCATGACAATTGTAGTATTGTATCATATTGATAGTTTCAAATGTAAATACGAATGTATTGTTAATAGGATTCATATAAAACATGTAATAATGTTGGATCATTTTTTTTTATTTTAAGGTAAACTGTTAATTCCTAGGCTACGTAATACTCTTCCATTTTCAAATCTATAAAATCCTCTACTATCAACATTCTTTTCATCTCTTTTGTTTAATGTAATTTCAATACATTCTATTAACTTTTTAATACCATATTCAGGTTCATCAGTACTTTCAGGATGTTGTAAAAATTTATATTTTTTATCAGTCATATCAAAAACTAGATAATGATATTTATTTCTAATTCTTTCTTGAATTTTATCGTCATCTGTTAAACCTTTAATATCATAATCATCAAAATCATCTCCAAGATGATACGAATATGGGAAACCGGATGATTTATCATAGTTTGGTTGTGGATGAAAAGATAAATGTGCATAATTTTTTCCACCCATTGCAAAATTTATATATATATGATTTTGTTTTTTTACTGTTGCATTACAAGCAGTTTCATTCTCTGTTACATACCCGTTTAATTCATTTTGTACAAGAGCTCGTAAACATTCATCTAAGATCAAATTTTTAATGTATTCACAATCAATATAATCATGATTAAAAATATAATTTGCATTCACGTATTGTATTTTATTTTTCCAGTAATTTCCATAAATATTATAAAAAATTTCTTTAGAATAAAAACGTCCCGTATTAGGGCCTGATAAACATTCATAATTACCATTAGAATCACCATAATAATATTCATAATAATAACCATTAATTCCAGAATCATAAACTCGTGTATGAACGAATTCTGTATTACCACTATTTTTTATTTTTTGAACTATACTATAGTCTTCTGATTCTTCCGTTGTTGCATTCGTTGTTGCATTTGTTGTTGCATTTGTTGTTGCATT
>JACCEC012150723.1_pt1 | contig 25361 bp, 23 predicted proteins | sample 7450121 | NCBI WGS metagenome assembly JACCEC01 (sample SAMN15323455, study PRJNA562643) | freshwater metagenome | isolation source: river surface water | place: USA:Blue River Watershed | collected 2017-08-18 | reverse complement strand
TACCTACCCGACGCTCAAAACGCGGCTGCATTGCCCAGATGTCGCGCATGTCGGTAGCGATGCGCCGCTGCAGTGCCAGCTTTTCTGTCTGACCGTCGAGCACATCATCAGCGGCAAGGTGCAGTGCTGGTATCGGATACTCGCCTGCCGACCGATAGGCTTCCCATTTCTCTAGTACCTGATGCCAGAGCAGAGATGCAAACAGGAAGCCGGGTGAAACCGTTTTTCCTTGTCGAACGCGTTCATCGGTATTGGCTAGCGCGAGTGTGACGAATTTTTCTCCGAGAGGCTGTTCAAGTACCACGTCGAGCAGGGGCAGCAATCCGTGATGCAGACCTTCTTTGCGCAGCCGCTGCAGGCAAGCCATTGCATGGCCGCTCATCAGCAGCTTGAGCATCTCGTCGAATACGCGCGCTGCGGGTACATTGTTGATCAGCGGCGCCATCACCGACATCGGCGCGCGCGTCGCCGGGGCGATCTTGAATTCAAGCTTGGCTGCGAAGCGCACCACACGCAGCAAGCGCACCGGATCTTCACGAAATCGAGCTTCGGGCATCCCGATGATGCGCAGCATGCGTGCACGCATATCCTTCATGCCACCGTGATAATCGAGCACGACCTGTTGCGAAGGATCGTAGTACATCGCATTGATCGTAAAGTCACGACGCGCGGCATCTTCATGTTGCTCGCCAAAGGTATTATCGCGCAGCACACGGCCATGCGCATCCTTAGGAGCATCGTCGGTGGAGCTGCCGCGGAAGGTGGTTACTTCGATCAGTTCCTGTCCGAACATGACGTGCACGATCTGGAAGCGGCGGCCGATGATGAATGCGCGACGGAACAGTCGTTTGACTTCTTCCGGGGTGGCGTCGGTGGCGACGTCGAAATCTTTCGGTTTCAGTCCCAGCACCAGATCACGTACTGCACCGCCAACGATAAATGCCTTGAAGCCGGCTTTCTGCAGTGTCTGGGTCACCCGCACCGCGTTCGGCGACACATCATCGGGGTCAATGCCATGGTCTTGCGGGCCGAAGACCTTGGGGCGGGTGGCAGGGCTCTCGCCGGAGCCCACACCAAGGATGCGACGTATGAGTTTCTTAATCATCGAACAGCTGCAGTATGGGCCAGCCATGCGCCTCCGCATGTGCGGCAAGGCTGGCGTTCGGGTTGGTCGCTACCGGATGCGTGACGGCGGAAAGCAGCGGAATATCGTTTTGTGAATCGCTGTAAAAAGTGCTGCGCCCGAAATCTGAAAGCGATTTGCCCAGCGAGGCCAGCCATTCCTGTGTGTTGGTGACTTTGCCCGGACCGAACGGCGGAGTACCGACCAGGCGGCCCGTGATCGTTCCATCGCTGGTGACCTCCGGTTCAGCAGCGATCAGGTGTCCGACACCTAGTGTTCGCGCGATAGGTTCAGTCACGAACCGATTAGTGGCCGTGATAATAGCCACTATTTCGTCAGCATCCTGGTGCCTGGCGATGAGTGCCCGTGCTGCGGGACGGATCGCCGGCGTGATGATGTCCTCCATGAACTCAGCATGCCAGGCATCAAGCTGCCGGCGCGGAAAGCGCGACAGTGTGCCCAGCGCGAATTCGAGGTACTCGATAGGATTTAATGTGCCGTTCTGGTATTGCGCATAGAACTCCGCATTACGGGCGGCGAAAGCCTCGGGATCGACTGCGCCGGCGCGCACCAGGAACTGACCCCACTCATAATCGGAATCTAGTGGAAGCAGCGTATTGTCGAGATCGAATAAGGCCAGGTTCATGAGAGGGTAGGGGCATCGCCCAGTTGCAGCAGTTCACGCAACAGTGGCATCGTGATCGGGCGCTGAGTTTCCAGCGAATAGCGGTCGAGTGCGTCCAGCATGGCCGACAGTGACTGCATGTCGCGCCGGAAATGCGTCAGCAAGTAGGGTAACACGCCCGGTGACAGCGACAGTCCGCGTGCCTGAGCAGATTTCGACAGCGCATCAATTTTTTCTTCGTCCGACAAGCCATGTACCTGATACACCAGCCCCCAGCCCAGACGCGTACGCAAGTCTTCTCGCAACGACAGATGCACCGGTGGTTTGCTGGCGGTAGTCACCATGACCCCACCGGCGTCACGTACCTGATTGAACAATGAAAAAGCAGCTTGCTGCCTGTGCTGCGCCAGTTTGTCGCAATCGTCGATCAGATACAGCGACGTTTTCTCCGACCATACGAAGTTGCGGGAGGAATTCTGTGGCGTCAGCAACAGCGCATGGTCGGTACTCGCCAGCGCATGCAGCAGATGTGATTTGCCCGCGCCTGCGTCTCCCCAGAGTGTGACGAAACGCTGATCCAGCGAGCTGGCTTTGCGCTCTGCGATCAGACGCAGTAACGACAGCAGCTCGGCATTCCTGCCTTCGACAAAATTATCCAGGGTTTGCGGCCGGGCTGCGCCCCAATCGAGCAGCAACTGCCTCATGATTGATTGTAAAAACGACTGTTCAGATAGTGTTGGCGCACACGGCCAAGAACGACCGAGAGTATAGCTGACGCAGGAAGCGCCAGTAGTATGCCGACGAAGCCGAACAACTGACCGAACGATAACAGCGCGAAGATGACGGTCAGCGGATGAAGCCCAATACGCTCACCCACCAGTCGCGGTGTCAGATAAAAGCTTTCAATGAACTGACCGATGCCATACACCACGGCCACCGCCATCAGTCCGTACCAGCTGTCAAATAACAGAATCGCTGACACTAGCGCCAGCGTCAGCCCGAGTCCGAATCCTATGTACGGAATAAATACCAGCAGGCCGGTGATCATGCCCACCGGCAGTGCAACCTCGAAGCCAGCGATCGCTAGTGCTGTGGAGTAGTACGTGGCCAGCAGCAGCATGACCAGCAGCTGTCCCCGAAGATACTGAGCCAGCAGACTGTCGGCTTCGCGAGCCATATCATTTACCAGCACTATCCAGCGGCGAGGCACAAATTCAGCCAGCCGGGAAAATATCCGGTACCAGTCCAGCAGCAGGTAGAACAGCACGATGGGTACGAGGAAAATCGTCGCCGCCCAGCCCAGCACGGCGCTACCGCCAACACGCACCCAGGTAAGCATGCTGGCGCCCAGACCCTCGGCGCCGGCCAGCTTTTGTGCTAGCAGTGTTTTCAATCCGGCGCTGTCGAGATGTGTGTTCAGACCAAATTGTTTGAGAAGTGGGCGAACTGCGCGGTCAAAAGCATCCAGCAGCGCCGGCAGACGCTCTTGCAGTACCGGAATCTGCGCGCCGAGCACCGGCAGCAATACCAGCGCGATCGCGGTGATTGCCAGCACCAGAGACACCAGCGCCACCAGCACTGACAGAGCGCGCGGCACGCCGCGCGCCGAGAGCCAGTCGACCCCGGGATTGAGCATGTAACCGATGATGGCGGCGGCGACGAATGGGGTCAGCACCGGTCCGAGCGGCACCAACAATAAATAAGCCAGCGCAGCCACGCCCAGCCAGGGCAGCATTTGCCGGAATTCCGGGAGAGGAGCAGAGGCCATGAGCGCAGGTGAAGGGGGTGTTTTGGTAAAATACAGTGCTCAGTGACTGAGCTGATCAAATGCTGCGGGCGCTTTGGCGCCGCCCGCGCAGGGTCTATCGGTCCCTGACTGATGCCTTGTCATAGGGACAAGCGCGCATTCTACCGTTTCCTCCGCCACTCCCGACATGTCCTCGAATTCCAAGGTTTCTCTTTCCTATCGCGACGCTGGCGTCGACATCGATGCCGGCGATGCGCTGGTCGAAGCCATCAAGCCCTTTGCCAAACGAACCATGCGCGAGGGTGTGCTTGCGGGCATCGGCGGTTTTGGCGCGCTGTTCGAAGTCAGCAAGAAGTACCGCGAGCCTGTGCTCGTCTCCGGCACGGATGGTGTTGGCACCAAACTCAAACTGGCTTTCCATCTGAACCGGCACGACACCGTCGGCATCGATCTGGTAGCGATGAGCGTGAACGACATTCTTGTTCAGGGTGCGGAGCCCTTGTTCTTCCTGGATTATTTTGCGTGTGGCCGTCTTGAGGTGGCAACTGCCACTGATGTCATCAAGGGTATCGCTGCCGGCTGTGAACAGGCAGGTTGCGCATTGATCGGTGGCGAAACTGCAGAAATGCCGAGCATGTATCCGGATGGCGAATACGACCTCGCCGGTTTTGCTGTGGGCGCAGTAGAAAAATCGAAAATCATCGATGGCAAGAAAATCCGTCCCGGCGACGTCGTACTCGGTCTGGCATCCTCGGGTGCGCATTCGAATGGCTACTCGCTGGTGCGCAAGATTATCGAGGTGGCCAAGCCTGATCTCAATAGCGATTTCCATGGCCGTCCGCTGGCAGATGCGCTGCTGGCACCCACCCGCATCTATGTGAAGCCACTGCTGGCGCTGATGGAAAAGATCGATGTGCACGGTATGGTGCATATCACCGGTGGCGGATTGGTAGAGAATATCCCCCGCGTACTGCAGCCGAACCTGACGGCTGTACTGCATCGAGATGCATGGACTCTGCCGCCCTTGTTTCAGTGGCTGCAGCAGCATGGCGGTGTTGCTGATGCGGAGATGCATCGCGTATTCAATTGCGGTATCGGCATGACCGTCATCGTGGCGGCTGAGGTGGCCGATCAGGCGCAGGCTGAACTTACCCGTCTGGGCGAGACGGTGTATCGCCTTGGCGAAATACGCGAGCGACACGGTAACGAGGCGCAGACGCTGGTCGTTTGATCTGCAGAACGCTAAAAACTACGACAAAGGCCGCGCAAGCGGCCTTTCTTGTTGATGTGAGCTGGATACCGGATAAGCGGATTCAGTATTCCATTCAGTATTGCGTATTGCGCGGATCGTTCTCGGCCAGTGTCTGTAACGGCGCGATATAGTTCCCCGACTGGCTGAGGGTCACGGGAGGGCGCACGCGCACCGGCTGACCGAAATTATCCTGGCTCGACAATACATTGGTCGTGGTATCGGGGGCCGCATTCCATATCGGATTGTCGATGCCCTCAAACACCGACCGCAGCTGCATGCCCCAGGTACGACGTATCATCTGGAAGTACTGATTATTTTCATCGATGCTTGCGAAACGGTTGATCATCAGCCCGTCCTGCTCATACACCAGCAAGTCGAGAGGAAAGCCCACCGAGATATTCGAGCGCAGCGTGGAATCCATCGAGATCAGCGCGCATTTTGCCGCCTCATCCAGAGGAGTGAATGGAGTGATCACCCGATCAATAATGGGTTTGCCGTACTTTGCCTCACCAATCTGGAAATAGGGATTTTCGTCGAGCGATTCAATGAAATTACCGGCGGAGTACATCTGAAACAGCCGGCAGCGCTCGCCGCGTATTTGTCCGCCAAAGATCAGGCTGACATTGAAATCGATACCGAAACGTTCAAGAGATTTTGCCTCCCGCATCTGAACCACACGGATTGAGTCGCCAATGATTTGCGCCGCATCGTACATGGAAGAGGCCGTCCAGATGCTGGTGCCATCAGGCCTCAGATACTCGGTGGCTACCTGCAGTATCGATTGTGAGATCGATAAATTCCCTGCGGTCATCAGCACCATGGTCCGATCGCCCGGATTTTCGAACACGCTCATCTTGCGGAACGTGCCAACCTGATCGACACCGGCGTTAGTGCGTGAGTCCGAGAGAAAGACGAGTCCCGCATTCAGGCGCATTGCTACACAATAGGTCATGGCTTGATCAGTGAAGAGTTGGGTATCGGTTTGTTCAATGGTCAGGCGGCCAGCGGCAGCAGGAAATCGCGACTCACGCGGTCACCTAATTCGTAAACATGTTCAAGAAACTCGGTCAGGTAGTCATGCATCCCACGTTTCAGGATATCTTCCATACTGTTGAATTTCAGGTTCGCATGCATCCTACCCGCGAAGCGCTCGGTCTCGCTGGACACATCATTGCGCACCTGGGCAAGATTATTGACCACTTCGCTCATGCAGGCGATCAGTGACCGTGGCATGTCGCCCCGCAGTATCAGAAGTTCGGCTACCCGTTCCGGCGTAATGACATCGCGGTAGGCTTTACGGTAGGTTTCAAATGCCGACACCGATCGCAGCACGGCAGCCCAGTGGTAAGAATCCATTTCCCCCGAGGAGACTCGCTCATGATCAGCATGGAATTTAACATCCAGCAGACGGGCGGTGTTGTCCGCACGTTCGAGAAAAGTCCCCAGCCGGATGAAGTAGAACGCCTCATCCTTGAGCATCGTGCCGATGGTGACGCCGCGAGAGAGATGCGAGCGATGCTTTACCCACTCAAAGAACTCACCCGGGTCACGCTCGAGGATGCCCTCCTTGAGCAGCGCATTCATTTCCAGCCAGGTAGTGTTTTGTGTCTCCCAGACCTCGGTGGTCAGCGTGCCCCGGACTGCGCGTGCATTTTCCCTTGCCTGAGTCAGGCATGCTGCAATCGATGAGGGATTCTCCGGATCGCGCACCATGAAGTCCAGTACATCTTTATGCGACAGGATGCCGTACTTGGCATCAAAGATCGGTTGCAGTTCGGAGATGCCAAGTACAGCGCGCCAGCCTTGTTCGGCTGTTTCCGCAGGCTGCGGCAGCAATTGCGTTTGCAGGTTTACGTCCAGCATGCGCGCGGTATTTTCAGCGCGCTCAGTGTAGCGCGCCATCCAGAACAGATGATCAGCAGTGCGGCTGAGCATGCCTCGTCCTCCCGATTCAGCATAATGAGCAGAGTGATTGCCAGTGAGTTTGAGCATCTTATTTCTCCAGAACCCAGGTGTCTTTGGTGCCCCCGCCCTGAGAGGAATTCACGACTAGCGATCCCTCTTTCAGAGCGACACGCGTCAGACCGCCGGGCACCATGCTGACGGTCTTTCCAGATAAAACAAACGGACGCAGATCGATGTGACGTGGTGCGATGCCTGCTTCCACAAAGGTTGGGCAGGCAGAGAGCGAGAGCGTGGGCTGTGCGATATAGCCGTCCGGTTTCGCGATCACACGCTGCCGGAAGGCCTCTATCTCGGCTTTCGTCGATGCCGGGCCAACGAGCATGCCGTAACCACCGGCTCCATGCACTTCCTTGACCACCAATTCCGGCAGGTGATCGAGTGTGTATTGCAGGTCTTCTTTTTTCCGGCATTGATAGGTCGGGACATTGTTCAGGATCGGTTTTTCCGACAGATAGAAGCGGATCATGTCCGGGACATACGGATAGATCGACTTGTCGTCAGCGACGCCAGTGCCGATGGCATTCGCGAGTGTGACGCGACCCGCGCGGTAGACTGACAGCAGTCCCGGCACACCCAGCGATGAATCCGGGCGGAACGCCATCGGATCGAGAAAATCATCATCAATACGGCGGTAGATCACATCAACGCGCTGCGGTCCACGAGTGGTGCGCATATAGACGCTGTCATCCATTACAAACAGGTCCTGCCCTTCGACCAGCTCTACGCCCATTTGCTGTGCGAGAAAGGCATGCTCGAAGTAGGCCGAGTTGTACATCCCCGGCGTCATCACGACGACGGTGGGATCATCCACTCCAACGGGTGCGACGGAGCGCAGCATGTCCAGCAGCAGGTCTGGGTAATGAGCTACCGGAGCCACTTTGTGACGGGCAAACAGTTCAGGGAAGAGCCGCATCATCATCTTGCGGTCTTCCAGCATGTATGAAACGCCGGAAGGTACGCGCAGATTATCTTCAAGCACATAGAACTCGCCTTTACCTGCACGAACGATATCTACGCCGGCGATATGCGCATACACATCCGATGCGACCGGTATACCTTGCATCTCCGGACGGTACTGTGCATTGTTGACAATCTGCTCGGCTGGAATCACCCCCGCTTTGACAATGTTCTGCTCGTGATAGATGTCATGGATGAAGAGGTTCAGTGCCTTCACGCGCTGCATCAGACCTTTTTGCAGCTGTGCCCATTCGGCGGACAGGATAATGCGAGGGATGATGTCGAAAGGGATCAGGCGCTCGGTGCCGGCATCGCTGCCGTACACCGCGAAGGTGATGCCAACGCGGCGGAAAATCAGATCGGCCTCGACCCGCTTTCTGGCCAAGATGTCAGCCGGTTGCTCTGACAGCCAGCGTTCAAACTCGCGGTAATGCGAGCGGACCGCTGTACCGCCGTCCTCATGCATTTCATTGAAAAAGCTGACCATTGCTGCGCAAACCTGTTGATGGAGATGTTTTTGTCGTCCTTCCCATCAATCAAGAAATATGCCAGCGGGGAAACAATCGGCGGTTCAGGGGCTGCGCAGCCAGTCTACCAGCGCTTTTTCTTTGGCAGTCGGAGGTTCCGTCAGCAGAGAGACGATGATCATTGCTGCAAAGGCGGCGGGCACGCCAAAAATACCTGCAGAGGCAGGCGCCATGTGGAACCATTGCTGGCCACTGTTGCCGCCGAAGGCGGGACTAGTCTGCACCAAATAGATGAGGCAGACGAAAAATCCGGTCAGCATGCCGGCGATTGCTCCCTGCTGGTTCGCGCGTTGCCAGAAAATGCCCAAAACGAGTGCAGGGAACAGTGTCGATGCTGCCAGCGAAAATGCGGTACTGACCAGCGACAGAATATCTCCGGAACGGAAAGACGCTGTGTAAGCAGCCAGCAGCGCCACCACCAGCAGTAGCAATTTCGAAATCGTTACCTGCCTCTGGCTGGAAGCCGAGGGATTGACCATCCGGTAGTAGGTGTCGTGCGAGAGCGCGCTGGAAATCGTCAGCAGCAGGCCATCAGCGGTGGACAGTGCCGCCGCCAGCGCGCCGGCGGCAATCAGCGCAGAGATCACATAAGGCAGACCGGCGATTTCGGGTGCGGCCAGCGCGATCATGTCGCCATCCAGCGCAATCTCCGCCAGCTGTACCAGACCATCCATGTTGATGTCGGTGATGCTGATCATCGGCTTGGTCTTGTCAATGTTAGCCCAGTAACTGACCCAGCCGGGAAGGTGCGCATAGTCGGTGCCGACCAGACTGCTGTAGATCTCGAATTTCACCAGCACCGCCATCGCCGGCAGTGCGGTATAGAGCAGCATGATGAAGAACAGCGCCCAGAATACCGAGCGCCTTGCTTCAGGTACCGATGTGGTGGTGTAAGAGCGCATCAGTACGTGTGGCAGTGCGGCGGTGCCCATCATCAGGCAGAACATCAGCGCAATGAAATTGTTTCTCTTGATGTCAGAGCTCTGCGCATCTTCGCCCGGGAAAGGCTGCGTGTGAGACTGCAGGGGCCTAGAGCGCGCCAGATTGGTTTGCAATTCCTGTTCCCATAAGCGCTTTGCTTCATCGGGGCTTTTCGGATAATCCGCCAGCGCGCGGCTGGCGGCCTTGATATCAATGAGCGATGCATTACTTGTCTGAAGCTCCTGCAAGTGGCGACGCACCTCGGCGCGGCCCTCATCCCATGACTGCGGCAGCCTCGCAATCTTTGACTGGTAGTGTTCGGCGCGCTTGCGGAACAGGTCGCGGACCTCGCGCTCGCTGCCATCGTCGGCAAGGATGTATTCCTGCGCTGTTAGCTTTGCCACGGCGGAGCCATAGGCAATCTGTGGCACCGGCACGCCGGTTTGTTTGGCAGACAGCCATGCAACCGGAATGGTGAATGCGACGATGATGATGATGTACTGAGCGATCTGCGTCCAGGTGATTGCGCGCATCCCGCCCAGGAATGAGCAGACTAGTATGCTGGCCAGACCGAGAAAGATACCAACCGAAAAATCAATGCCGGTAAAACGCGATGTAATCAGGCCAACCCCGTAAATCTGCGCGACCACGTAGGTGAACGAGATGATCAGTGTTGCTGCCACCGAGATCAGCCGCACTGCGTTACCGCTACCATGGCCGCAGAAACGTGCAGCCAGATATTCGGGTACGGTGTAGCCGCCAAATTTGCGCAGGTAAGGCGCAATCAGCAGCGCGACCAGGCAATAGCCGCCAGTCCAGCCCATGATGTAAGCAAGGCCGTCGAAGCCCTGCAGATAGAGACCGCCTGCAAGGCCGATGAAGCTTGCGGTAGAGATCCAGTCGGCTGCCGTCGCCATGCCATTGAACAGAGCCGGCACGCGACGACCGGCGACGTAATATTCGCTGATATCCGAGGTGCGGCTGAAGACGCCGATGGCTGCATAGACCACAATCGAGGTGAACAGAAAAAGATAACCCAGCCAGAAGCGGGGAAAACCTTCATGTTCCAGGATCGCGAGCGACACCAGCAGCAGGCCGAAACCTGCGGTGTAAAGGCTGAAGTAGCGGCTGAGCAGCCGGGCGAATTCAGTCGGTTTCATGTCCGCTTTCCTTGCCCGGTGCGGTACCGGCTTCTCGTTCCAGACGATTCACTGCATACGCATAGCCACCGATGATCAGCAGGTAGATCAGAGTTGTGCCTTGTGCTGCCATGTAGAACGGCATCGGCCAGCCACCCAGCGTGAGACTTGCCAGCTCGCGCGCAAAAAAAATCACGCCGAGGTTTACTGCGAACCAGATGCACAGTAGCGCCATCGTGAGTGTGCGTACCCGTACCCAGTAGCGCTGCCTGGCCGGCAGGGCAGAATGCTCATCATCTATCGGCGACTGCAAGTGATGCTTCATCTCAGTGAATACGGGCAGTTGGGAAGCTGATCCTGAACAGACAGCCTTTTTCGCGTGGAGGGTTGGTGATCATGATGTCAGCCGAATGGTGCGTGACAATCTCTTTCACGATCGCCAGACCGAGACCGCTGCCTTCGGTATCGCTGCCAAGGATGCGATAGAAGCGATCGAATACATGGGCACGCTCGGCCGCGGGTATCCCCGGTCCATCATCCTCGACTTCAATCACAGTGCGCATCTCATGATCCATCCCCGGCTCTGCGCGCAACCGGATCGTCACATGGCCGCCAGCACTGGAGTACCTAAGCGCATTGTCGATCAGGTTGTTCAGCATCTCGCGCAGCATGGTCGGGTTCCCACGCACAGCCGGCACACTTTCCTCTGTTTCAAAACCCAGATCAATGCGGCGCGCCATCGCTGCCTGTACCCACTCTTGCACCGTGTCTCGTGCCAGTGTCTTGATATCCACGGTATCGAGCGGCATCGATTGCGCAGATCGGTTTTCTGCGCGGGCCAGCGCCAGCAGCTGGTTGATCATGCGCGTCGCAGATTCCGAGCTTTTCGATAGCTGTTCCAGCGAGCGTTGTATCTCTTGCCGGTCTGACTGGCGCATCGCCAGCTCCGACTGCATGCGCATGCCCGCGAGCGGCGTTTTCATCTGGTGCGCCGCATCGGCAATAAAACGTTTTTGCAGCTGTATGCTTTGCGACAGGCGCGCCAGCATATCGTTGAGTGAGCGGACCAGCGGCGAAATTTCTTCTGGCACGCCACTGGTGTCGATCGGTGACAGATCGTCCGGGCGTCGAGATCGTATCCGTTCTTGCAGGGCAGTCAGCGGCGACAGGCCGCGTGTGAGCGCGAACCAGAGCAAGGTCAGCGCGACGGGAAGGATGATGAACTCTGGCAGTATCACGCCCTTGATGATCTGATTAGCCAGAGTCCGTCGCTTTTCCAGGGTTTCAGCGACCTGCACGAGCGCCATCCTGCGCGTTCCATAAGTAACGTTCGGGCTACGTAGCGGCTGAAGATTCACGTACAAGTAAGCGACCCGCACTTCGGTATTGCGCAGCTGCGCGTCGCGGATCATCGCCGACCAGGGCACCGGCAATTCCTCTTCCGCTGGCGCTGGCAGATCTGCGTCGCCGGCCACCAGCTCCTGCCGGGGACCGACAACCTGAAAGTACACATTGTCGATATCGTCTGCACGCAGCATGTCGCGCGCGGGGACTGGCAGGTCCACACTCAGTACGCCATTCGTTTCTCTTACCTGTTGTGCCAGCACCGTTACGCGGTCTTCGAGAGAACGGTCGAAAGGTTCATTGGCAATCGATGTCGCGGCGACATAGGTGATGCCTATGCTGACTGGCCACAGCAACAGCAGCGGCATCAGCATCCAGTCGAGGATTTCACCGAACAGCGAGCGCTGGCTGCTCTGATCTGCTTGGCCGGTCTTGCTGGAACGCGCGGGCGCGCCGGCTGGGCGACTGTTAGTCAGCACGGCAGATGTCAGGCGCTACCTGCGGCGCTGGGTTCGGCGGAAGGCGGCGCGAATTTCTCAAGGCAATAGCCCAGGCCGCGTACCGTCGCGATGCGCACGCCGCCGACCTCGATTTTTTTGCGCAGCCGGTGCACGTACACCTCGATGGCGTTGTTGCTGACTTCCTCACCCCATTCGCACAGGTGGTCGACCAGCTGTTCCTTGGAAACCAGACGACCGCTGCGCTTGAGCAGCACTTCCAGTAGCCCCAGCTCGCGAGCCGACAAATCGATCATATGGTCATTCATGTAGGCGATACGACCCACCTGATCGAAGCTCAGCGGGCCATGCTTGATCACCGTCGGCCCGCCCCCTGCGCCACGTCGTGTCAGCGCGCGCACCCGGGCTTCGAGCTCTGACAGCGCGAAGGGTTTGGCCATGAAATCATCTGCGCCGAGGTCGAGGCCTTTCACCCGCTGCTCAACCGAGTCACCCGCAGTGAGTATCAGCACCGGCACCCGCGAATCGCGCGAGCGCAGGCGCCGCAGCACTTCCAGTCCAGAGAGCTTGGGCAAATCGAGATCAAGGATCAGGAGGTCGAAGTCCTGCGTCGACAGCGCACTGTCTGCCGCCAATCCGTCACCGACACAGTCGGTCACATAGCCGGACTGGCGCAGCGATCGCGTCAGGCCATCGGCCAGCACGCTGTCATCTTCGGCAAGCAGGATACGCATGCGTCTTGTAAGTTATCTGAGTCAATGGGGCGCTTGCGCGAAGCAGGGCGATCGGCAGCACCGGGAAGCTTGCCAACGGCCTGCCGGTGTCCGAGCTCACCTAGTCTATTGGGTTTGAAGATTGCCAGCAACCAAGCATTTACGGGGAAATACCCGTAAGACTTTTCTAAAGTGCAATATTCGGGCGTAAAAATACGCTTGCATCATCCACTGTTTTTTTATACAGTACTGTTCAACGCGAGGCTGTGCAATACCGGCGGCCTGATTACCCCCCCTCACGCACCGAGAGAAATCCATGGACGACAAAAAACTGGCGAATTCCGAAAAGGGCAAGGCACTGTCAGCAGCGCTGGCGCAAATCGAGAAGCAGTTCGGCAAGGGCTCAGTCATGCGCATGGCCGATGGCGCGGTTGCTGAGGAAGTCCAGGTGGTTTCCACCGGCTCGCTGGGGCTGGACGTGGCACTCGGCGTCGGCGGTCTGCCGCGCGGCCGGGTGATCGAGATCTACGGCCCCGAATCCTCAGGCAAGACCACGATGACCTTGCAGGTCATCGCCGAAATGCAGAAGCTCGGCGGTACCTGCGCGTTTATCGATGCCGAGCATGCGCTCGATACGGTGTATGCGCAGAAACTGGGCGTCAACCTGCATGACCTCCTGATTTCACAGCCGGACACCGGCGAACAGGCACTGGAAATCACCGATGCACTGGTGCGTTCCAGCGCGGTTGACCTGATCGTGATTGACTCGGTGGCCGCACTGACGCCGCGCGCCGAGATCGAGGGCGACATGGGTGATTCGCTGCCGGGCCTGCAAGCACGTCTGATGTCGCAGGCGCTGCGCAAGCTGACCGGCTCGATCAACCGTACCAATACGATGGTGATCTTCATTAACCAGATCCGTATGAAGATCGGCGTCATGTTCGGGAACCCCGAGACCACGACCGGCGGCAATGCGCTGAAGTTTTATGCATCGGTCCGTATGGACATTCGCCGCACCGGCTCGATCAAGTCCGCTGACGAAGTAATCGGCAACGAAACCAAGATCAAGGTCGTGAAGAACAAAGTCGCGCCTCCGTTCAAGGAAGCGCACTTCGACATCCTTTATGGAGAAGGCGTATCGCGTGAGGGCGAGATCATCGATCTGGGTGTCGAAGCCAAGATCGTCGAGAAGTCCGGTGCCTGGTACAGCTATAACGGCGAGCGCATCGGGCAGGGTAAGGACAATTCGCGCACCTACCTGAGAGAGCGCCCAGAGCTTGCACGCGAGATCGAGAACAAGGTCCGCGCTCATCTCGGCGTGCCGCAGCTGCCGCCGGCAGCATCTGCTCCGGTAGTGGCTGCTGCAGAGGATGCGCCCGCGCCGAAAAAATCTCGCGCGACGGCCGAGCTGAAAGAAGAGTAACCCGGGCATTTCATGCCCGCTCCCAAACCCAGCCTGAAGGCTCGCGCGCTGCGCTATCTGGCGGCGCGCGAGCATAGCCGTCTTGAGCTGGGGCGTAAGCTCGCGCGTCATGCGAGTGAAGATGACGATGTCAATGCGCTGCTCGACTGGCTCGAAGCGCAGAAATTTCTCTCCGAATCCCGTTTTGCTGAGTCTCTGGTGAATCGTCGGGCTGCCCGGTTCGGTAATTCACGCATCCTGTCCGAATTGCAAAGCCATGGTGTCGATGAGGCGACCGTATCATCACTGCGTACAGCCCTGAACGAGGGCGAGGAAGAGCGCGCGTGGCTGACATGGCAAAAAAAATTTGGCAGCGCGCCAGAATCTGCTGAAGCCCGGGCAAAGCAAATGCGTTTCCTGCAACAAAGAGGCTATTCTCACGCCGCGATACAGGCAACGATGAAACGTATCGGTCGAGGCATGACCGAGCAGGATTGAACGCACCGTCAAACTGGCGGACCCCGAGAAGCAGAATGACCTCGTCACTGGTTTAACCGCGGTAGCCCTGTGATAAACTGCGGCAGCTTTGCAGCGCCGCAGGAGCGGCACCAGTCGTAGAAGCTGCGACAGGCTGCACAATCGCTGAATCCGTGCCCGAGATCTGCAGGCACGTCATCAGTACTATGGAAGTGCCTACGAAGTAAGTTCAAAAACTTTACGGTCGCAGACTAGTGCCGGGCCTAGGTTTACAGGTTTACGCGTCGCACAGCTGCGCTGGCTCGCCATAAAACGCAGAACTACTCAGCGCCTCACCCATGCCCTTGTCAGTCCCCACTTCCCCCCGTGCACTGCGACATACCCGCAGCATCGAAGCACAGGCCTTCCAGCGTGAAGACGGTTTGTGGGATATCGATACGCACATCACCGATACCAAAACCCGCATTGCCGATCTTGCCTCAGGCGCCCGACCTGCCGGATCGCCGATCCATGATTTGTGGCTCAGGATCACCATCGACACCAGCCTGAATATCGTCGATGCCGAAGCCGTGTCCGATGCGGTGCCGTATCCGGGACATTGCAATACCATCGGTCCGGCCTACAAGAAACTGATCGGTCTGAATCTGCTCCGCAGCTTCCGTCGCGAGTTGAAAGATCGTTTATCTGGCATCGAGGGCTGCACGCACCTGACCGAGCTGGCCGGGGTGTTGCCAACCGCAGCGATTCAGGCTTTTGCCGGTGACGTGCTGCCAACGCGCGACGGCGCGACTGATGATGGCAGCACTCAACCGCCTTTCCAGATTGATCGCTGCCACGCGTTGCGGCGCGACGGACCAGCCGTAGAAAAATATTATCCGCGCTGGTTTATCAAGCCCGGCACATGAATGCAGTAATACCGCGATGATTAAAAAATACCTGCTGCACGATTGAATTGAAATTATCCGATCATTCCTACCCATTGTGACTAGAGGGAAGTCCGCATGAAAATCCATGAATACCAGGGAAAAGAAATCCTGAAAAAATACGGCGTCACGGTGCCGCGAGGTATACCGTGCATGAGCGTTGACGAGGCAATCAAAGCCGCCGAGACACTGGGTGGCCCGGTATGGGTGGTGAAGGCTCAGATTCATGCGGGTGGACGCGGCAAGGGCGGTGGCGTAAAAGTCGCCAAGTCCATCGATCAGGTGCGCGAGTATGCGAACCAGATCATGGGCATGCAGCTCGTCACGCACCAGACCGGCCCAGAGGGTCAGAAAGTCCGCCGCCTGCTGATCGAAGAGGGCGCTGACATCAAAAAAGAGCTTTATGTTTCGATGGTCACTGACCGGATCTCGCAGCGGGTCGTGCTGATGGCCTCGTCCGAGGGCGGCATGGACATTGAAGAAGTCGCCGACAAGCATCCCGAGCTGATTCACAAGATCGAGATTGATCCTGCCGAAGGCCTGAAAGACAAAGAGGCAGACGATATCGCAGCGAAGATCGGCGTACCCGCTGCATCCATTCCCGCTGCACGCACTTTGCTGCAAGGTCTGTACAAGGCCTACTGGGATACCGATGCATCACTGGCCGAGATCAATCCGATGATCCTCACGGGCGACGGTAAAGTGATTGCACTCGACGCGAAATTCAATTTCGATTCGAATGCGCTGTTCCGTCACCCCGAGATCGTCGCGTACCGCGATCTTGACGAAGAAGATCCGGCAGAAGTCGAAGCTTCCAAGTTTGATCTTGCTTATATCTCGCTGGACGGCAATATCGGCTGTCTCGTGAACGGCGCGGGTCTGGCAATGGCAACCATGGACACTATCAAACTGTTCGATGGCGAACCGGCAAACTTCCTCGATGTGGGTGGCGGCGCCACCGCAGAAAAGGTGACCGAGGCCTTCAAGATCATGCTGAAGAATCCTCACCTGCAGGCGATTCTGGTGAATATTTTCGGCGGCATCATGCGCTGCGACGTGATTGCTGAAGGCGTGATTACCGCCTCACGTGCAGTGTCGCTAAAAGTGCCGCTGGTTGTGCGCATGAAGGGTACCAATGAAGACATTGGCAAGAAGATGCTTGCCGATTCCGGCTTGCCCATCATCTCTGCAGACACCATGGAAGAGGCTGCGCAAAAAGTCGTCGCTGCCGCCAACGGAAAATAATCGCCAAGGAATTCACATGTCCATCCTGATCAACAAAGACACCAAGGTCATCACCCAGGGTATTACCGGCAAGACCGGTCAGTTTCATACCCGCATGTGCCGCGACTACGCAAACGGCCAGAACTGCTTCGTCGCCGGCGTAAATCCCAAGAAAGCCGGCGAAGATTTCGAAGGCATTCCCATTTATGCAAACGTGAAGGAAGCCAAGAAGGCGACCGGCGCAAACGTCTCCGTCATTTATGTGCCACCCGCAGGCGCCGCTGATGCGATCTGGGAAGCGGTGGAGGCTGAGCTGGATCTGACCATCTGCATTACCGAAGGCATTCCGGTGCGCGACATGCTGGCACTCAAAGACAAAATGAAGAAGGCCGGCAGCAAGACACTGCTGCTCGGCCCGAACTGCCCCGGCCTGATCACGCCCGATGAAATCAAGATCGGCATCATGCCCGGACATATTCACAAGAAAGGCCGCATCGGCGTCGTGTCGCGTTCTGGCACGCTGACTTATGAAGCGGTTGGTCAGCTGACTGCGCTGGGTTTGGGTCAGTCTTCCGCCGTAGGCATTGGTGGCGATCCGATCAATGGTCTGAAGCACATCGACATCATGAAGATGTTCAATGATGATCCTGATACCGATGCGGTGATCATGATCGGTGAGATCGGTGGCCCGGATGAAGCGAATGCTTCTTACTGGATCAAGGAAAACATGAAGAAGCCGGTGGTGGGCTTTATCGCCGGTGTGACCGCGCCGCCGGGCAAGCGCATGGGTCATGCAGGCGCATTGATTTCCGGTGGCGCTGATACTGCGCAAGCCAAGCTGGAGATCATGGATGCCTGCGGCATCAAGGTGACGCGCAATCCTTCGGAGATGGGGCGCTTGCTGAAGGCGATGCTGTAGCCAGACCTGAGGAGCGCAAAAAAAGGGAGCCCAAAAAGCTCCCTTTCTTATTTCTGATATCAAATTTACGATTGAAAACCCAGAAATTTAGACCTTGGGCAGCAATTTTGCGGGAACTGTGCCCGAGATACTCCAAGTTAAGCCGCTGGTGTTGCAGGTTCCCGTGTAAACAACTGTTGAATTAGCTGCGACCCCCGGTATTCCCGCACCATAGGTGATTGTTATCAACGGTGTCGTATCGCTGGTGGCTGTAGCTGCAACGCTACTAACCTCCCCACCCGAGATCGCGCTTGGTAAGCCCAGATCGGCGTGTGAAAGAGCGGTTCCTTTATTCGCAAGCGTCCCATCGCTGCATGCGACACCAAGTGCAGTCATCGCGGGTGCTGCAAGTGCCAGACCTTTGGTTATTCTAGCTTTTGCTGTGTAATCCTGATACGCAGGAATACCGACCGCTGCCAAAATACCGATAATCGCCACCACGATCATCAATTCAATCAGCGTAAAACCTTGTTGCGCCCTTAACGGGCGATGATAAGAAGATATTCGCATAAAGCACCCTTTGGAATAGATCAGTGAACATTGATCCACTTGGATTGTGTGGATTGGTTCGCAGGGGCAAAGTTTGTGCCAACGAGAAAAAATATTTATGAATGGTTTTTACCAGTATTAAAAAGTCGATGACCGTACCAATCACCGGGCATTGATAAAAAACTCTGCTTAAATCATCACTCAACGATTGGAAGTTCTGCAGACGAACAATTATTTCATCGTATCGTTAAATTTCCTGATAAACGATCGTGCTTGCGTAGATCGAAAATCCTCTCAAGCCTAGGCAAAGACACACCAATATTCGGTACATAAATCCGTAATTTGTCCTTCTATGACGATAAATGTCCTTTCGCGGATACCAGCGATACTTCGAGCAGACAGGTGGGGCGATTACAGGAAGGTCTTCAACGATCAGCGCAAAGACACGCAAACGCCAGACTGAATAGTTTCCAAAAAGAATCAAAATGCTAAAATAGCCGGCGTTTTTGCAGGTGGCAGTCAATCACAGCCCCGGGCGTCATTACTGTCCGGCACTGAGGCAACCCTGGAGCAAAGGCATCGTCATGACAGAGCGGCAAAGCCGGATCATGGCTGGAGACATGGACGCAGATGAGTTCGGCGGGCGCTGGCGTCGTCGGCTGTTTCGCTGGTTTGCTCTCGGGATCTTTCTCTGGCTGGGTATCAAAGCCTTGTTCGCCGCGCCGGGTAGTGCGTGGATCTGGGCATTCGGTCTCTATATCCTGCTCTGGATGTTGTCTCCGCTGATTGGCTGGTGGGCAGGGCGTCGCCGCCGCACGGTCTGGCGACGGGATGGCAGGATGTTCGAACCCAGCCTGCCGCAACCCGTGTCCGAGATTCCCGGCGAGCAGGAATGGACGCTACCGTTTAATCCATGGATTCGTTTGCCGCTGGCCCTGGCGCTGATGGGGCTGATGTACTGGGTGCTTGTCATTCACCAGATGCAGCTGCCGGGTCACTGGCTGGTGATAACGACGGTAGTGGCGATCATCAACCTCTGGTCATGGCGCGAACCGCTGGTGCTGGTGGCGCTGGTGGCGGTTGGCGTGACGCTGATGGCCATCGTCGGATGGATTGTGAATAATCTTCCGCTTGAGGCGGCCATCGCGCTGTTGATACTAATCCCCATCCTTGTATTTTTTGCGGTGCTTGAGCTGCGCAAACGTAAATTCAGATCACAAGCATGAAAAAACAGCCCGGCATCAATGGCAACTACGTGATCCTCGGTAGGGACGAGCGCATGTCAAATGCGACTGTTCCCACGCTGGTGACGCTGGGTACGCCGGCCGCCGTCCAGACCCTGTATGCATTCAGTCCCGACATGGGGCCGATCGACTGGTTATTGCCGCTGGTGCTGTGGATTTACGGCCTGCTGTTCTGGTTCAATTCCGAAGGCATACAGCTGTTCAAAGCCAAAAAGTGGGAATGGACTGAAGAAGCCATCGAGGAACAGCAGCGCTACATGAGTGATACGCGGATTGCCAGCCGCAGGTTCTGGAAAAAATGGTGGGTGCGTTTCCCGGTCGGGTTACTGTTTCTGAGCGTTGGTATCCATGCGCTGTTCAGCAAGGATTTCACCGCGCAGTGGCTGAGTTTCATTTTGCTGATGTCTGCCTTTGTTACGCCCTTTGTGTTCATCGCCGAACTGGCGATGCTGCCGCTGGCGATACTGATCGTGCTGGGTTTCATGGCGGTCGTTACGCTGACGCCCACCTCAGTCATCATCATGCTGGCAGTGTTGGCGTCATTCGCGACAGTGGTGCTGGCGCAGAATGTGCGTGCCGGCCAACTGCAGAAACCCGTCAGGAAGAAGAAAGAGGACGAAGAAAAAGATAAAGAAGGCGAAGATGACAAGGCAGCGGAGGGCGCCGCTGCAGACGGCGCTACGCCCACAGGCCCGGCTGCCGAAGCGGATGCTACGCCGTCCGAGCCACCGCCGCCGCCTTCGCTGGCGGATGAAACGGTGGCCGAGGTCGCAGAAAGCGCCGCCGCACGAGAAGAGGCCCGAGCTGCTGCTGCTGAAGAGAGAGAAGCCACTGTCGCGGCCGCGAAAGCGGCCGCCGATGCAAAAGTTGCAGAGGCACAGGCGGCTGCTGCGGCATCGGCAGAGGCGCGTGAGGCGGCCAAGGTCGAGAGGGCTTCGCAATCCGAAACCGAAGCCGACGCCGAAGCGGGTACCGATAATCCGGATACAGGTAATGTCGATGCGGGCGCTGGTACCGACGCAGGCGCGCCAAGCAAATAGCAAAACGCTGCTCTGGTTAAGCATGCTTGAAAACAAAAGGGCTCTCGACAGAGAGCCCTTTTTATTTGCTTTTTTGCGACCAGTTTGTTTCGTGGTGCCTCGGGTCGGAATCGAACCGACACTCCTTGCGGAACCGGATTTTGAGTCCGGCGCGTCTACCAATTTCACCACCGAGGCAATTTCAAAGAACGGAAGTTTACCAGAACTCCACGCTGATACTCCTCTCGTACCCCGGTGGCCGGGATGAGCCCGGTCTACTGCATGTGCTGCCCGCCATTGATAGCAATGTTGGCCCCAGTCAGGAAGGCAGCCTCATCCGAGGCCAGATAAGCGACCAGACCCGCGACTTCCTCCGGCTTGCCCAGACGTCCCATGGGAATTTGCGGCAGGATCTTAGTCTCCAGCACTTCCGGTGCAATCGCTGTGACCATCTTGGTGCCGATATAGCCGGGCGAGATAGTGTTCACGGTGACGCCTTTCTTCGCGACTTCCAGCGCCAGTGCTTTGCTGAAGCCATGCATTCCAGCTTTGGCGGCCGAGTAATTGGTCTGACCGAAAGCGCCTTTTTGTCCGTTGACGGAAGAGATATTGATGATGCGTCCCCAGCCGCGATCAGTCATGCCATCGCAGACCGGCTTGGTCATGTTGAACACAGAATCCAGATTGGTCTGCATCACCAGGTCCCAGTTGGTCTTGTCCATCTTCTTGAAAGTCATATCGCGCGTGATGCCGGCGTTATTGACCAGTACATCGATAGGTCCCATATCTTTCGTGATGTGCGAAATGCATTCCTGTGCCGACTCGTAGTTGGCAACGTCGCAGGGGTAGGCGCGGAAGTCATAACCCTTTGCCTTCATCTCTGCCAGCCAGGCATTCACCTTGGTATTGCCGGGCGAGTAGGTGGTCGCTACCTGGTAACCCATTTCCGCCATCTTGATGCAAATGGCTTCGCCCAGACCACCCATGCCACCAGTAACTAAGGTAACTCTGCTCATGTTTGCTCCCTATTGAAATATTTTTTATTTTGTTCAGCGCTCGTCCAGTGCTTATCAACGCTCTACGGCCAGCGCAACGCCCATGCCACCACCAATGCATAAACTGGCGAGACCTTTCTTTGCATCGCGCCGTATCATTTCGTGAATCAGCGTCACGAGTACCCGGCAGCCCGACGCACCGATAGGATGACCAATGGCAATCGCACCACCATTCACATTGATCTTGCTGGTATCCCATCCCATTTCTTTATTGACCGCAATCGCCTGGGCGGCAAAGGCCTCGTTGATCTCCATCAGATCGAGATCCTTGTGCGTCCAGCCAGCCTTTTTCAGACATAGCTGACTCGCCGATACCGGCCCCATGCCCATGATGGTCGGGTCCAGTCCTGAGGATGCGTACGCGCGTATCTTTGCCAGAGGTTTCAGGCCCAGCTCACTGGCTTTTTTCGCGCTCATCATCATTACTGCAGCCGCGCCATCATTGATGCCGGACGCATTGCCCGCAGTGACCGAGCCTTCTTTCGAGAATGCGGGGCGCAGCGAAGACAAGGCATCGAGTGTGCTACCCGCTTTGATGTATTCATCGCTGTCGAAAATGATGCTGCCTTTTTTGCCAGCGATTTCCAGCGGCAGGATTTCATCTTTGAATTTACCGGCTTTCTGCGCGGCTTCGGCCTTGTTCTGCGAAGCGACTGCAAATTCATCCTGCTCAGTGCGAGAGACATTGAATTTTTTCGCGACATTTTCTGCGGTGACCCCCATGTGGTACTGGTTGTACACATCCCACAGACCATCGACGATCATGGTATCGACCAGTTTGGCGTCGCCCATGCGGAAGCCATCACGCGAGTTATTCAGCACATGCGGGGAGGCGCTCATGTTTTCCTGGCCGCCGGCGATCACGATCTCGGCATCGCCGCTCTTGATCGCTTGCGCTGCAAGATGTGTTGCTTTCAGACCGCTGCCGCAGACTTTGTTGATTGTCATACCGGGCACCATGTCGGGCAGGCCGGATTTAATGACAGCCTGTCGGGCCGGGTTTTGTCCGACACCTGCGGTCAGTACCTGGCCGAGAATGACTTCACTGATCAGCTTTGGATCTACGCCAGTTTTCGCGAGCAAGCCCTTGATCACATGCGCGCCGAGTTCGGCCGCCGGTATCCTGGCCAGTGTTCCCCCAAATTTACCAACGGCTGTTCTGGCCGCAGCAACAATTACCACATCATCCATTCTTGTTCTCCGGTTGCTCGAAAAAACTCCTAGTGATGACCACCAAGCCTGACTAGGCCGCCCATCTTATCGATGGACATCACGCCATCATTGATGGCGCTCAATCAGTCCATGAAACCAACGGGCGGCATGACTGAATCTTTTTCGTGGGGGTCAGGTTTTGTTCGGCAAAAGCCAATGTTGGATGAACATCGGATTTTTGGATGCAGCGGTCAGGATAAGTTCAGACTCGCGCTGAAGCAGCGCTTGTCCCCTCCGCGCCGTTGCAGCACCACGTTTGGCAGCGCTGCTCGGCCTTGGCATCGTTAGTCTCCTTTTCTTCGAAAGGTTTCGAGACGATCATAGCTCGCTAGTTTGGCGATAGGGAAGAACTTTTCGACGCTGAAAACTAACCCAGATCAAAACAGTCTGACATTCAGTTATCAATCCTGAATGAATTCAAGGCGAGTTACGCATGCGCGCACTTATGACGCATTGCGCAATTCCCGGATTTTCAGCGTCTTGTTCAGCAGGGACTTGCTGAGGATTTTGTAGGTATCAATATCGAACGCTGGTCGCTGCGGTGCTTCTTCAAGTAATTGCCAGATCTGATCTTCCGATTGTGCGGTGCCCAAATAGCACCAGTTATTTACCAGATGGACATCCGTTCTGCCGCTGCCGTTGTCTTCGATCAGACCGATTGGTCCGTGGTAGGGCCAGGTTTTCACATGCAGCCGCGACAGCGCAGCCTCGAGTCGTGCGCGATGGAAGGATTGTTCTTCCTTGCCGACACAGACACCCTTGCAGCGCCGAAGTTGCCAGCCAAAGCAGGGCTTGCCCAATTGCGAACGTCCCTCCAGCCCCAGCTCCACCAGACAGAGCTGGTGCGCTTCGGCGAGTTCGCGCAGCGCGCTTTCTGCTTTGCGCTTAGAACTGAATAACCCATACAGGCGCTCGGCATTACCGAAATCCTGCTCGCTGGCGAAAGTCAGTACAGGCACGGTGTGCCCGCGCGCATCTTCTTTGAGCCGCCATGCGCACAAGTCGCCCTGCCGCCTGAGCGTGCGGTTGTGGATGGGTTGAAGATCTTTGACCAGTTGAGCTTCTAGCAGCAGCGCGCCAACTTCGCCTGCTGTCTCGCGCCAATCAATGCGGTGTAGCTGCTGCGACAGGCGCATGTCTTTGTAAAGCTTGTGATCCGAATTGAAGTGCGACATCACGCGCTGCCGCAGGCGAACGCTCTTGCCGACATAGAGTGGTAAATCGTTCTCGCCATAGAACAGATACACACCTGGCGTGTCAGGGCAATCATTTAGTACATCACTCGGCAAATGAGAGGGCAGGCTGGGCCGCTGCAGCAGCGCATCCAGTGCGGCAGACAAGGTAGCTGAAGGTAGTTCAGCCTGAATTTTTTGCCAAAGCTGCCACAGCACATCTGCATCAGCGAGCGCACGGTGGCGCGCATCCGGCTTTAGCCCATGGCGCGCGATCAGGCTGTCAAGGTTATGCCGGTTGTGCTCGGGATAGAGCTTGCGTGAGAGTTTCACCGTGCAGAGCACATCGGCACGGAACGCGAAGCCAGCTTCGCTGAACGCATTACGCAGAAAGCCATAATCAAAGCGCGCATTGTGAGCAATGAACAGTGCGCCCTGCAATCTTTCATAAAGTGCGTCGGCCAGCTCAGAAAATGCCGGAGCGCGTCGCACCATGTCATTGCTGATGCCGGTCAGACTTTGTATGAACGCCGGGATAGGTATTTCCGGATTGACCAGACTGGACCAGTGAGTGGCGTGTCCTCCGGCATCGACCTCGACCAGGCCAATTTCGGTAATGCGGTCTGATACCGGGTTCGCGCCGGTCGTCTCTAGGTCGATGAAGACCAGTTTGTCGAATTTCATTCTGGAAGGATGTAATGAAAAGCTGTGGCCGCTCAAATTCGTTCGAGATCGTCTGGCCAAATCCGAAGTCTAGACTTTTTTGATCTGCACTGTCAGATCGTGGAGCTAGCATGGAATCTCAAGTAAGTAACTGGGGCGCATCCCTGATGGCCTCTCTCACCAGTGCGATGTCACTATTCTTTGCGGCGATACCGCGAGTAATCGGCTTCGCAGTGATCATCATTGTCGGCTGGATCGTCTCGGCGCTGCTGGCCAGAGGCATAGCGGTGCTACTGCGCAAGGCACGCTTCAATCACCTGGCCGAGCGCTCGGGTTTTGCAGATTTTGTTGGCAAGTCGGGTGCGGACACAGATTCTTCAGGAATGATTGCAGCGATCGCCAAATGGTTCGTCAGACTCATTGTGCTGGTGGTGGCTTTCGATGCGCTGGGTTTGCCCGCTGTATCCGAGGTGTTGCGCGATCTGTTGCTGTGGTTGCCGAATCTTGCCGTCGCGCTGGTGGTGCTTGTCATCGGTGGGCTGGCAGCTAATGCGCTGTCGAAACTCGTGCGCGGTGCAACGGCAGAGGCGGATCTGGATAATCCTGATTTTCTCGCCAAGCTGGCCAGTGGTGCTGTCTGGGCGTTTACGGTGGTGGTCGCCGTGAATCAGATTGGCGTGGCTACGGCATTGGTGAATACCTTGTTCATGGCCGTCGTGGGTGCGCTGGCGCTGGCGTTGGGTTTGTCATTC
>JACCEC010196268.1_pt1 | contig 25365 bp, 25 predicted proteins | sample 7450121 | NCBI WGS metagenome assembly JACCEC01 (sample SAMN15323455, study PRJNA562643) | freshwater metagenome | isolation source: river surface water | place: USA:Blue River Watershed | collected 2017-08-18 | reverse complement strand
GGGGATTGCCATTGTAGGTGCCGCCCTGATCGCCCGGCTCGAATACGGCGACGGCTTCGGTGCAGAGCAGCGCCGCCAGCGGCACGCCGCCGCCGATGCCTTTGCCGAGTGTCATGATGTCCGGCTCAATGTCGGACAGCTGGTAGGCAAACAGTTTGCCGGTGCGGCCCATGCCGGCCTGTACTTCATCGACGATCAGCAGCAGGTCGTGTTTCTTCGTGAGCGCACGCAGGCCTTGCATGAATTCACGAGAGGCCGGTATCACGCCACCTTCGCCCTGCACAGGCTCCAGCATGACGGCCACGGTCTTGTCCGTGATCAGCGCCTCAACGCTGGCCAGATCATTCAGTTCCGCCTTGGGGAAGCCCGGCACCTGAGGCGCGAACATCGTGTCCCACCCGGCCTTGCCTGAGGCAGACATGGTTGCCAGCGTACGGCCATGGAAGCTGTGATTGAAGGTGATGATCTCGTAGCGATGTTCACCCGCCTTGTTCTTGTGGATCTTGCCCCATTTGCGCGCGAGCTTGATGGCGCCTTCATTCGCCTCGGCGCCACTGTTCGCAAAGAATACGCGATCAAAGCAGGAGTGATGCGTGAGCATCGAGGCCAGCTGTGTCGAGGGCTCGTTGTAAAACGCCGGCGAGGGGTTGATGACTTTTTTCGCCTGTGCGGTCAATGCGTCCTGTATGCACTGCGGCGAGTGCCCGAGGCAGTTGACGGCCCAGCCCTGCAGCCAGTCGAGATAGCGCTTGCCATTGTGATCGGTGAGCCACATGCCGTCGCCCTGCGTGAACACCAGCGGCGGCCGGTTGGTGATGTACAGCAGCGCATTGGTATCGTACTGTTCAAAGGTCTTGGCGAGGGCTTCGGGCTTGTTCATGGATCAGGCAGTCGCAGTGGCGAGGTCAGCTTCAGAGGTAAAGGAGTCGGCGAAGAATTCGTCTTCGGGCAGCTTGCAGTCGGCAATGAAATCGCGCAGCGCTGCTTCAACCATCAGCGGCGTGCCGCACGCATAGACCTGATGGCCGGACAGGTCGGAAAAGTCTTGCATGACGGCCCGGTGCACAAAGCCGGTACGGCCGCTCCAGGTGTCCTCCGGCTGGGCGTCAGAAATGACAGGCACGTAGCGGAAGTTCGGCAGCGTGGCCGCCCATGTCTCGCACAGTGCATGCATGTACAGGTCTTTCGGACGGCGTCCGCCCCAGTACAGGGTGATCGGCCGGGTGGATTTCAGGTGCGCCCAGTGCTCGACAATGGCCTTGATCGGCGCAAAGCCGGTGCCGGAGGCCAGCAGCACGATGGGCTTGTCGGAATCTTCGCGGAGGAAGAAGGTACCCATCGGGCCTTCGAAACGAAGAATGTCTTTTTCTTTCAGCGTGCTGAAGACCTGATCGGTGAACAGCCCCCCCGGCATGTGGCGGATATGCAGACTCAGCAACTCATCTGAATGCGGTGCATTGGCCATGCTGTAGCTGCGGCGCTTGCCATCCTTGAGCATGAACTCGATGTACTGGCCAGCTTTGTACTGCATGCGCTCGGTCGCGGGCAGTTGCAGAGACATGATGATCACATCGTCCGTCACGCGTTCGAGTTTGGCGATGCGCGAGGGCAGTTTCTTGATCGGGAAATCGCCCACGCCCAGCACTTCACGCGCTTCGATCACGATGTCGGAGGTGGGCATCGCACAGCAGAACAGGGTGTGCCCGGTGGTCTGGTCGGCGGCAGACAGCGCGCGCTCCTGATGCGGGCCCAGCTCGACGTCGCCAGACACCAGCTTGCCTTTGCAGCTGCCGCAGGCGCCGTTCTTGCAGCCATAAGGCAGGCCGACGCCGGCGCGGATCGCGGCGGCCAGCACGGATTCGCCGGCCTCACAACTGAACTGCCGGCCGCTGGGAGTAACGCTTACCTGGAAAGTCATACAATCTCGCGGATGAAAAATAATTGGTTGAGTGCTGCATCACCGGTGGCATCGCGCAGGCCGCGATTGCTGATCATTGGCTGCGGCGATGTCGGCATGCGGCTCTTGCCCCTCGTGCGCGACCGGTTTCAGGTGGTTGCCGTCACCAGTCAGCCGTCACGCCTGCCTGAACTCAGGGCAGCGGGCGCATTGCCCGTGGTCGCCAATCTGGATGATCGGAACAGCCTGCATCGCCTGAGAGGACTGGCCACGACCGTGGTGCACCTGGCGCCGCCACCTTCTGACGGCGAGCGGGACCGCCGCACGCGCCATCTGGCCGCTATTTTACCCCGACAGGCGAGCGTCGTTTATGTCAGCACCACCGGCGTTTACGGCGATTGTCAGGGGGTTTTCTTTGACGAGACTCGGCCAGTTGCGCCGGTCAACGCACGTGCTAAACGGCGCGTCGATGCCGAACGCGTGCTGCGGCGCTGGGCGCTGCGCAACGAGGGCAGGCTCTCGATCTTGCGCGTGCCGGGCATTTATGCGGCCGACCGCTTGCCGCTGGATCGGCTCAGGCAAGGCACGCCGGCACTGATTCCTGAAGACGATGTCTACACTAATCACATTCATGCGGATGATCTGGCGCAGATCATTGCACTGGCGGTGTTCCGCGCCCAGCCGCAGCGGGTGTATCACACGGTTGATGATTCGGATCTGATGATGGGTGAGTATTTCGACCAGGTGGCCCAGGCCTTTGGCTTGCCTTCGCCGCCACGGCTGCCGCGCGCCGAGCTGGCGACGAGGGTGTCGCCGATGCTGTTGTCGTTCATGTCGGAGTCACGCCGGCTGTCTAACGCTCGAATGAAACAAGAGCTGGGCGTGCAACTGCGCTGGCCGACGGTCAGCGATTGTCTGGCGAGCCTGCGCTGACAGCCGATTTCATGCCATCGACCCAGGATTTTGCCGGCAGCTTCGTGATGTCGCGGATGACTGCTGCACGGGCGTAAAGATCTGCAAAATCCAGTGAGGGCGCTTGCCGGAACGCGATCACCACCACATTCCCCTGATGGACCTCGGGCAGCGAGATCACGGCATCAAAAGTACTGCAGATTGCGCGCAGGTTGCGTTGGTAGCTCGGGTGATCGCCAAACAAATTGATGGTGGCCACGCCCTCGCGTGTCAGGCAGCGTGCGCACGCGCGATAAAACTCGGGCGACTCCAGCACCGGCCCGCGCGCGGTGGCGTCATACAGATCGATCTGCAGCGCATCGACCGTGCCATGGTTGACGCAGTCCTCGACGAAGTCCAGCGCATCGCCTTCGATAATGTCGAGCAGGTCATCGGTGGGCGGCAGCTTGAACATCGAATGACAGATATCGATCACCGAAGGATTCAGCTCGACGACAGTGACTGGTGATTTGGGATACCAGCGGCGGCAGAATTTGGTCAGCGCCGCCGCGCCCAGCCCCAGCTGGACGATGCGCGAGGGCTGGTCGATGAACAGCATCCAGGCCATCATCTGCTGCGCATACTCCAGCTCTATCCATTCCGGCTTGCGCAGGCGCATCGCGCCCTGTATCCACTCGGTGCCGAAATGCAGATAGCGCACGCCCTCTTGCTCCGACAAGGTCACGGGCGCGAAGCGGGGCTTGCGGCGGGCAGGGGCGTTTTTGTGCGATGAGGCGGTGTTCTTGCGCATGAGTCTTTGGTGATAATCGGTGTTCTGCGGCACCACTCAGTCGAGCAGCGCCCGCCACTGTACTAGCTTTTGCTCGAAAGAGAGCTGGGCATTGGCTGGCGAGGAGGAGGGTAGCACCTGTGTCTCGAAACCCGCTTCGGCGAACAAGGGAGCGAAGCGACCGGCAGTTTTTCCGTTGAAAGCGATGCGACGCAATGCAGGGTAGCCCTGCTGCAGGAGGGCGAAATCTGCGGTCTGCGCGCGTCTTATCGAGGCATCGAGACTGCCTTCACGCTCACAGGCGGCGATCACGTCCCACAGGCCGATCTGATGCGATGCCAGCCGTTCCAGTCGCGTGTGATAGGGCAGTGAGGCCACGTCCTCATCCAGCACGGCGGACAGCAGGCGCCAGAACTGATTGCGCGGATGCGCGTAGTACTGGCCTGCGGCGAGCGAGGCAGCGCCGGGGAAGCTCCCAAGAATCAGCAGCCGCGCATCAGCGCGCATCACAGGTGGAAAGCCGCTCAGCAAGGGTGGGGACAGCTCAGGCATTGGCGTATTGTAGGGCGGACGGGTGAACGCGCTAGAATCAATCTGCCCATCGATAGCAAACAATAAATAACACTCAATAAATAACAACCAACAGGGAGACCAGACACATGACCCATCCCGTCGTTCTCGTCACTGGCGGCAGCCGGGGCATCGGCGCTGCCGTGGCGATCATGGCCGCACAGCGCGGCTATGACGTTGCCTTCAGCTACCAGAGCAATGCGAAAGCCGCTGGCGAAGTGGCAGAAAAAATCCGCGCGACCGGCCGCAAGGCGCTGGCCGTTCAGGCCGACGTGTCCGTGGAAACCGATGTGCTGCGCCTGTTCAAGGCAGTCGACGAGCAGATGGGCCGGCTGGATGTGCTGGTCAATAATGCCGGCATGCTGGAGAAGCAGACACGGCTCGACCAGATGGACGTCGGCCGCTGGAACCGCGTACTCGGCGCGAACGTGATCGGCACATTCTTGTGCGCGAAAGAGGCGGTGCTGCGCATGTCGACCAACCATGGCGGCAAGGGCGGTGCCATCGTCAACATCTCATCGGCCGCGTCGCGTCTGGGTTCGCCGAACGAGTTCATTGATTATGCGGCGGCCAAGGGCGCAGTCGACTCCATGACGATCGGTCTGGCCAAGGAGGTCGCGACCGAGGGCATACGCGTGAACGCGATACGTCCGGGACTGATCTATACCGACATTCACGCCAGCGCTGGTGAACCGGGGCGCGTGGATCGCGCGAAGGCCGGTGTGCCGATGCAGCGCGGCGGAACGGCGGACGAAGTGGCGGAAGCGGTGCTGTGGCTGATGTCGCAGCAGTCGTCGTATGTGACGGGGACGATGCTGGATGTGGCGGGGGGGCGGTAAGACGCCGGTCAATCGATTAGCCGGGCGTGGCGCTGTCAGATGATTTACAAAACGAATTTTTCACAGGTGGCTTGGCGCATCCATGCGGTCGTGGAGCACTCGGGCGATGACTATCCCGAAGTCCGCGAGCCGAAAGTAGATCATGTGCCGTTCGACGTGCCGCCGACGGTAGCCAGGCCGGATATGATCGCAAGCGGGCGCCGACTCGGGTGACTGCAACAGCTCATCGAATGTCGCGGTGAGTAAATCGATGTAATTGTTTGCTCGCCCGATTCCCCATTGCCGGAATGTGTACGTCCATATAGCCTCCAGATCCCGCTCAGCCGCGGGGGTGAGGCGGTATTCAGCCATGCGCTGAGAGCATTCTCTGCTTGAAGCTGATGACATCGAAAGGCTTGGGCTCCCCACTCGCTTCGCTCTCGATCAACGCGGCCCGGATGGCATCAATCTCAGCGCTGCGTTCTTGTTCGCGACGGATCAGGTCGCGAATGTATTCGCTGTCGTTGGTGTAATGACCAGCCTCAATTTGCGCTTTGACCCAGCTGTCTTGTTGCTCGGTCAGGGTGATGGTCTTACGAACGGTTCCCATTGGAAATCCTCTATGAGATGCAAAGATAGTATGAATTTATCATACTATTGGTGCGAAATCGTACATAAAAGTGCGATGTCGCGTCATAGCGTTAGTCCTTACTTCTTTCGCTTGCCCGTTGCATCAATTACCACCTCGCCATCCTCTTTCGCGAAAGGCCCGCGCTGCGACTGGGGCAGGATATCCAGCACTAGCTCTGAAGGCCGGCAAAGCCGGGTACCCACAGCCGTGATAACGATGGGCCGGTTGATCAGCACCGGGTGCGCAAGCATTGCATCGAGCAGTTGTTCGTCCGGTTTGGCCGGGTCGTCCAGCCCCAGTTCCTGATACTGCGGCTCTTTGCTGCGAATGAGATCGCGCAGCGGCGCCCCGGTCGCCTCTGCGATGGCTTTCAGCGTCTGTCTGGACGGTGGTGTCTTCAGATATTCGATGACCTCGGGCTCGATGCCCGCATTGCGGATCATCGCCAGCGTGTTACGGGAAGTGCCGCATTGCGGGTTGTGATAGATCGTGACCTGGCTCATGCGGCAGCTTTCCCGTGAATTGACGTTGGCAATCAATGCTTACTTCAGCGCCATGCCCAGCAGCATGTCGTTCAGCTTCTTCACGAAACCGGCCGGGTCCGCCAGCTGACCGCCTTCGGCCAGCATGGCCTGATCGAACAGCAGGCTGCTCCAGTCATCGAATTTCGCTTCCTCGTATTTCAGCCGCTGCACCAGCGGATGATGCGGATTGATCTCGAGGATGGGCTTGATATCCGGTGCCGACTGGCCGGCTGCTTTCAGCATGCGCAGCAGGTTGCCTGACAGTTCGTGTTCGCCCGCGACCAGACAGGCGGGTGAATCGGTCAGACGGAAGGTGATGCGGACTTCCTTCGCCTTGTCCTTCAGCGAGGCCTGCATCTTCTCGACCAGTTCCTTGTATTCGCTCTCGGTTTCTTCCTTCTGCTTCTTCTCGGCCTCGTCTTCCAGCTTGCCGAGATCGAGATCGCCTTTGGCGACCGAGACCAGTGGTTTGCCATCGAACTCGGTCAGGAAGGACAGCATCCATTCGTCGACGCGGTCGGTCAGCAGCAGCACCTCGACGCCTTTCTTGCGGAAGATTTCCAGATGCGGGCTGTTCTTTGCGGCAGTCCAGCTGTCGGCGGTCACATAGTAGATCTTGTCCTGCCCTTCCTTCATCCGGGACACATAATCGGCAAAGGATACGTTCTGCGTATCGCTGTCATTGTGCGTGCTGGCAAAGCGAAGCAGCTTGGCGATGCGATCCTTGTTGGCGCTGTCTTCGCCGATGCCTTCTTTCAGCACCTGACCGAACTCTTTCCAGAAGCTTGCGTACTTGTCTTTTTTCTCCTGCGCGTCAGCGTTCGCGAGTTCTTCCAGCATGCCCAGCACGCGCTTGGTCGAGCCTTCACGGATGACTTTGACATCGCGGGATTCCTGCAGGATCTCGCGTGAGACATTCAGCGGCAGGTCGGCGGAATCGATCACGCCCTTCACGAAGCGCAGGTAGATCGGCATCAGCTGCTCGGCGTCGTCCATGATGAACACGCGCTTGACGTACAGCTTGATGCCGCCGCGCTTGTTGCGGTCCCACAGATCGAAGGGCGCATGGGCAGGAATGTAGAGCAGCTGCGTATATTCGCTGCGACCTTCGACGCGGTTGTGCGTCCAGGTCAGCGGCTCCTGAAAATCGTGCGACACATGCTTGTAGAACTCGGTGTACTGCTCGTCGGTGATATCCGACTTGCTGCGCGTCCAGAGCGCGCTGGCCTGATTGACGGTTTCGAGTTCGTCGCGCACGACCATCGCTTTCTTTTCTTCATCCCATTCTTCCTTGCGCATGGTGATGGGCAGCGAGATATGGTCGGAGTATTTACGGATGATGGAGCGCAGCTGCCACGCGGACAGGAATTCGTCTTCGCCTTCGCGCAGATGCAGCGTGATGCGCGTGCCGCGCTGGGGCTTGTTGATGGCCTCGACGCTGAATTCGCCTTCACCGGCGGATTCCCATTTCACGCCCTGATCGGCGGGCAGGCCGGCGCGGCGCGATTCCACGGTGATCTTGTCGGCAACGATGAAGCCGGAATAAAAGCCGACACCGAATTGCCCGATCAGCGCTGCATCTTTTTGCTGGTCGCCGGAGAGCTTGGAAAAGAATTCCTTGGTGCCGGATTTGGCGATCGTGCCCAGATGCTCGACGGCTTCCTGCTGCGACAGGCCGATGCCGTTGTCAGTGATGCTGATGGTACGGGCATCCTTGTCAAAGTCCACCTGTATCGTCAGCTCGCTGTCATTCTCGAACAGCGAGGCGTTGTTGATGGCCTCGAAGCGCAGCTTGTCGGCCGCGTCCGACGCGTTCGAGATCAGCTCGCGAAGGAAAATCTCCTTGTTGGAGTACAGCGAATGAATCATCAGCTGCAGCAGCTGTTTGACTTCGGCCTGAAAGCCCATCACTTGTTTGTCGGAAGCGCCCATGATGTCCTCTGTTAACAAAATAAAATGACATAATTGTTCGGGATATGGCGCCTGTGCTGCGGTTTTCAAGGGGGCGTCAGGTAAAATTTCCAGCTTCTTTCCTGCCGGAGTATTTTCATCATGACCACCAGCATTGCCCAACGATTGCTCGACCTGAATATCACCCTGCCCAAGGCCGCCGCGCCGGCCGCTGCCTATGTGATGTCGGTGAGATCCGGCCACACGCTGTATGTGTCCGGCCATATCGCCAAAAAAGACGGTCAGCCCTGGGTGGGCAAGCTGGGCAAGGACATGACGACCGAGCAGGGCAGGGAAGCCGCGCGCGCGGTGGCCATCGACCTGATCGCGACGCTGAGCGCCGCCTGCGACGGCGACCTGACCCGCGTCAAGCGTATTGTCAAGCTGGTCAGTCTGGTGAATTCCACGCCGGATTTCATCGAGCATCATCTGGTGACCAATGGCGCCTCGGAACTGCTGGTCGAGGTCTTCGGCGACGCAGGCAAGCACGCCCGTTCGGCGTTTGGTGTCGCAGCGATTCCTCTCGGTGCCTGCGTCGAGATCGAGATGGTGGCCGAGATCGGCTGATCGATGGCGTCAAAGATCGCTGTCAGCGGCCCCGGAAACGATTCGTGAAGGACGGTGCCACCGGTGGCACCTCCTCCTGTTCCTGCGCGAGCGTCTGGGCGATATGCCGGTCAGCGTCTTTTTCCAGCGCCAGATACATCGAACGGCACAAAGCCTGCGCCTGCTTGCCGGGCCAGTCTTCACCGAGCAGCGAGGCCGGCAGTTGCGGGTCGCTGAGCAGCGCGCGCCGGTATTCATGAATCAGCAGCGTGCGCAGCGTAAAGGCACTCGCGCTGTCGGGCCGCGACGGCAAGCTCAGCAGGTGCCGAAGTTCGTCAAATCGGGTAATGAATTTTTTGTAGGTTTTGGCGGCGTCTTTCAGTGGCCATGCCTGTGCGGTGATGTCGTCCAGCGGCCGGGCGCCTGCAAGACCTGCATCAGTCGCTGACAGCACGATCGCCTGTCCGGTCATGCGCGTGCGGATCAGCACTTCCGCGAGCGCTTCCTGCTTGTCGCCCGGGTACGCGAACAGTCCCGGTGCCAGCGCCGCGAATCCTTCCCACAGCAATTCTTTTTTCAGCGCGGATTTTTGTGCGGCGCTGGCACTTCCCTGCACGCTGACCAGCAGCCACTGACCGTCCCAGCCCGGGCTGCTGTTGGCGTACACCCGCTGGTGTGCGCGCAGAAAGCGCTTTTCTCCGAGCGGACTCAGCCGGTACTGGCTGCGCCTGCCCGAGCGGCTGGCCTCCAGCCAGCCTTCGTCCACGAGGCGGTACACGCTGGTGCGGACCAGCCGCTCGCTGACGCCCAGCGGTTCCAGCAATGCGATCAGGCTGCCCAGCCAGACCGCACCGCCGCGCGGCGCAATCGCATCGCCGAACACAGTCATCATCAGTGATTTCGCGCGCAGCGAGGGCTGCCGCAACTGTCGGGCGATCCAGGTGTCGACGGATTGGCGAGCCATGGCGGGAGAAGAAAAATGACAAACTGTTAAATGATACAGTTTTGCGCGAGAATCGCAATTTCGCGTATCATAAAGCACTGCCCAGCCCTCAGTACAGGAGACAGTCTCATGTATGCGCAAATGGTCGATACCGGCGCTGCCCGCCTGCGCGCCGCCGATGAACTCAGCTCCGAGGAGCAGGCGTTCCAGTCCCGCGTCGATGCCGAGGTCAAGATCGAGCCCAAGGACTGGATGCCCGATGGCTACCGCAAGACCCTGATTCGCCAGATCTCCCAGCATGCGCACTCCGAGATCGTCGGCCAGCTGCCCGAGGGTAACTGGGTGACGCGCGCGCCGACCTTAAAGCGTAAGGCGATCCTGCTGGCGAAAATTCAGGACGAGGCCGGGCATGGTCTGTACTTGTACAGCGCCGCCGAAACACTGGGGGTGTCACGCGACCAGATGACCGCCGATCTGCTCTCCGGCAAGGCGAAATATTCCAGCATCTTCAATTACCCGACGCTCAGTTGGGCCGATGTCGGCATGATCGGCTGGCTGGTCGATGGCGCGGCCATCATCAATCAGATTCCGCTGTGCCGCTGCTCCTACGGACCGTATGCGCGTGCGATGGTGCGGGTCTGCAAGGAAGAAGCCTTTCATGCGCGGCAGGGTTTCGATCTGCTGATGTCGCTGTGCAAGGGCACGCCGGAGCAAAAGCAGATGGCGCAGGAAGCACTGAACCGCTGGTGGTGGCCGATGCTGATGATGTTCGGTCCGCCGGATGCCGAGTCGGTCAACAGCCAGCAATCGATGCAGTGGAAGATCAAGCTGTTCTCGAATGACGAGCTTCGGCAGCGCATGGTCGACCAGACCGTGCCGCAGGCCGAGTATCTCGGGCTGACGATTCCCGATCCCGATCTCAAGTGGAACGAAGCGCGAGGTCACTACGACTACGGCGCGATTGACTGGTCCGAGTTTTATAACGTCGTGAAGGGTAACGGGCCCTGCAACCGTGAACGTCTGGATACCCGCCGCAAGGCCTGGGATGACGGCGCATGGTTCCGTGAAGGCTTGCAGGCGAATGCTGAGAAGCGCTCCGCGCGTCGTGCGCGCAAAGCGGCCTGAGGACACAGGTGGAGAAAGCGATGAGCAAAGAATGGCCGTTGTGGGAAATCTTTATCCGCAGCCAGCATGGTCTCGCGCACAAGCATGTGGGCAGCCTGCATGCGCCGGATGCCGAGATGGCGATCAATAACGCGCGTGATGTCTATACCCGCCGCAATGAAGGCGTGTCGATCTGGGTGGTGCCGGCCAGTGAGATCGTGGCCAGCAGCCCCGAAGAGCGTGGCGAATTGTTCGAGCCCTCGAACAGCAAGGTCTATCGTCATCCGACGTTTTTCAGCATCCCGCCAGAAGTGGGACATCTGTAATGGATGCGGACAAATTCGAATGGCTGCTGAGAGCCGGCGATAACGCGCTGGTGCTCTCGCAGCGATTGTCCGAATGGTGCGGCAAAGGGCCGGTGCTCGAAGAAGACATGGCGCTGACCAATATCTCGCTCGACCTGATCGGGCAGGCGACGCTGTGGCTGTCACTGGCGGGCAAGGTCGAAGGAAAGGGGCGTGATGAAGATGCGCTGGCCTTTCTGCGCGATGTGCAGGATTTTCGTAATCTGTTGCTGGTCGAGCAGCCGAATGGCGATTACGCTCACACGCTGATGCGTCAGTTGTATTTCGATCTCTGGCATGCGCTGTGGCTGGATTCTTTACAGCAGTCCGGCGATATCGAGATTGCGCATATCGCTGAAAAATCCGTAAAGGAAGTCGTCTATCACCTGCGTCGCAGCAGTGATCTGGTGATCCGTCTTGGTGACGGCAGCGAAGAAAGCCACGCACGGATGCAGCGCGCCGCTGACGCCTTGTGGATGTTTGCCGGCGAGGCTTTTATCGACGACGAACTTGATCAGCGTATCGCATCGCGCGGCATCGCGCCTTTGCCCGGCAGCTTGCGGGAACGGTGGCTTGCGCGTCTGGAAAACATCTTCAGCGAGGCCACGCTGATTCTGCCGCCCGCTACGGCGTGGATGCAGCGGGGTGGCAAGCGGGGCCGTCATACCGAGCATCTCGGCTACCTGCTGGCCGAAATGCAGTTTCTGCAACGCGCCTACCCCGGCGCGCAATGGTGAACCCCACGATGGGCATGTCGGACAAGGGGGACAAGGCGCTCTGGGATTGCCTGTCGCAAGTCAGCGATCCTGAGATACCGGCGATCTCCATCGTCGATCTCGGCATCGTGCGCGCGGTTGATTCCGGCGCCGATGGATGCTGCGAGATCGTGATCACCCCAACGTATTCCGGCTGTCCGGCAATGCAGGTGATCGAAGAGCAGATCCGTCAGGTACTGTCCGCGCACGGCGTCAAACATATTCAGGTACGCACGCAGCTGTCCCCCGCGTGGACGACGGACTGGATCAGCGAATCAGGCAAGGACAAACTGCGCAAATGGGGTATCGCGCCGCCGGCCCACCGCGCAAGGAGCACAGCCACGGCTATTGATATCTCCGCGCTGTTGCCGGCGGAGGAGGCAGACATCGCGTGTCCGCAATGTGGATCGGTCAACACCCGCCTGATCAGTCAGTTCGGTTCGACCGCCTGCAAGGCCTTGTACCGGTGCAGCGATTGCCTGGAACCTTTCGATTACTTCAAGCCGCACTGATGGCACACTTTCATTCACTGAAGATCAGCAAGCTCGTGCATGACACCCGCGATGCGATACGGGTTCGTTTCGAGGTGCCGGCCGAGCTGCGCCAGACTTTCCATTATCAGCCGGGCCAGCATCTGACGCTGCGGGCGATGGTTGATGGCGAAGAGCAGCGTCGTTCGTATTCGATCTGCTCGGCACTGCAGGATGAAACGCTGGAGATCGCGATCAAAAAAGTCCCCGGAGGCGTGTTCTCCGGCTGGGCGCATCAGAACTTCGCGCCCGGCATGACGGTCGATGTCATGCCGCCAACCGGCAATTTTCATCTGCCGCTGTCGCCCGATCATCATCGCCACTATCTGGCCTTTGCCGCCGGCAGTGGCATCACGCCGGTGTTCTCGGTCATCAAGAGCACGCTGCTGGCCGAACCGCAAAGTCGCTTCACGCTGGTGTATGGCAATCGCGCCTCATCCACGGTGATGCTGCGCGATCTGCTGGCCGATCTGAAAGATCACTTCCTCGACCGCCTGTCGGTCATCCATGTGATGAGCCGCGAGAAGCAGGACATCGATCTGTTCAATGGCCGCATCGATGCCGACAAATGCCGGGCCTTGCTGTCGCAATGGGTTCGGCTGGATGATATCGATCATGTGTTCATGTGCGGACCGCAGGAGATGATGCGGCAGGTATCCGCGACGCTGGTTGAACTGGGTCTCGATACCTCACGAATTCGTGCGGAGCTGTTCGGTGTGGCCGCCACAGCGTCCCGTGCGCGCGCTGTGTCTGCGGCGACGGACGCGCAATGCGAAGTGACCATGGTGATCGATGGCCGTCATTACCTGTTCTCAATGCCGCGCGATACGATGCCGGTGCTGGCAGCCGGGCTGGCGCAGGGGATTGAGATACCCTATGCATGCAAGGGCGGCATTTGCGCGACCTGCCGCTGCAAGGTCACCGAGGGCAAGGCGGATATGGATGCCAATCATGCGCTGGAAGATTATGAAGTGGCCAGCGGCTTTGTGCTGAGCTGTCAGGCCTTCCCGGCGACGGACAGGCTGGTGCTGGATTTTGACCAGGATGCATGACAACCTCCCATGAGCGATCAACTTCATCAGGATGCTGACGCGCTGGCGCGCGCTGCCGGCGATCATATGTACGCGCGCGATCGCGCAACGCAGGGTCTGGGCATCGGGCTACTGGAAGTCCGGCCCGGCTATGCACGGATGCAGATGGTGGTGCGCAAGGACATGCTGAATGGTCACGCGATGTGTCATGGCGGATTCATTTTTACGCTGGCCGATTCCACGTTCGCCTTCGCCTGCAACAGCTACAACGTACAGACGGTGGCCGCTGGCTGCAGTATTGAATTTCTTGCTCCGGCTTTCGAGGGCGAGCAATTGCAGGCCGAGGCGGTCGAGCAGTCGCGCAGCGGGAAGACGGGTGTCTACGATGTCGTGGTCACGAATCCCGAAGGACGCAAGATCGCGCTGATGCGTGGCAAATCGCACCAGTTGAAAGGTGCTGTCGTCGAATAAGAACACTCGTCGTCCTTGCGACCCCCGGCATACTGATAACGACTACCGGGTACGATAAAAACTGGAGGAGACCACCCATGGCCACAACGCCTGCGAGGCCCGCTGATCTTGAGCCTATTGAGACGGCCAGTCAGGACGAGCTGCGTGCGCTGCAGCTCCAAAGGCTGCAGGCTACGCTGCGACACGCGTACGACCATGTGCCGCATTACCGGCAGTGCTTCGATGACAAAGGGGTGCATCCGGACGATCTGACGTCCTTGTCCGATCTGTCGAAATTCCCGTTCACGACCAAGGAAGACCTGCGAAAGAATTACCCGTTCGGGATGTTTGCCGTGCCGCGCGAACAAGTGGTGCGTATTCATGCGTCCTCAGGCACGACTGGCAAGCCGACGGTCGTGGGCTATACGCAGAGGGATATTGATACCTGGTCGCAGCTGGTCGCGCGCTCGATCCGTGCGGCAGGCGGGCGTGCCGGCGATATCGTGCATGTCGCGTATGGCTACGGTCTTTTCACGGGCGGGCTCGGCGCGCACTATGGTGCCGAGCGATTGGGCTGCACCGTGATTCCGATGTCGGGCGGCCAGACCGAAAAGCAGGTGCAGCTGATCAATGACTTCCGGCCGGACATCATCATGGTCACGCCGTCGTACATGCTGAACCTGATCGAGGAATTCGAGCGGCAAGGGCTGGATCCGGCCGCCTCATCGCTGCGCATCGGCATCTTCGGCGCGGAACCCTGGACCGAATCAATGCGCGAAGAGATCGAACGTCGCGCCGGGCTGGATGCGGTCGATATCTATGGTCTCTCGGAAGTCATGGGCCCGGGTGTGGCCAACGAATGCATCGAGACCAAGGACGGTCCCGTGATCTGGGAAGATCACTTTTATCCCGAGATCATTCATCCGCTGACAGGCGAGGTCATGCCCGATGGCGAGGCGGGTGAGCTGGTATTCACCTCGCTGACCAAAGAAGCGATGCCCGTCATCCGCTACCGCACGCGCGACCTCACGCGCTTGCTGCCGCCGACGGCGCGCAGCATGCGCCGCATGGACAAGATCGTCGGGCGTTCCGACGATATGCTGATCATCCGCGGTGTCAATGTATTCCCCTCGCAGATCGAAGAGCTGCTGCTGGCGCAGCCGGCACTGGCGCCGCATTACCAGCTGGTGCTGACCCGCGACATGCATCTGGATCAGCTGGAAGTGCTGGTCGAGACCCGCGAGGACGTACGGCATGGCGACGGGCTGCGCGGCGGGACGGCGCTGGAGCAGATGATCAAGGCCATTATCGGCATCTCTTGCACGGTGACGGTGCTGCCGCCGAATGGCGTGGAGCGCACTCAGACAGGCAAGGCGAAGCGGATCGTCGATCGCCGCCAATAAAATGGACGAGGCCGGGCAGGGGAGCATGGAGTCGAACCACGCCGGCCGGCTTGGACACCGGTCTGTCCCCCCTGGACACTCCCCTGTGGATGCCAGCCTCCATTCTGCGCGCGCGGCTGCCCTGAAGATTGACGCGACTCAGCGCGTGACAGGAGCCGCTTGGCGGCGCTCAAGTGAGGCGTAATCTCTTGCGACGACAATGCCTGCTCATACTCTGGGAGGCAGGCGCATGGCGCAGTATTCAGGATCCTCGCTGGCAGATCTGGGATCGCCTGTCGAGGCGTTCCCGACTGCAGAGGCGGAAGACCGGCTCAGCAGCATCGTCGGTCAGATCCACGAGCATCAGGTGCCGGCGCACGCTATTGATGCGCTCGACCGACTGTACGGTAGCCTGTATGCGTCCTATCGTTTTCTGAGTCTCGGCGATGCTTCTGCGACGACGCATGCGTGGACAGGCTATCGGCGCAGCGAGATTGTCGGCGTGCTGCTGTTCCGCGTGGAGGGTGAGCGCATCCGCGTGCTGACCGAAATGTTCGCGCTGGACAAGGCCGTCGCCGCCACGTTTTGCCGTGATGTTTTCGATCGCTATGAGGACGTTCGCGAGATTGATTTCAATGCGATCAGCTTGCCGTCAGGGGTACCGCGACTGACCTGTCAGTATTTCCCGTTCTCGGAAAATTACGTCCTCAGCCTGCCGGCATCGGTCGACCAGTATCTGCAGGCGCTGGGTAAATCGACGCGCAAGACACTGCGTGGCTATGGCAACCGGCTGTTGCGCGAGCATCCGGACTTTGAATGGCGCTGCTATCCACCGGGCGCGCTGCCGCGACATGCGCAGCGCGCACTGGTTCGGCAACTGCAGGAATTCAAGCGCGCCAGCATGGCCGAGCGAGGCAAGCAGGCACAGACCGATGCCCGCGAGACGGCGCAGCTGCTGCTGATGGCGGTCGACTGTGGCTGGTACAGCATGGGCACCCTCGACGGCAAGCCCTGTGCCGGCTCGCTCGCTCTCCGGATAGGCGATGACTACGTGATGATGCTCTGCGCTGCGGATCCTGCGTTGTCTGAATACCGGCTCGGACTGCTGGCCTGTTACTGGTCATTGTGCGATTGCATCCGGCAGGGCGCGCGCCAGTGTCATTTGCTCTGGGGGCGCTATCGCTACAAGGAGCAATTGCTCGCAGTGCCGGTATGCCTGCACCGGCTCAGGGTCTATCGCTGCGCTTGGCAGATCCTGTGCCGGCCGGCCAGTTCGCTCAGCATGGCGGCCATGGGTCTGCTGTATCGATGCCGCTTCTGGCTGCTGAAGGATTCGACAGAGCAGCGGGGGCGGGCATGGCTCGGTCTGTCGGGGCTGACAAGACGATGGATGCATATCCGTCAGAGAAATTCCCACAAGAAATAAATTCGGCCAATATGTTTCTTGTCAGAATAATTGTAATTAACAAATTGTTCATTCGGGCAAGATATTTCTTACAAACCATTCAGGAATAGGTATCCTTGATGCGGTAAAAACTGGTTCCAATTAGTGGAACTGATGGTTTTCCGCCATGCGCCTTTCTCTCCACTTGCTGCTGGATCGTGTTGCCTATTGCGCTCGTTACGGGGCGCTGCTGGCGTTGGCCATGGTGGCCGGTGCCAGCGCATGGGCCGCCGGCGGGGCTGATAAAGCGGACAAAGCGCCGCTGGTCATCGGGCTGGATGCCGAATTCGGTCTGCAGCACAGCACGTCTGCACAATCGATCGAACTAGGCGCGCGCGCAGCGATTCATGAGATCAACAGTGCCGGCGGATTGCTGGGCGGGAGACGGCTGCAGCTGGTCACGCGCGATAACCGTTCTGTTCCGGCACGTGGTGTTGAGAATCTCAAGTCACTCTCTGCGATGCCCGATCTGGTCGCGGTGCTGGGGGGGCGCTTTAGTCCGGTGGTCATCGAGCAGCTGCCGCTGATTGAAGAAAAAAAGATTCCCTTTCTTGCGGTATGGTCCTCCGCCGATCAGATCGTGGCGGCTAACAAGCCGGGCAGTTATGTGTTCCGCGTGTCACTGCGCGACAGTCTGGCGATGCCCTTCATGCTGGAACATGCGGCCTCTCGCGGGCTGGATCAGGTAGGTCTTCTGCTCAGTAATACGGCATGGGGCCGCAGCAATCTTGCGGCCGCTGAAAAATATATGAAGTCAGGCAAGCGGCCTCGTATCGTTCGTACCGAATGGTTCAGCTGGGCAGACACGAGCCTGATCGGCAAATACCATAGCCTGCGCGCGGCTGGCGCGAAGGCGGTGATTATCGTGAGTAATGATGAGGCGTCGATACTCGTGAAAGAAATGGCCGCCCTGCCGGAGCGCGATCGTCTTCCCTTGATCGCGCACTGGGGCCTGACCGGGGGAGAGTTCACGCGCCAGGCAGGCGCTGCACTGCGCGCTGTCGATCTCGCGGTGCTGCAGACCTTCAGCTTTGACAGGGCAGACCCGCAGATGCGCGAGCGCTTTCTGAAGTCGGCCTCGGTAGAAAAAGCAATCAACGTGGAGCGTATCACCGCCCCCGCCGGCACTGCCCATGCATATGATGCCGTTCACTTGCTGGCCCTGGCGATTGCCCGCGCCGGGAGCGCTGACCGGCGGCGCATACGCGATGCGCTGGAGCGCTTGCCAGATCACCGCGGGCTGGTGAAGCAGTACCGCCGGCCTTTTACGCCGGATAATCATGAGGCACTCAGCCGCAGCGAACTGCTGATGGTCCGCTTCCGGGATGATGGCGTGATGGTGCCTCGATGAAGGCATGGCTGACGGCGAGGCTGCGTCGCTGGCTGACCGCTGACAGCCTCACCGAGCGATTCGCGCGCGCCAGCGCGATGCTGGCGTTGTCAGCCTTGTTGCTGACCGCCGTGGCCTCCTGGCTGCTGGCCAAGACCCAGAATGATGCGGCAGAACAGGCACTGGTCAGGAAAGAAGCCGCGCACAATGCCGTGATGGTCGGCACCATGATCGAAGGGGTCTCATCACGCATCGCAGAACTCGCCGAAGGCAGCCTGCTGGCCTCTGCGCTCACCGACACCTCAGGCCGGGAAAATTATCTCCACCCCTATTTGTCCAGCATTCATCATGTGAATGCTGTGCCGGTGTCCATTTTGTTCACGGACTTCATGGGGCGCGAGATTGCCAGCAATGACTTTGCGGCGTTCTCAGAGGATGATCGGCAATGGCTGCAGCTTCACCTTAATGGAGAGACCGAGGGCGCGATGATTCGCGATGGCGAGGAAGGGCCTGAGCTGATGGCCGTCAAGCTCGTCAAGCCGCCGCGAACCGGTCGGGCTGAGGGTGCACTGCTGTATCGCTTTGACCTGAATGCGGTGCTGTATTCGGGCGATATCGGTTTGTACTGGAACGGCAAGCCGGTGGAACCGTCGGCCGCGCTGGTCACGGCACCTGTACCATTGCAGAAGCCCTTTGATGCTCTGGGCATCGAGATCGGCATTGCATCGCCCCAGTCATCGCTGGGCCTGCAGCTCTCGCAGTTCGGTCTCATTCTGACGCTGACGCTCGCGATCACCGGCCTCATCTGGTGGCTGGGGCGGCGGCTCGCGCTATTGCTGACGCAGCAGCTTCGCGGTCTGGAGAGTTTTTCGCGAGAGATCGTTCATACCGGCTTTGGCAGCTTGCGCGCGCCGGTCGAGGGGGGGGATGAAGTATCCAGCCTTGCGCATTCCTTCAACCACGTGCTGGATCGATTGCATCATCAGCATCAGCAGCTGCAAGAAGAGAGCGAACGGCGCAATCAGCTGCTGGCCCGATACCGTCTGCTGATCGAGAGCACCAATGCGGTCTCCTGGGAAGCCAGCCTGCCCCGGTTCCACTACAGTTTTGTGTCGCCCCAGATCGAGCGCATCATTGGCTATTCGGTTTCAGAGTGTCTGTCGATGGGTTTCTGGGACGCGCAGGTGCATGAGGAGGATGCTGAACTGGTCGCACAGGCACGTGCCGCCGCCATTGGTGGCGCCGGCGAGTACAGCTGCGAGTACCGTCTGCGCAATCGCGCCGGCGAACCGGTCTGGGTCGAGGAAATCGGCAGCGTCATCCGCAGTGGCAGCGATGGCGAGGCGACGCTGCGCGGCATCATACTGGACGTCGGACAGCGCAAGGCAGCCGAGGCGGAGATTCAGCAGCTGGCGTACTACGATCCTCTGACCGGCCTGCCGAACCGGCGCATGCTGCTGGACCGGTTGCAGAAGCTGGTGGACGCCGGTCGGCATGATCCTGAACCGGGAGCGCTGATCTTCATCGATCTGGATAATTTCAAGTCACTCAATGACACTCATGGGCATGAGATGGGCGACATGATGCTCAGAGAAGCCGCGCACCGGCTGAGCACTACCGTGCGCCGCAATGACATCGTGGCACGTCTTGGCGGCGATGAATTCGTGGTCGTTCTCAAAGGCCAGAGAGACACGGCCGAGACATTTCGCCGGCATGCGGAAGTCGTTGGCGAGAAAATTCTTGCCGTGATGGACCAGCCTTATCAATTGCGCGGTGTTGAGCATCACAGCTCGGCCAGCCTCGGCATCTACGTGTTTGACACCGGCACGGACACCGTCACTGAAATGCTGCAACGTGCCGATCTGGCGATGTACCAGGCCAAGGCATCCGGACGCAACGCCATCCGGCTCTTCGAGGCAGACATGCAGCAGCAAGTCTCGCGGCGTACCGAGCTGGAAAGCCGTCTGCGCAATGCGCTGAAACAGCAGGAGTTCAAACTGGCTTTTCAGCCGCAGGTGACGGACCGGGGCGCGTTGCTGGGATTCGAGGTTCTGCTGCGCTGGCAGCATCCGGAGCGAGGTCTGGTTCATCCCTCCGAGTTCATCTCCGTGGCAGAAGAAACCGGCATGATCGTACCCCTCGGCCTGTGGGTCATCCGTCGCGTCGCCGAGAAACTTGCGATCTGGGCAAGCGACCCCCGGACCAGTGGGCTGACGCTGTCCGTCAATGTCAGCGCGCGGCAATTCCGTGACGAAGGGTTCGTTGAGCAGGTACTGCAGGTATTGCGCGACACCGGTCTGCCGCATCACAGGATGAAAATGGAGCTCACGGAGAGTCTGCTCGTCGATGATATCCAGCAGGTCATCTACAAAATGAAGGTGCTCAAATCGGCGGGTATTGGTTTTTCGCTGGATGATTTCGGTACGGGTTACTCATCACTGTCGTACCTGCGCCGCTTGCCACTGGATGAGTTGAAGATCGATCATTCTTTCTTCCGCAATGCGCTGACCGAAGAGGCGGATTCTGCGATTGTTCGCACCATCGTCGTGCTGGCCCAGAGCCTGAAATTGCGACTGATTGCCGAGGGCGTTGAAACCGAGCGACAAAAAGATTTTCTTGTCAGTCACGGCTGTCATGCGTATCAGGGTTTTCTTTTTGGCGAAGCCGTTCCCGAAGAAAAGCTGGGTGAATGTCTCGATGCCTGGCTGCCTGATGCACGGCAGTCTGCCAATGCCTGATCCTCGTTGCTAAAAAAAGCCGCTCCCGAAGGAGCGGCGCAGGTCATCCAATGACTGCGGATCATGGCTGACTCACGGCAGCCGTTGTTCATCTCACTTAAAAAGTCGATGATGCCGTCGTGCTCGGCGTGGTGGTTCCAACGCCGGTCAATGTCGTGATGGGAGTCACTGTCGTTGTCGGTGCGGTGCTGCCGGTCGTTGTGCCGGTGGTGGTACCCACAGTGCCCGTCGTTCCGGTCGTTCCCGTCGTTCCCGTCGTTCCGGTCGTTCCTGTTGACGTGCCTGTCCCGGTGGAGCCAGTGCCTGAGGTTCCGCTGGTAGTGCCTGTTGTGCCGGTCGTGGTCCCGGTGGCAGGGGTTGTGGTCCCTGCCGTGCCGGTGTCTGTCGTGGTGCCCGTCGTCGTGCCCGTTGGGGGTGTTGTCGTCGTGGTTGTGGGTGTCGTGGTCGTGCCAGTGTCTGTCACGGTGCCCGTCGCCGTGCCTGTTGCGGGTGTCGTCGTCGTGGTTGGTGTGGTGCCCGTTGTTGTGGTTGGTGTGGCAGTGCCGACCGTGCCCGTCGTGGTCGGAGCAGTGGTAGTCGGAACAGTGGTAGGCGTCGTGCTGGCGGTGCCCGTGGTTACCGGCGTCGTTGTGCCGGTCGTTGCGCCTGTGGTCGGGGTAGTGGTCGGAGTGGTGGTCGTGGTACCCGTCGTCGTGCCCGTCGTGCCCGTCGTGCCCGTCGTCCCGGTGGTGCCCGCAGAGGTGCGCGTGGTGCCGGCGGTGGCTACGATCTGGCCACGCAATTCACCCTGCGGGAACGCGGCCGAGGTGATCTCGTAGTACACGTTACCGGTGGTGAGTGCTGTGCCCTGGGTTGCGGTGAGCGTCGTGCGGACGGTCCATATGCCCGAACCCGGTGTGATCTCGCGCAGGCTGTTGATCACCGGGCCGATGGCGCCTGCGCCTGCTTGTCTCAGGTTGGCACTGGTCCCCGTTATGCCTGATGAGACGATCACGGAGGTGAGCACACGATCGCGTGGTCGATAGACCGAGATGGCGGTTGCGGTTGCCGCACTGGAGGTCGGAGGCACGGCGAGTGCGCCAGACATCACATTGGTGAAGAACAGCGGACGGGTTGCAGCAGCGGTTGCGCCGGTCGTTCTGGCAGTGCCCGTGCCAGTGCTCGTGATGCCGGTGGTCGTGCCTGAGGTGCCGGAGGTGCCCGATGTACCGGAGCTACCCGAGGTGCCATAGGGATCGGTGCTTGCGCTGCCGGTGATCGTCCCGGTGCTGCCTGTTGCGCCTGTCGTGCCCGTGCTGCCGGTAGCCGCGCCGTTGCCGGTCACCGTGGTCGTACCTGCCGTGCCGCTGGCGCCCGTGCCGCCGGTGCTGGTTCCCGCGCTGCTGGTGGCCGTGTCTGTTCCGGTGCCTGTCGTGGTGCCTGTCGTGGTGCCGGCGGTGCCGGCGGTGCCGATGGTCGTGCTGGTGCCGCTGGCGGGAATCGCCGAGCCGCTCTTAGGCAACTGCACCAGAATCTGCCCGCGTATCTCGCCCTCCGGGAAGGCGGCGGTGTGGACGTTGAAGTAATAACTACCTGAGCGCAGCAGGTTCAGCTGCTCCACGCTGAGCAGGGCAGTGGTGCTCCAGATGCCGCTGCCGCTGCTGGTCTCGGTAAGCGGAAACACCACGGGTCCTGCCACACCGCGCGGCGCTACGTGGATATGCGCTGCCGTGCCCGCGATGTCAGCCGTGACGATGGTCGCTTTCATCTGGCGCGTGGCCGGGTCGACCACCACGACGCCGGTTCCGGTGGCGGCAGTATTCACCGGCGGTGCTTCTTCGGAGCCCGTCAGTGTTGCCGAGAAAACGTTGTTCGGCACGGTGTTATTGGCGGAATTGACCTGATTGACATTCGTTCTGGCAGCAGTCGGGTTGATCGGATTACTGTCGCTGCCGCAGCCTGCCAGTACCAGCAGCGATAGCGCGGCGATCCACCCTGAAGTGAATCGCGTGAATGAAAAAGCGTTCATGAGTCGTCCTCTGGTTGAGAAATACTCCCTGGGAAAAATGAGCGCTGCGTTGACGACCGGGCTGGTCGTGTCGCACCGGGGATGCGTCGCAGTCTGTGGTGTGCGGTACAGAGCCCGCATTAGGGCGATGCAGGTCTAAGCAGTGACCGTGCCCGCACGTACGGCAGGTGCACACACACCGCATGCACAGAGAAGGGAAAAGCCGGAGGTAAGAACTACCGACGCCGGTGAAAAATATGCGCTCCGAGGGAGCGCATCAGCTGGGTTAACATGCGGTTTCACAAAAATGCACCATCAGCATCATGGCAGACACTGAGATACGTCCGGGACAATCGATCGAGCTGTTGAAAGCCCTGCACATCCTGACTCGCGACGGCAAGATGAATCAGGACAGCCGGCGCAAGCTCAAGCAGGTGTATCACTTGTTTCAGTTCATCGAACCTTTGCTGCAGCAACTCGCGTCCGAGGGAAGGCCGATCACGCTGGTGGACCACGGCGCCGGAAAATCCTATCTGGGGTTCATTCTCTACGATCTTTTTTTCAAGGATCGTGACGATGATTCGCATCTCTACAGCATCGAGACGCGTGCCGAGCTGGTCGAGAGGGCGAGCGATCTTGCGCAGCGGGCGGGATTTTCCCGCATGTCATTTCTTCCGCTGTCCGTGGCCGAGTCGATGGACTCTCCCTTGCTGCCTGACACGGTGGATATCGTCACCGCGCTGCATGCCTGCGATACGGCCACCGATGATGCGATCAGCTTCGCGCTTAAAAAACACGCGCGCTCCATCGTGCTGGTGCCCTGCTGTCAGGCCGAAGTGGCAGCCACGCTGCGTCGCCTGAAAGGAAAATCGCTCGCTCGCGACGTGCTGAGCGAGATCTGGCGCCATCCCATTCATACCCGTGAGTTCGGCAGTCACCTGACGAATGTGCTGCGCTGCCTGCAACTCGAAGCGCATGGCTATCAGGTGAGCGTGACCGAGCTGGTCGGCTGGGAACATTCAATGAAGAACGAGCTGATCATCGCCAGCCAGCATCGCGATGTGCCGCGCCAGCGCGCCGCCAGGCGCCTGCAGCAGGTACTGGCTGATATCGGACTGGAGGAGCTGTCGGAACGCTTCTGGCTGCCAGCGTGAATTCGGCCTGGCGCCACGGGTTTTATTGACTCGGCTGTCCCTGCGTCGGAGGACGCATCAGCGTGGTGGCGGGCAGGGAGTGACTGGCGATGAAAATCTCATGCAGCAGCAGGCTGAAGCTGCCAACCAGCATCGCCATGGTGGCCACGAACATGAAGGCAATCAGGGAGTCCAGCTTCAGGTGCAGGGAGTCATCGATGAACAGCACCACCACCACCATGCACACCAGGATCATGCAGCAGGCGGACAGGCCGACCGCGCGATGGATAGCCGTCGCCCGGCGACGCAGCACCGAGAGCTCATGCACCAGCACCGGACGCAGCCCCAGCCCGCCGGAGAGTCTTTCTTCCAGCGTTTCCTGACGGTCGCTGATCCGTTCCAGCCGGTTGGTCAGCACCCGCATCTGAATCATCACGCCCAGCATCAGCAGTGCGGGCGTGATCGCCACACTGATCAGATTGCCGATGTCGCCAAACAGGGAATTCATCTCGGATTGGGTGAGAGAGTATTGTTTCTTCCCATTGTAACTGCTTCCGCGGCTGGCGATGGATCAGCGCTGGACTACTCAATAGGCATTGCGCGCCTGCAGGCGAGCTCGGTGACCACCGCTCTCCCGGGCTGTCTGCCTTGCGGCTGACACTGGCTGACACGAGCCTTTGTCAATCGCAAACCTTCATCACGAAAGCCGAACTATCCTCACCGACCAGATTTGAGCCGACGGCGGGTCTGCTGCGATGCAATCTGCAAATAAATTATTTTGTGTTTTTCCAGAAATAGAATAAGTTCTCGGATCGGCATTGAAACCCGCGCGCAGCACTTATGAGCACCGCCGGACATTAATAAAAAAATAAAAATTCACGGAGACACAGCGGATGGATTTCATCTTCCCGGCCAGACTGGCCGATTCGCAGCATGCACACCGGGATCTCACCGTCCCGACGAAAGGCGTCGCCTCCGCCCGGCCCATCGGGCGCTGAACATCCCTTCCGCCCCCAGTCAAGACCTCAAGGAGCATTCATGTCGGACATCATCCTGGAGACCCGGGACCTGACGCGCGAGTTCAAAGGATTCGTCGCCGTCAATCAGGTGAACCTGAAGGTGCAGCGCGGCCATATCCACGCGCTCATCGGCCCCAATGGCGCAGGCAAGACCACCTGCTTCAACCTGCTGACGAAATTCCTCGCGCCATCATCGGGACACATCCTGTTCAACGGCCGCGACATCACCATGCTGAGACCGGCGCAGATTGCGCGCATGGGCATCATCCGTTCATTCCAGATCTCGGCGGTCTTTCCGCACCTGACCGTGCTGGAAAACGTGCGCATCGGCTTGCAGCGCAATCTGGGCACGTCGTTTCATTTCTGGAAGAGCGAAGCCACGCTGAACCAGCTGAATGATCGCGCGATGCAGCTGCTCGATGAAGTCGGGCTGTCCGACTTTGCTGACAGCGTGACCGTGGATCTGCCGTATGGCCGCAAGCGCGCGCTGGAGATCGCGACCACGCTGGCGATGGAGCCCGAGCTGATGCTGCTCGACGAGCCGACGCAGGGCATGGG
>JACCEC010470241.1_pt1 | contig 25384 bp, 31 predicted proteins | sample 7450121 | NCBI WGS metagenome assembly JACCEC01 (sample SAMN15323455, study PRJNA562643) | freshwater metagenome | isolation source: river surface water | place: USA:Blue River Watershed | collected 2017-08-18 | reverse complement strand
CGACGACAAGGGCGGCATCGAGGACTTGAAGAAGGCCCGGCACTATCTGGACAAGTTGATTGAAGTCGAGAATGCAACATGACTGAACAGCAGGTAAAAAAAACTGGCGGGTTTTTTTTGCCTGGACGCTTGATGTGTGCAACCCGTCCACAACCCGTCCACGAAAAAACGCTTGCAAATCATAGGCCTAGGACGGGTTGGACGCATTGGACGGATTATTTTTGCATATAGACCATAACGCGCACATACACATAAACGGCTCATATGCAAAGTGCTGTCCAACCCGTCCAACCCGTCCAACCCGTGCAATCCGGCATCCGTCCATGTGCGGCTATGGAAATTTCCATATCGCATTAGAGGCCCTACAAGGCGCGATCGTGCGCGGTGATGGTCAGGCATAGGGACAATTGCGATCGTGCGTTGTGGGCCGATCTGGCGCGGTCCAGCCCCACCCCCCCGGGTCGCGGGTCCTTCCAAATCAAAAAGGGCCGGGGGTGACGCGCGACCGGACCGTCTGCCTAGTGTCAGAACCCCCAGCGGGTTTGTGGGAGAATGGAGGGGCGCGGCTAGGCTGATCCCCGAACCGCAGGCCGTCTACCTGCTTGCCGCGCTCATTCCTAGACGCCCAACGACAAGACATCGATGGAAAGCATCACTTGCAAGAAGTGCGGCTGCGAAACGCCGCATTGGTTCTACCGCCCTAGCCGCACCGAATGCGACGCCTGCAAAGCAATCAGAAGGCACCCAGATCGAGAGCGCGAACCGTTTGACATATTCCGCGCTCGCCTGCTGCTGGTGGCCGAGTCGAAACACCTGCGCCGAACGACTGGCGTCAACAAGTGCCAGGCGTGCGGGGTCATCCATAAGTTCGATGAAACCAGGCACAAACGATGGCGGCACGTCTGCGAGGCGTGCGAAATGCTATCCAAGCGCGTCTACCGGCAGCGCCAGAAGGCAAAGAACCGCGACGCGATCGGCAAGCGGATGCGCGCTGCTCTGGCTGCTCGGGGCGAGTCTCCGACCGTGCGGCGCGAACTCGGCTACACCATCGGCGATCTGCGCGCGCATCTGGAGCGCCAATTCTTGCCAGGCATGAGCTGGGGCAACATGAACGAGTGGCACATCGACCACATCACGCCGCAAGCCGCGTTTGATCTATCCGATGACGACCAATGGCGCGAGTGCTGGAGCCTGGGAAATCTGCGGCCGTTGTGGGCGCGCGACAGGTGTTTCTGCTCTGACGGCAAATGGTTCGCAGGTTCGCGCAGGTTTGCGAACCGGCTAAACTGGCGGCATGCAAGAACTGATTGCCATTCGAGAGGCTGCGCGTCGGCTGGGGGTGTCCGACACCGCAGTGCGCAAGGCCATCGCGGCCGGGCGGGTGAAATTGGCCGGGCAACATGAGGGCAGCGGCCGCCCGTTGCTGGCGTGGCCAGATTGCCAGAACCAGTGGATCGCCAACAGCGACGCGAGCAAGCGAACGCACGTCGGCAGCCAAGGCAGCCCGAGACGAGCCGCCGACGAGCCGACCACGCCAGAACCGGTGACCAAAGAAAAACCGGCATCATCTCCACCGACTTGTGCCGTCCCATCCCGCCAGCCCGACATGGAACTGGACGGAGAAGGCAACGTCGTAATCCACGACGGCATGACACTAAACGAAGCCAAGACGGCAAAGGCGATCTACGACGCCCGACTGGCGCGCATGGACTACGAAGAGCAGCAGCGCATTTTGGTGAAGGCCGAGGACGTGCGAGCCGCGGCGTTCCGTCTGGCGCGCAGTGCCCGCGACGAGCTATTGACAATGGAGGATCGTTTGTCTCCCATCCTGGCAAGCGAAACCGACCTGACGGCGGTGCGCCTGATCCTGCGCGAAGAAGTCCGGCGCGTGTGTGAGCGGATCGCGATGGGAGCAGAAAGAACGGCATGAGCAACCCAGCACCTTTTTCCGAGGGATGGGCGGCCGGCTGGATGCCTGACCCGCTGCTTACAGTTTCCCAGTGGGCCGACCAGCACCGCAAGCTGGGGTCGAAGTCCTCGGCCGAGCCTGGCGACTGGCGAACCGATCGCGCACCCTACGCGCGCGAGCCGATGGACTCCCTGAGCGTGACGGACCCGACCGAGGTCGTCGTGCTGATGTGGGGCGCGCAGACCAGCAAAACCGAGACGGGCAACAACTGGATCGGCTACGTCGCGCACCATGCGCCCGGTCCGATGATGGCGGTGCAGCCGACGGTGGATATGGCAAAACGACTGAGCAAGCAGCGGCTGTCCGACATGATCGAGCAGACGCCGGCGCTGAAGGAGCGCATCGCGGAGGCGCGCAGCCGCGACTCGGGCAACACGCTGCTGTCAAAGGAGTTCCCGGGCGGCGTCCTGGTGCTGGCCGGCGCGAACAGCGCCGGCGGCCTGCGCTCGATGCCGGCCCGGTATCTGTTCCTCGACGAGGTTGATGCATATCCACTGGACGTCGACGACGAAGGCGATCCGGTGTCGCTGGCGATCAAGCGGACGACCACGTTTGGCCGGCGGCGCAAGGTGCTGATCACGAGCACACCGACCGTCAAGGACGTGTCGCGCATCGAGAAGGAATTTGAGCGCAGCGACAAACGGCGGTTCTTCGTGGCGTGCCCGCACTGCGGCCATCGGCAGTGGCTGCGCTGGCGCGGCTACAACGACGACGCGAGCGACCCGCGCGCGCGTGAATATCGCCTTGTGTGGCTGGACGAGGGCAAGACGGCGGCCGGCTACAAGTGCGAGGCGGACGACTGCGGCGCGCTGATCGAGGAGCATCACAAGACGAAAATGCTGCTGGGCGGCCAGTGGCAACCGACGGCGGTCGGTGACAGCAAGACGCGCGGCTACCAGCTGTCGTCGTTGTACTCGCCGCTGGGCTGGAAATCGTGGGTCGAGATCCTGTCCGAGTTCGAAGCGTGCGCGGGCGACCCGGCGCAACTGAAGGTGTTTGTCAACACGATCCTGGCGGAAACCTGGGAAGACGCGAGCACGGTGCGCCTGGACGCCGAAGGCCTGGCCGCACGTGCGGGCGGCTACAACGTCGGCGAGGTTCCTGCGGGCGGCGTGGTGCTGACGGCTGGCGTCGACTTGCAGCGGCGCAACGGCGGCTATGCGCAGATCATCGTGCGGGCTTGGGGTGAGGGTGACGAGTCGTGGCTGGTCGATCGCAAGATCATCCACGGCGACCAGACGCAGCCGGACCTGTGGCGGCAGGTGCTGGCCGCGCTCGATCAGGACTACCCGACGGCGAACGGCGGCACTCTGCGTGTGTACGCTGCGGCGGTGGACTCGGGCGACGGCGAGACGACGCACCAGGTCTACGCGTTCGCGCGGAACAACCGGGCGCGACACATCCTGGCGACCAAGGGTATGAGCACCGCGGGCAAGGCGCTGCTGGGCAAGCCGACGAAGCAGGACATCAACATCCGCAAGCAAACGATCAAGCGGGGCGTCGACCTGTGGCCGATCGGCAGCGATACCGGCAAGGCGCTGGTCCATGCGCGGCTGCGCTTGGGGGCCGAGGCAGGCCCGGGCGTGATGCACTGGCCGCTGGGCCTGGACTCCGACTATTGGAAGCAGCTCACGAGCGAGCGCCAGGTGGTGAAACTGGTCAACGGTTTCCCGAAACGCGTGTGGGTGAAGAAAGACAGCGACTACAACGAGGACTTGGACTGCGAGGTGCTGGCGCTGGCCGCGCTGGAGTACGTGAAAACGCGCCACAACCGCGCGACGCTGTATCAGCAAATGGCTGCCAGACTGGCTGCCGATCGGTCGGATGCCGTAGAATCTGACGCGGACGCGGTAGATGAGGCCCCGCCGCCGTCACCGGTGGCCGGTCGGTTCAACCTAAGTGGGTGGAGGCGGTCAGCGTGAAGCCGGATGCAGTGCAGCAGATCCTCGAAATCGTCGGAACAGTCGCGCAAGTTGATGCGCTCGCGCTAACGCGCGCTGATCAGGCCATTCGACGCGAGTTCGGCGGCACTGCAGTGCGAATTCACCCTCGCGCGCCGGTGACACTGGAGCAAATCGACGCAGGACTGCGCCAGCGCAAGCCAGTGGCGATGATTGCGTCTGAAGTTGGCCTGTCCCGCGCGACCGTTTACCGGATGCTGGGCCAAAAACGCATGAAAAATCGCAAACGCTTGAGCGCTGAGACGCCGAGCAAGGCAAAATAGGGCTCAACTATGGCCGGCATCAACCTATCAATCGCGCAAGCAAAGCTCGACGCCTACCTGGCGGCGGAAACGGCTGTCCTGTCGGGCCAGTCGTATGAGATCGAGGGCAGAAAACTGGTTCGCGCCAACCTGCGCGAGATCCAGGCCGGCATCGACATCTGGAACCAGCGCGTGCAGCGCCTGAGCGCGCGCGCAGGGGGCCGCAGCGCTGCCATCGTGCCCCGACCGAAATTCTGAGCATGAAGAAACTGCCGCCGCCCAACATTTTTGACCGCGCCATCGCGGCCGTCAGCCCGAAGTGGGCGCTGTCTCGCCACAAGAACCGCGTGGCAATGGCCATCACTGGTGGAGGCGGCTACACGGGGGCCGGCTACCAGGAGCGGATGGCCTATTTCCAGCCGGGCGTCGGCGACAGTGACGCCGACAGCCTGCGCGACCTGCGCGAGCTGCGCGCGCGCTCGCGCGACCTGGTGCGCAACTCGTCCATCGCGGGCGGTGCGATCGAAACGCAGGTCACCAACGTGGTCGGCTCGGGATTGCGCCTGATTTCGCGCATCGACGTAAAAAAGCTGGGCATGGACGACGATGCCGCCGAGGAATGGCAGAACAATGTCGAGCGCGAGTTCGCGCTGTGGGCTGGCAGCGAGTATGCCGACGCCTACGGACAGCAGAACTGGACCGAGCTGCAGGACCTGGCGTTCCGCACGCACCTAGAGAGCGGCGATGGGTTTGTGGTGCTGGCGCAGGTCAACCGCCCGGACTGGCCGTTCAAGATGGCGCTGCAGATCATCGAGGCCGACCGCGTGAGCAACCCGGGGTTTATCGCCGACACCGACAATCTGACGGCTGGCATCGAGCGCGACGACAACCATTTCCCGGTGGCGGTTCACATCTGCAACCGGCACCCGGGCCGCTACATCTCGCCGACCGACTTCAAATGGACGAAGATCAGCATCCGCGGCAAGTCGGGCCGGCGCAACGTGCTGCACCTGATGCGCAAGCTGCGCCCGGGTCAGACGCGCGGCATCCCCGCGCTGGCACCGATCATCGAGACGCTGAAGCAGCTGGACCGTTACTCGATGGCCGAGGTGGACGCGGCCGTGAACAGCGCGGTGTTTGCCCTGTTCGTCCGCATGGACCCGGACACGTTCACCGACACGTTCGATGACGGAGATCAGAAGGCCTACATCGACAGCGCGAAGCGCTGGGACGGCACGGTGAAATCCGGTGCGGCGATCAACCTGCTGCCGGGCGAAGAAGTGAACAGCCCGAGCATGGGCCGCCCGAATCCGAACTTCGACCCGTTCGTGAACGCCGTGATGACGCAGATCGGCATGGCGCTGAACATCCCGAAGGAGGTGCTGACGAAGCATTTCCAGTCGAGCTACTCGGCTGCGCGCGCTGCGCTGCTCGATGCCTGGCGCACGTTCAAGATCCGGCGCGAGTGGCTGGCTGCCAAGTTCTGCCAGCCGGTCTACGAGGAATGGCTGGCCGATGCAGTGGCGTCGGGCCGGATCAGCGCGCCGGGGTTTTTCGCTGACCCGGCGATTCGCAAGGCGTGGACCGGCGCGCAGTGGACCGGCGATGGCCCGGGCGCAATCGACCCGCTGAAGGAAGTGCAAGCCGCCCAAGCGCGCGTGGACATGGGCCTGACGACGCTGGCCGAGGAGATCAGCGCCTACGACGGCGGCGATTGGGACGACAAGCACCGCGAGAGCGTGCGCATCACCGAGGAGCGGGTCGAGGACGGGCTGCAGGCCCCGAATGCGCCGCCTCCCGGCACGCCTGGAATGCCCGGTGCGCCCGCCCTGCCCGCAGCGCCGAAGAAGTCCAAGCCGGCACCAGCGCCAGCTGAGAACGACGACGAAGCCGATGATGAGCAGACCGATGCGGTGCGCGGCCTGCGACGCGCCCAAGCGATCCGCGCCGGCGCACAACTGGAGAACACCTGATGGCAGTGAAAAACCAACTGAGCCCCGAGGTCGAGGGCATTCTGGCCGATGCGGTGCATGCCGAGCTCTACACCTCGCACCTGTACCGGCACGTCGCCAACCAGCTGCAGCGCCTGGGCTACTTCGGCGCGCAGAAATTCTTCCTGAGCGAAGCCGGCGACGAGTTGGAGCACTACCAGCGGCACGTCGACTACATCAACGACCGTGGCAGCGTGGCGGCCGTGCCGGCGCTGGCCGATGCGATCGACCCGGTGGGCAGCCTGCGCGACGCGCTGGAGCTGGCCTACGAAACCGAGCTCGATCTGCAGGAACAGTACGCGGCCTGGTTCGGCCAGGTGGACGTGATCACCCAGCAGCACCTGCTGCAGTTTATCGAGATCCAGCGCCAGGCGGTTGGCGAGTATGGCGACCTGATTGCGCGTCTGGACCGAGCCGGCGACGATCCGTGCGGCGTGCTGCTGATTGATCAAGAGTTGGGCAAGAACTGAGTTTTAGGGGTAAATCATGGCAACACCTTCCACCAACGTCGAAAATACTAGCGCCCCGGCAATTTATGCTGGCGCTGTCACCGCGAGCGACAGTGCTAACTTGTCGAGCATTTCGCGCGCGATCTACGTCGGATCTTCGGGCGACGTTGCGGCCGTTATGCCGGATGACGCAGTCGTGACGTTTGTCGCTGTGCAGGCTGGCTCGATCCTGCCGGTGCGCATCAAACGCGTGAACGCCACCGGCACCACCGCCGCCAACATCATCGCCTTGTACTGACCATGCAGCTGTCATCCATTTCTTTGGCGCTGACGCGAAGCGGAATTTTGCGACCCTTTGCGGGGGCGTCGTTGTATTTGGATTTCACGTCTGGCAACCAGGCCCTCGACCCCCGAGTAACCTTCACCCGCGCCAGCAATGCCACCCGCGTGAACTCCAGCGGCCTGATTGAGTTGGTCGCTGTCAATCAGCCACGCTTCAACTACGACCCGATGACGCTGGCTCCGAAGGGGTTGCTGATCGAGGAGCAGCGGACGAATTTGCTGTCGCAGAGTCAGTTTGCAAGTGGGTGGACTAACTCTGGCGCGGCAGTAACACTAACCGCTAACTCCGCAATCGCCCCAGATGGAACAACAACCGCAGCAAAATTAACAGGTGTTGGTGGAGGCGCCGAATACATCTATCGAGCAGGAGTTTCGTTTACCACTGGCACGGCGTACACAATGACGGTGTACGCTAAAAAAGCCAACAGTTCTACGGTAGTTATCCGAAGTTTTACTCAGGCAGGTAGAGGACTTTTTGATCTGACCTTAATTACAGCAAGTTCTGAAGGAATCGGGAGTAATGCATCAATTACATCTGTTGGAAACGGATGGTATCGCTGTTCTGTGGTTTTTACTGCTACAGAAACTGGGTCTAATAACGTAGGCTACGACACCAATACAACGTCTGCTATAGGAGATGCGCTCTACCTCTGGGGCGCTCAACTAGAAGCAGGCTCCTTCCCCACCAGCTACATCCCTACCACAACCGCAGCAGCCACCCGCGCAGCCGACGTTGCCGTGATGACCGGGACGAACTTTTCGAATTGGTACAACCAGAGCGAGGGGACGTTGTTTGCGGAAGCGCTTACTCCGCCTAATTTGGTTGCGTTTCCATTTGTCGCAACTATTAGTGACGGATCAACTACAAACCAAGCTGGGCATTATTTGTTCACCAGCGGCTACTATACAAATGTTAGATCTGGTGGAGTTTTGCAGGGAGACGTAAGCAGGCTGTCCGCACCAATCTCCGGCCTCGCGTATAAATACGCAATAGCGCTCGCGCGGGACAACGCGGCCTGCGCCGCAAATGGTTTGGTTGGAGTACCGGACACATCGCTGCTTATGCCCGTTGGTGTAAACCAAATGCGCATCGGCACAAATGCAACTGGCGGCGCAATCAGCAACACGCACATCCGCCGCATCGCCTACTGGCCCCGCCGTCTCAGCAACGAAGAACTACAGGCAATCACATCATGAACGACATCTACCTGAAATTTCCTGACCAGCAAACCGCCGAGGAGTTGCTGCTCGAGTACATCGGAAGCGTGGATGTCATCGGCACCATCTACAAGCCCACCGGCGAAATGCTGCTGGGTGAAGACGGCGAATACCCGGCTATGGCACCCCTGGACGGCTGGCATGTGAACCTGCGCGGTGAGATGCCCGATGGGCTGCTGCCGTATGTCGTGACGCCAGCGCAACCTGTGAGGGTGTGGGCGTAAAATTCTCAGGTTTGCTGCGCTTTGCAACACCTGCCCGCATACAATCCGCAATCATGAACATCATCGACTTCCTGAACTCTCCCTGGGCGATCATCCCTGACCGCCTGGCGGAAATGCAGGCGATCTACTCGGCGCATTTCCGTGGCGAGAAGATCGACATCGAGGCGATCGAGGCACGGCTGGGCCGACCGCTGGCGAATGAGCAGCAGGACTACGAGGTGCGCGACGGCGGCGTCGCGGTGCTGCCAATTTCTGGAGTGATCAGCAACAAGGCCAACATGTTCACCCGCGTGTCGGGTGGCGCGTCGGCGCAACTGCTGCAGCAGCAGGTGGAATCCCTGCGCGCCGACCCGTCGGTGCGTTCCGTGGTGCTGGATCTGGACACCCCGGGCGGCAACGTGCTGGGCATCCCGGCGCTCTCCGATAGCATCCGCGCGCTGGCGGCCGAGAAGCCCACCGTTGCGTGCTGCACTGGCACGATGGCGAGCGCCGGCTACTGGATCGGCAGCGCGGCCAACGCGGTCTACATCAGCGGCCTGACCGATTACGTCGGCAGCATCGGCGTGGTGGCGACGCACGCTTACGACCCGCGCAGCGCCAGCAAGCAGACGACCGAAATCACTGCCGGCAAGTACAAGCGCATGGCCAGCGACAACGCCCCCCTGACCGTTGAGGGAAAAGCCTACATCCAGAGCCAGGTGGACGAGATCTACCGCGTGTTCGTGGAAACCGTCGCGCAGAACCGCAAGGTCAGCGCCGAGCAGGTGCTGGAGCACATGGCCGACGGTCGCATCTTCATCGGGCAGCAGGCGATCGACGCGGGGCTGGTGGACGGTGTTGCCACTGTGGACGCGATGGTCGCCAAGCTGGCCGAGAACCCTGGCGCGTTCACCGCGCGCCGCAAGGCCCGCATTGCTGCGGCCGCATCCGATCATCAGGCTGCCGGTGCTGCCGCCGATGAACCCCAAGCCGACGAGCCGGTGCCGCACGTCAACCCGCAAACTGTCCAACGAGGAATCATCATGGACCCGAAAGACCTGGCGGCAAAGTTCGTCGCCGAGAACGCCGAGGCTGCAGCAATCCTGCGCGCTGAAGGCGCTGAATCCGAGCGCGCACGCATCCAAGCCGTGCGCGAGCAGTCGATGCCCGGCCACGAGGCGCTGATTGAGGCTCTGGCCTTCGACGGCAAGACCTCCGGCCCCGAGGCCGCCGTCAAGGTGCTGGCCGCCGAGCGCGCCCGCATCTCTGGTGCTTCTGCTGCCCGTGCTGCTGACGCGCCGGCCCCTGTGCCGACCGCCGGCAACCAAGACGAGCCCGCCGCCGCCGCGACGCCCGCGATGCGCGCTCCCGCAGGTTTCGACATCGACCAAGGCCAGGCCAAGATTGACGCGGAAGCCCGCGCCTACATGGCCCAGCATCCCGGCGTGGATTACCTCGCCGCCGTCAAAGCCGTTTCCAAGTAAGGAGATTTCCAAATGGCACAAGGCAACATTGCGCTCCTGACCAAGAGCTTTACCGCCGCTGGCACGCTGGCCCAGTTCCAGCCCGTGCAGGCGTCCGGCGCTGCTGCGACCGCTGGCGGCAACGCCATCGGCTTTGCCAACGTGGCAGCCGTGTCGGGTGATCTGTACCCCGCGACCGTGATCGGCACGTCCATCGCCGTCGCTGGCGCTGCCATCACCGCAGGCGCGCTGGTCGAAGTCGGCAGCACCGTGACGCAGGTCGTCACCAAGTCGGCAGGCGTCGCCATCGGCCGCGCGCTGACCGCTGCATCCGCTGCTGGCGATTTCATCGAAGTCCTGCTGATCCCGAACTGATTTTCAAGGAGCCCACATGGCACAGTTGAACCTCTCCCAAGTCCGGATCATTGATCCGGTCCTGACCAACGTCGCGCAAGGCTACAAGCAGCCCGACTTCGTTGGCGGCAGCCTGTTCCCACAGGTTCCCGTGTCTCTCCGCGCCGGCAAGATCATCACGTTCGGCAAGGAAGACTTCATGCTCTACAACACCGCGCGCGCGCCCGGTGAGAACACCAAGCGCATCCAGTTCGGCTACAGCGGCTCGAACTTCGCGCTGGTGGATTACTCGCTGGAAGGCGCGGTGCCCATCGAGGTCTACCAGGAAGGGTCGAACGGCGCGAACGGCTGGTCGATCGACCACATGGCGATGGCGATCAAGAAGGTGTCGAGCATCATGGCTCTGCGCCTGGAAAAGGCCCAGGCCGACCTGGCGCGCACCGCCGGCAACTACGGTGCCAGCAACAAGACCACCCTGTCGGGCACCAGCCAGTGGAGCGACTACACCGGCACCAGCAACCCGATCACCAACGTCGAGGCCGCCAAGGAAGCGATCCGTGCCGCCACCGGCAAGCGCCCCAACACCTTGGTGATGGGTGCTGCCGTGATGGCAAAGCTGCGCGCCCACCCGGTCATCGTGGACCGCCTGAAGTACACCGGCCGCGACATCGCGACCACCGACATCCTGGCCAGCCTGTTCGGCGTGGACAAGGTGATGGTCGGCGACGCCATCTACTCGAACGACGCCGGCACTGCCTTCACCGACGTGTGGGGCAAGGACGTGGTGCTCGCCTACACCGAAACCGCCGCGCTGGCCGACATGGGCACTCCGACCTTCGGCTACACCTACAACCTCAACGGCTACCCGATCGTCGAGCAGCCGTACTTCGACCGCAACGCGAAGTCGTGGTTTGTGCCGGTGACCCGCGCCGAGGCCCCGGTGATCGCCGGTGCTGGTGCTGGCTACCTGATCACCAACGCCGTCGCCTGATCGTAGGGGGAACGCATGAAGCTGGCCGTGCTGTCCCCCGTCAATCACGACGGGAAGGACTACGCCGAGGGCGAAACCGTGGACATCAAGGACGAGGCGCAAGCCCAGGCCCTGGTTGACGTTGGTGTGGCCGAGGTCGTTGTCAGCAAGAAGGCTGCCAAGGCAGCCGACACCGGCGAGGGTTGATCGTGTTCACCGAGGACATGAGCGCCTTTTTCAGCCAGGCCGAGTTTGCGGTGAGCGCCACGTTCACCGTGTCGGGCGGCGGAAGCGTGTCGGCCTCGGTGCTGTTCGACGCTCAGACGCAGGACATCTTCGGGGATGCTGCGCTGAGCGACGAATACACGATCACCTACCCGGCGACGGCCCTACCCGGCCTTCGTTCCGGCGACTCGGGAACGGTCAATGGCGTGCAGTACCGGGTGCGCGATGTGCGCCTGAAGGCTGACGGCAGGCTGTGCACCGCGAAATTGGCGAGGGTGGCCTGACCATGCCGAGCAAACGCGAGCAGATCCTGGCGGCAATCACTACCCTGCTGTCCCCTGTGGTTGGTGTTTCGGGCCGGGTGTACCGCAGCCAGTCCGATCCGAACCCACGCGAGTTGGCACCGTTCCTCACCATCGAGTGGTCGAGCGAACAGTCGATGCCGGACACCGTGCAGCTGCTGGGCCGGTCGCTCAACGTGGACATCTCGGTCTACACGCGTGGCGATGCGCCGGACACGCTGGCCGACCCGATCATGGTTGACGTTCACCAGCGACTGACGGCCGACCCAAGCCTGGGCGGACTGGCAATGGACATCCAGTTGGATGACGCGAGCAATGAAATTCTGGCGGCCGATTTCCCAGCCGCAAAGGTCACGCACACCTACGTGGTGAAATACCGCCACAGCTACGGGAACATGACGACATGACCGATTTCAACGATGAATTTTCCGGCCAGGGCGGCAGCTACATCGCCGACCCCAAAACCGGCAAGCGCCAGCTGGTCGAGCGCACGCAAGAGCCGACCACGGCCGAAGAACAGCCGGCTCTGGCTGCCGAGCAACCCGATTCCCTGGAAGGTGAATAATCATGCCCTTGCTTACCCGGAAGAAAACCATTCTCGCCAAGATCGAGACGACCTACGGCACGGACCCGACCCCGACCGGGGCGGCCAACGCGATTCTGGTGCGCAACCTGAACGTCACCCCGCAAGCGACGCAGATGGTCGGCCGCGATCTGATCCGCCCGTTCCTGGGCAACTTTGAGCAGCTGCAAGCCAGCACGCACGTCGAGCTCGATTTTGAGGTCGAGGTGGCCGGCTCTGGCGATGCCGGCACTGTGCCCGGTTATGGCTGCCTGCTGCGCGCGTGCGGCATGTCCGAGACGGTCACGCACAACACTAAAGTGGATTACAAGCCGGTGTCGAGCGCCTTTGAGTCGGTCACTATCTACTTCAACGTCGATGGCGTGCTGCACAAGATCACTGGCGCGCGCGGCACCGTTGAAATTTCAATCACTGCCGCGCAGATCCCGGTCTACAAGTTCCGCTTCGTCGGCCTGTACAACGCGCCGACCGACACCGCTGCTCCGGTCGTTACCTATACCGGCTTCCAGACACCGCTGGTGTCCAACAGCACGAACACCACGCCCTTCACGTTCTTCAGCGCGAGCCCGGTCCTGAAGGAGCTGTCTTTCCAGTTGGGCAACCAGGTCGATTTCCGCACGCTCATCGGGTCGCAGTACGTGCAGCTGACCGATCGCAAGGTCGCCGGCCAGCTGACTTTTGAAGCCAACACCATCGCGACGAAGGACTGGTTTGCTACCTCGCTCGCCAGCACCCTTGGCGCGCTGTCCATCACGCACGGCACGGCGGCCGGCAACAAGGTCGTGCTGACATCCAGCACGGTTGATCTGCTCAACCCGACCTACGTCGATGACGGCGGCGTGCAGATGATCCAGGTCGGCTACGTGATGACGCCGACGACGGCCGGCAACGACGAATTCATGCTGACCATCCAGTAAGGACCCCATGTTCATCATTTCTCAGTCCACCACGTACACCTGGCCGGTCACGGTCGAATTCCCGTCCAACGGGGGCAAGACCGATCGCCAGACCTTCGACGCCGAATTCAAGCGCATGACGCAGACGCGGATCAACGAGATCCGCGAGCGCATCGAGAAGCAAGACATCACCGACACCGAGCTGGCGCGCGAGGTGCTGGTGGGCTGGGAAGGCGTGAACGACTCCAGCGGCGGCTCGGTGCCTTTCAGCGAGCGCGCCCGCGACATGCTGCTTGACGTCCCGCTGGTGGCGTCGGCAGTCGTGCTGTCGTGGCTCGGATCGCTGACCGGGATCAAGCGAAAAAACTGACCGACGCCGCGCGCCACTGGGCAGGTGGCGGCGTCAAGGACGAAATGGCCGCCGACCTGGCGGTCATGGGGGCCGACCAGAGCATCATCGACGCGGTCCTCGAAAGCAGCCCGACCCCAGACTTCGAGGTGCTGGAGGAGAACTGGCCGGCCGTGTCGATGTTCATGCGCCTGCAGACGCAGTGGATCGTGGGCGGCATGGGTGCGTTCATCGGCCTGAATTACCAGTCGGTCGAATTCCTTTTTAGAATCGAGGGCATCGAGGACCAGCGCGAGCTGCTGGCCGACCTGCAGATAATGGAGCTTGCCGCCCTGCAGGGGCTCAACACCAAGGACTGACTATGGCAATGAATATCGACGCAGCGGTCAACATCACCGCCGATGTTTCTGGCCAGCAGGCCGTTGACCGATTGAACGAAAGCCTGAAGCGCACTGGTGCCCAGGGAGAGCTGTCCGCGCGGCAGATGACCCAAGCAATGGGCACGGTTGCGCCGCAGCTGACCGACATTGTGACGCAGCTGGCGGGCGGACAAGACCCGCTGCTGATTCTGATCCAGCAGGGTGGCCAGTTGCGCGACATGTTCGGCAGCGTCAAAGGCGCTCTGTCTGGTGTCGCTAGCGCCGTTCTGGGCATGATCACGCCGTTCACCGCAGTAACGGCTGTTGCCGCGGCGTTCGGTTATGCCGCCTATGCCGGCGCGGAACAGTCGTCCGAGCTGAACCGACAGCTGTTGCTGACGGGCGGCGCGGCCGGCTACACGGCCGGGCAGATCGAGCAGATGGCCCGATCTCTCAGGGACACGCAAGGTGTGTCGGCAGGCACCGCGCGCGACCTCATGACCGGCTTGGCCGCCAGCGGTCAATTGGTCGGCAAGAACCTAGACGACGCTGCTGCTGCGGCAGCCCGCCTGCAGAAGCTCTCGGGCCAGTCGGCGGACGAGGTCGTCAAGGATTTCTCCAAGATGTCCGGTGGCGTCGCGTCGTGGGCGGCCGAGCACAACAAGCAGTTCAACTACCTGAGCGTCGCGCAGTTCAAGCACATCAAACAGCTGGAGGACATGGGCGACAAGGAGGGCGCGATCAAGGCCAACATTGAGGCGCTGAACAAGTCGCTGGGCGATCGCAGGCGCGACCTCGGTTTGCTTGAGGAGGCGTGGAGCAAGCTCGGTAAGGCTGCAAGTGGAGCCTGGGACGCGATGCTCAACATCGGCCGCGAGGATACCCTGGAATCCAGGTTGCAGAAACTGCGCGACAAGATCGACGAATTCCGCCGCGCCGGTGGTGCACGCAAGGGCTGGTTTGGGGAGATGGTCGCCGACGAGAACGGCGACGCCGGGCTGGCGCAGCAGCAGATTGCCATCCTGCAAGAGCAGGCCCGGATGCTGCAGCAAGCCGTTGACAAGACGCAGACCGAAGCTGCCGAGAAGGCGCGCAAGGCGGCGGAGACGCGCGAGAAGATCGAGCAGATCCAGAGCGGCAAGCTGGCCGCGCTGGAGAACGCCAACATCCAATTGCAGCTGGAGCGCCTGAAGGGAGCCAGCGAGCAGCGCGTCGCGCTTCTGGAGCAGGAAGGCCAGAAGGTTGAAAACAAGTACCGCGCCGGCCTGATTCACGAGGAGCAGTACAACGCCGAGAAGCTGCGCATTGCAAAGGCGACCATCAACGAGCGCATGAAGCTGGTCGAGCAGGAGATGGCAGCCGAAGGACGGCGACCTGGCGATAGCCCTGCGGACGGAGTTCAACGCGCGGCACGCCTTCAAGCGATGCGCAATGAGCTGGCAAAGCTGCAAGCCGAGTCGATCAAGGCGTCACTGAAGGCCGATGGCGACCAAGCGGCATACCTGCGCCAGATGGGCGACGAGGTGCAGAAATTCACGCGCACCCAGCAGGCGCGAATTGACCAGATCCGGGGCGAGGCCGATGCTGTCGGCATGTCGTCGCTAGAGTACCGCAAGCACACCGAGGCGCTGCGGATCGACAAGGAAGCCGCGGACGCTGCTACTGGAAAGTCCCCCGAATGGGTCGCCGCAATCAATGCCGAGGCCCAAGCGAAGAAGGATGCGACGATGGCCGCGCTGGACTATGCGGCCGCCAAATCGCAGTCCTTTGACACTGGCGTAAAGGCGGCGATGAAGGACTACGTGGAGAACGTGGCCAACGCGGCAAACCAGGCCAAGACGCTGTTCAGCAATGCCTTTAAGGGTATGGAGGACGCGCTGGTCAGCTTCGTGAAAACGGGCAAGATGGATTTCGGGTCGCTGGCCGACAGCATCATCACGGACCTGATCCGCATCCAGATCCAGCAGAGGATTACCAAGCCGCTGGCGGCCGCGATGGGCTCGATGAACTGGGCCAGCATGTTCGGTTTTGCCAACGGCGGCGTCATGACGTCGTCGGGTGCGGTGCCGCTCAACACCTACGCAAACGGCGGCGTCGCCAACAAGCCGCAGCTGGCGCTGTTTGGAGAAGGCAGGACACCGGAGGCTTTCGTGCCGCTTCCCGATGGCCGGCGCATCCCGGTCGCGATGCAAGGCGGCGGCGGATCGAACGTCGTGGTGAACGTGGTGAACAACGCCAGCGGCGCGAAGGCGACCGCGCAGGAGCGCCAGGACAGCAACGGCCAGCGCATCATCGACGTTGTGATTGAGCAGGTGAAGGCGTCTATCGCGGCCGACATCTCGCGCGGGGTGGGCACGGTAACATCGGCCCTTGAGCGCACATACGGCGCAAACCGAACCGCAGGGGCATACTGACATGGCGACCTTCCCCGCGTCCCTTCCTGGGGCACTTTTGAACGGCTTCCAAGCCAACCCGCAGGACCAGGTGGTCCGCACGCAAATGGAGGTCGGCACGGCGCGCGCTCGCCTGCGCTCGCTGGCCAAGATTGACCGCGTGAGCGTGCAGTGGCTGTTCACCGACGCGCAGATGCAGACGTTCCGCGACTGGTGGTATCTGGATTCCGCGTCCGGTGGCGCGGCGGGTGGAACGTCCTGGTTCACGATCAGTCTGCCGGTCGGCGCATCGGGCCTCTCGTCGGTGATGGCGCGCTTCCTGCAACCGTACCAGGCCCAGGCAGGTGCCGGCCTGCTGTGGAACGTGCGCGGCGAGCTGGAGGTGCGGTATGCCTGACAGCACGTTGTCCCAGGCCATCAAGGAAGCCTACGCATCGGCCCCGAACACCGATGTGGCCTATCACACGCTGGAGATTTACCACCCGTCGTTCATTACTCCCATCCGGGTGGTGCGCGACTTCGTGGGCCTGTCGGCCAGGCTGGAATCGACCGCGCCACGCGACGCCAGCACCTACGTGACGTTTGTTGGGTATGCGTTCGACATCGTGCCGCCAGAGGTATCCACCACTGGCGTGCCGACGTTGCAGATCACCATCGACAACGTGGCCCGCGACATCATGGCGGGCCTGGAGGCTGCGGTCACGACCAGCACGCCGATCACGGTGATCTACCGCATGTTCCTGTCAAGCGACCTGACCTCGCCGCAGAACAACCCGCCAACGGCGCTGACGATCATCAGCATCAGCGCCGACGTTTTCAAGGTGACGGCGACAGCCACATTCGGCGACTTGGTGAACAAGCGGTTCCCGAGCGTGCTGTACAACGTCGAAACCTTTCCCGGCTTGGTGCCGTGATGCACTGGGCGCTGAACTACATCGGCGACCCGTGGGTGGCGGGCACGCACGATTGCTGGGCGTTCGCGCGGCGTGTCTGGCGCGAGCAATTCGGGATGGACGTGCCGGCCATTGATGTTGACGCCTGCAACAGGCTGGCGTGCGTGCGCGCGTTTTCGTCGCACCCAGAAAAGGTCCGCTGGTATCATGTGGACACGCCGCAGGAAGGCGATGCCGTGCTCCTCTCACAGTCCAAGCATCCATCGCATGTCGGGGTCTGGATCGATGCAGATGGGGGTGGTGTCTTGCACTGCATCGAGGGCGGCGGGGTGGTGTTTCAGACCGTTTCCTCGCTGCGTGTTTCCGGGTGGCATACCCTGGAGTTTTACCGCCAATGCACGTCGTAACAGTCCACGACCCATTCCATCCGCTGCGATGCCGCGAGGTTCGCCAGCTGCGCAATCGACGCCGAATATCGAAACTCACCCCGAAGACCAATAAGCCGTTCGTGGTGTTCGTGGATGGCCAGCCGGTGCTGCGCCAGGATTGGGAGCGGTCGGTCGGCGGCGATCAGGTGGTGGTTATCTTCATGCTGCCGCAGGGCGGCGGCGGCGGCGGCGGATCAAACCCGCTGCAGGTCGTTGGGATGCTGGCGATCGTAGCTGCCTCCTTTGCATTTGGCGGCCCGCTCGGGATGTCAATCGGTGGCGCGATTTTTAACGATGGAATTGCGGCTCTAGGCGTGGCGTCATTTGGAACATGGTCTGCCATCGGCTCGGCAGCCATCATGTTTGGCGGCTCGATGCTGCTCAACGCCATTGTTCCCCCCCCATCATTAAGCAACAGTTCGCTGTCGAGCTCGGCCAACATGCCAGCGCCCAGCCCGACCTACAGCCTGCAGGCGCAGGGCAACTCGGCGCGCTTGGGAAACCCGATCCCGGTGCAATACGGCCGCTTGCGCATTTACCCAGACTTCGCTGCCCAGCCGTATGTCGAATACGCCAGCAACGAGCAGTACCTCTACCAGCTGCTGTGCATCGGCCAGGGCGAGTACGACATCGAGGCGGTGCAAATCGCCGACACGGTCATCGGCAGCTTCAAGAACGTCACCTACGAGGTCATCCAGCCTGGCGGCACCACGACAATGTTCCCGGCCAACGTGACGCAATCGAGCGAGGTGTCCGGGCAGGAAGTGCTGAACGCCACTCCCATCGGCCCGTTCGTGGTCAACGCTGCCGGCACGGTCTGCAAGTTCATCGGCATCGACCTGGTGGCACCGCGTGGCATGTACTACGCCAACGACGGCGGCGGCTTGGACTCGCGCACGGCGACCATCAAGATTGAGGCGCAGGAAGTGAACCAGCTGGGCGTGGCGACTGGCAGCTGGGTGACGCTGGCCACGGAAACGATCAGCGGATCGACCACCACGCCGATCCGCAGGTCGTACAAATACACCGCTCCGAGCAGTGCGGCGACATACCCGCGCTACCAGGTGCGGCTGTCGCGCACCGACATCAAAGACACCAGCTCCCGCGCCGGCGACGAAATCGACTGGGCCGGAATGCGCTGCTACATGCCCGACACGCGCAATTACGGAAACGTCACGCTGCTGGCTGTGCGCGCCCAAGCGACGAACAACCTGTCCTCGATGGCGTCACGGCAGATCAACGTCGTGGCGACGCGCAAGATCAAGACCGTGACGGCGACCGGCCTGTCGGCTTCGACGTCGGCCACCAGGTCGGTGGCGGCGGCCCTGGCTGACATCGCGACCAACACCGTTTACGGCGGCGGCATCGCGTCGGCAAACGTGGACTGGCCGGCGCTCTACGCGCTGGAGCAGACACTGGCCGCGCGCGGTGACTACCTGGACGTCCGGTTCGACAGCGCCACAACGCTGTGGGAGGCGCTGACGCAGGCCGGCGTGGTGGCGCGCACAAAGCCGTTCCTGCAGGGCGGTGTGATGCACTTCGTGCGTGACCAGGCGCAGACGGTGCCCGTGGCGCTGTTCTCGATGCGCAACATCGTGCAGAACAGCATGTCGATCAACTACCTGACGCCAACGAACGAGACGTCCGACTCGGTGCAGGTGACCTACTTCGACAACACCAACTGGCAGCAGACCACAGTGATGTGCACGCTGTCTGGCGGCACGGCGAACAACCCGGCCAAAGTGTCCATGATGGGCATCTCGAACCGCGACCAGGCATACCGGGAAGGGTTGTACCAGTCGGCGGCCAACAAGTACCGCCGCAAGGTCATCAAGTTCAGCACCGAGGCCGAAGGGTTCATCCCGTCGTTCGGCGACCTGATCGCCATCCAGCACGACATTCCGGCTTGGGGGCAGCAAGCCGAAGTCACCGGCTGGGACGCTGGCACCAAGACGCTGACCGTCAACGAGACGCTGGACTGGAGCGCCGGCGGCACCTACTACGTCGGCTTGCGCAAGCGCGACGGCTCGGTTGCCGGCCCGTACACGGTGACGCAGGGCGCAGCAGCCAACATCCTGGTGCTGGGCACCGCGCCGTCGTTTACGCCCTACACCGGGCAGGACGAGGAACGCACGCACATCGCCTTCGGCCCTGGCGACACCTGGCGACAGCCGGCGCGCGTCGTGTCGGTGCAGCCGCGCGGGCTGTATCAGGTCGAAATCACGGCGGTCAACGAGGACGCATCGGTCCACACAGCCGAAAGCGGCATGACCGCGCCGGCGTTGTCGTATTCGCAGCTGCCAAAGACGATCGCGCTACCTGCCGTCACCGGCCTGACGCTGGCGATAGATGTGACCGGCGCGACGCCGCAATACGTCGCATCCTGGGACGCCGCCGCTGGAGCTGATCACTACGTAGCCGAGATCAGTTTCGACTCGGGAACCACGTGGGCACCGCTGGCGACCATCTTCGGCACAAACTACCGATGGGCGGCAAACCACAACGCCGCCGCATCGGTGCGCGTGGCAGCCGTGAACATCGGGCAAGGCGCGTGGGCTACGGTGTCGGTCAGCTACGCCTCGGCACCTGCCACGCCGACCGGGTTTGCGCTGCAGGCCCAGGGAACGACTGTCCTGCTGTCCTGGGCTCCAAACACCGAACTGGATGTCATCGGCTACGAGGTGCGCACCACCGACAGCGGCTGGGGCACTGCCGGCGCTGTGTTCAGCGGTCTGGCACTCAGCTGCACGGCCACCCCGGCAACCGTCCCGGGCCTGACGCAGACCTACTACCTGCGCGCCATCGACTTCCTGGGGAACTACAGCGCCACATCGGCCACGGCGTCGTTTGCATACCCGGCGGTGCCGAACATCACGGCGGCCACGACTTCGTTCTACGACACCAGCGCCACCAGCGCGACGATCACCCTGTCCTGGGCCGATGTCGCCCCGACGTTCGGCCTGTCGGGCTACGAGGTGACCTACGCATCGGCGACCGTCACCACAAAGTCGAACACGATCACGCTGCCAGCAAACTGGATCGGCGACCGCACGTTCACCATCAAGACCGTGGACGGCCAGGGCTACAAGAGCAGCGGCTACGCGGCGACGGTGACCAAGCTGGCACCGGCCAGCCCGACGAACTTCCGCGCCAGCGTGATCGACAACACGGCCATGCTGTACTGGGGCCAGCCCGCCACGACGACGCTGCCGATCAGCCACTACTTGCTGCGCCGGGGTGCCAGCTGGGCTGGCTACGATGTGGACTATGGCCGCAAGGACGGCTTGTTCACCACGATCAACGAGTCCTCGGGTGGCACGAACACCTACTGGATTGCCACAGTGGACACCGATGGCAACCAGTCCACCCCTGTGAGCGTGACGGCCATCGTCGCGCAGCCGCCCGACTTCATTCTGTTCGGGCAATTCACCAGCGCGTTTGCCGGCACCAAGTCGTCGGCGATCCTGGAGGCGGGCGCGGTGGTGCTGCCGGTGAACACGACCGAGACATGGGCCAGCCACTTCACCTCGCGCAGCTGGTCCACGCCGCAGGACCAGATCAACGCCGGCTACCCGATTTTCATCCAGCCATCGAACAGCCCCGGCTACTACGAGGAAACGTTCGACTTCGGAACGATCCTGTCGTCCTCGCGCGTGTCGGTGGCCTACACCTCGACGATCCTGGCCGGCGCGCCCAGCCTTTCGATCACGATCAGCACGTCGTCGAACGGCAGCACCTGGCTGGACAACACCGGCTCGCAGCAGGTGTTCGCGGTCAACTTCCGGTACGTCAAGGTGCGCCTGACCGTTACCGACTCGGCGGGCACCGGCCTGGTGTCGCTGGGCGCGCTGTCCGTGACGCTGGATGCAAAGCTGAAGAACGACGCCGGCATGACCAGCTGCTTGTCCACCGACACGACGGGCACGGTCGCCAACTTCAGCAGCACGTTCATCGACATTCAGAGCATCACGGTCACGCCATCGGGCACCACGCCGGTGACTGCGGTCTACGACTTCCTCGACTCGGTGATTGCCGGCACGTACACCGTGACGAGCAACGTCTGCACGGTAAACGCCACCGCGCACGGCCTGGCGGTCGGGCAGAACGTGCGCCTGATCTTCGTCAGCGGCACCGCGCCGTCTGGCGTCTACACGGTCGCCAGCGTCGTGAACGCAAACAGCTACACGGTAGCGCTGACCACGGCGAACACCAGCGGGAACATCTCCACTTACCCGCAGGGGATGCGAATATACTTGTTTAACAACTCGGGCGCTCGGGTCAGCGGCACCGCGTCTTGGTCCATCAAGGGTTACTAATCATGGCCGATTTTTCCAAACCAGTAACGACAGACGCCTATGCGGACGTCCTGACCTACCTGAAGGCCACGACGTCCGATCTGGCGCTCGGCCTGGACCCGGCGACCACCACGCCGACCAACGTTCCGACGAACTCGGTACGCTGGAGCAGCGCATCGAACAAATGGCAGAAGTACAACGGCAGCACCTGGGCAGACCTGGCGGCGTCCTACGCCATCAACATCAGCGGCACTGCCGCAGGTCTGTCGGCAACGCTGGCAATCGCAAGCGGCGGGACTGGCGCAACGACCGCGGCCGCCGCGCTGGTGAATATGGGCGAACGCACTGGCGAGAACGGATCGACGAAGCTGCCAACGGGAACAACCGCTCAACGCGACGGAACGCCCGGTGCCGGGTACATCCGGTTTAACAGCGACACGATCCAGTTCGAGGGCTACAACGGCAGCACATGGACATCGGTCGGTGGCGGCGCAAAGGGTGGCGGATCGAACCAGGTGTTCTACGAGAACGACCAGTCGATCACCTCCAATTACACAATCACGACGGGCAAGAACGCGATGACCGCCGGCCCGGTGTCTATCAGTTCCGGCATCACGGTAACCGTGCCATCTGGCTCGGTGTGGACCATTGTCTAAGGGGTAACCATGAGCAGTGTAAAAGTACAAGGCCACGCCAACGGCACCGGCACATTCACCATCGCTGCGCCGAACAGCAACGTGGATCGGACGCTGACGTTGCCTGACAGCGCAGGCACCCTGCTGAATGACCAAAGCAACATCACGACGCAGGTAAAATCTGCTCTCAATGCATCGGGTGATGCGCCTATCTACGGTTGCCGTGCTTGGGTGAACTTTGATGGCTCCAAGGACAGCACTGGCGCAGCTTCTACGGCTAACACGGCCAGACTTATTCGCGCAAGCGGTAATGTCAGCAGCGTTACGCGGACAGGCACTGGAAACTACACCGTAAACTTCGCATCGGCAATGCCCGACACGAATTACATCTTGGTTGGCACTGTCGGAGGCACGATTAACAACCGGCTGGTATGGACAGCCGACGATGTTACTCCGCGAACAACTGGCGCTGTCGCTCTGTCGGTAGTTGGAACGTCGATGACTACTGCACAAGATAGCGCCATCGTTCAATGCGCAATCTTCCGCTAAAAGGACAACAACATGCCAGGATCACTAACAGTAGGGGATATCAATGGCGCAGGTCTGGGCGTACCCAACCTAGTCATCAACCCTGAATTCACCATCAACCAGCGCGGTGCTGCGTCACGCACTGCGACCTCCAGCGCCTATAACTTCGACCGCTGGTACTACGACGGCGCCAACCTGCTGCAAGGCATCGAAAGCCTGAACCTGCGACCGGGTACATACGTCATTAGCTGGGTAGGCTCCAGCACCTGTGCGTATTCGCTAAACACCGCAGCGTCCTCTGCTCAAGGCGCGCAAAGCTACGCGGCAGTTACCAATGGCAGCACGATCGCCATAGGCACTGTTGGGTCGAATAACCTGTGGCTGCGGTTTACCAGCGACTTGGCGAATCTCAACAAGGTCAAGCTGGTGCTGGGTAGCGTAGCCACACCATTTGAGCATCGGCCTTATGGGGCGGAGTTGGCGTTGTGTGAACGCTACGGGGAATTGGTTGAAGCCACCATCGGTAACCATACGCCCTTCGCCTCTGGATCAGTTACTAATGCCACTGGGGCCAGTGTCACGTTGCCATTCAGAACAAAAAAACGCGGCACCCCCACGGCCACAATTTCAGCCGCTTCCGGTTTTGCTCTGACGAACGCAAACGGTACAACCAACGCGGTCACCTGGATCGTAACAGACAGAATTGATCTGAACGCCATAACCATGTCTGTCGGTGTCGCATCTGGCTTGGTCGCTGGCAACGCAACTCGATTGGTGGCTAACAACACAGCCAACCCGTCGATCTTTATTTCTTCGGAGCTTTGAAGATGTACAAAATTGTCAACGACTTCGTTGTTGTCCGTCTGTCAGACAACGCCTTCATCCCCGCCGACCCCGCCAACACCGACTATGCCGCATTCCTGCGCTGGCTCGATGAGGGCAACACGCCTGAGCCAGCAGACCCACCGCCGCCTATCATCGTCACCTCCGTGACTATGCGTCAGGCACGACTTGCCTTGCTGCAATCTGGTCTTCTGACCCAAGTCAGTGCATCCATCACAGACCCTGCTGCACTGATCGAATGGGAATACGCGCAGACTGTGGAGCGCAACAGCCCGCTGGTACAGCAGATTGCTACTGGGCTGAGTCTCGATGAGCAGCAGCTCGATAGCCTGTTCACGCTGGCCGCTACGCTGTGATCGACGCCGTGCTGATCGCCCTAGCGCTGACCTACGGGCTGTTCGTGTTCTACGCCGCCGTCATGAACATTCAGCGCGTCTACCAGGCCGGCAAGCTGTCCTGGTTTGGCAAGGCGCTGGGCTACCCGACGCTGTTCATTGGACTGGTGCTGGACATCGCCGTCAACGTGCTGGTGATGACGCCACTGCTGCTGGAGGTGCCGCAGGAACTGACGGTAACCGCCAGGTTGCGCAGGCACAAAAGCAGCACCGGTTGGCGGCTGGGAATAGTAAAATTCCTCGAACCCGTCCTGGACCCGTTGGACCCGTCGGGCGACCACATCTAAGCAGGGAGGCGTATGGCCGTCACTATTTCAGGCACGACCGGCGTGTCTTTGGCAGACACCAACGCGGTGCCGACCGCAGCAGTGCAGGACCTCGCGGTCACGCCGGCAAAACTCAGCCAGAAGCTGACGCAAGGCACTGCTGTCGCAACGACCAGCGGGACGGCGGTCAATTTCACCGGAATACCCAGCTGGGTTACGCGCATCACGGTCGTTTTCAATGGCATCTCTACCAACAGCAGCGGCGGCCTGCTGTTGCAACTGGGTGGCAGCGGCGGCGTGGAAACCACCGGATACCTGTCGCAGGTCAACTCGTTCAACAACACGCCAGGCGGGGTTGGCGTGACCAACGGCGTACAGTTGACTGGCGGGAGCGCGTCGACGTACTCATGGAACGGCATCGCTCACATTGTGAACATCAGCGGCAACACCTGGGTCGTTTCTGGAACTGCAATGACGAACGCCGCGGCATCCACTGCGATTTTTGCCGGATCGAAAACGCTGTCTGCCGTCTTGGACAAGATCAAAGTGACATCCACCAGCGGCGACATCTTTGACGCTGGCACGATCAACATCCTCTATGAGTGACAGCATGACGCCAGAGGAACGTCGGGAATTCATCGCCGAGGTGGTCGAGGCGGTGCGCGCGACCTCCCAGCCGCAGCTATCCGACGAGGAGCTGCAGTGGGTCCGCCTGGCTATCAAGGCCGAGTCGCGCAAGATCCGGTTCCGCGACGCCGTGATCGAAAAGACGCTGGGTGGCCTGATCTGGTCGGCCATCGTCGGGGTCGGCTACATCGCGCTGGACTTTCTG
>JACCEC013140418.1_pt1 | contig 25386 bp, 28 predicted proteins | sample 7450121 | NCBI WGS metagenome assembly JACCEC01 (sample SAMN15323455, study PRJNA562643) | freshwater metagenome | isolation source: river surface water | place: USA:Blue River Watershed | collected 2017-08-18 | reverse complement strand
CGATACATCGCCGATATGCACGACCACAGTGAACTGCGAGTGTGTGACAGGCAAGTTTTTCGCACGTATTTCGTCGGCAATATGCCGGGGCTTCTCCACGGCAGGGATTATCATATTGAAATGAGGATTTCGTCGGTTGTCGTGCAAGTCTATAAAACAATCAAACAATCATATCTTCTTAAACCGCTAAAAGTGAGATACCGCGTCGAAATTACATCGACAAGATCCGACATTACGATGAACTGCCATCTTGCCGAGGAAGTCATCAGCCGCGTCTGCAACGCAATCATGGGCATAATTGAACTTTGAAAACGCATACATTTGATATGCGGCGAAGATATGCGGAATTTGCAGCGATATCTTGTTGATAAAGATGAAGAAATGGACGACTATCTTCTTATAAGCGACCTAATTGTGTATGACGCGGAACATGTCCTTTTCAAACTCACCGCTAATATGTGGAAAACCTATATAAGCGTGTATATTTTAAGCATCGAAGTCAGAGTCAGAGCTTGCGATGATGGGTACTACGTTGTATTTGAGACGACGCAATACGAAATCAAAATGAGATGTTACACCGCCGCCGAAGTCATCTCGCGTGTCGCACGTGCAGTTTTTGACGCTATTCAACTTTGAATGTTCTCTTTTTTGTAGAGATGCGTCACCTATCGCGATATGTACAGCGAGTATACAGCGACGGAGTATGTATACTCGCGCAAGACATCGCCAACGGATGGCCTTTCATAGTGTACCGTATTCTCGAACCGAAGCTTATAACATGCACAGGCATCAACATCGGAAAAAATATCTCGGTATATGTCAAGTCGTCGATAATTGGATGCTTCGACATCGAGATCATAAACGATCGATACAAGATCTCCATTGACGTAGTCCGTGGAGCAGATGAAGTATTGAATGAAATTTTAGTCGTTCTGTACGGCGGCGCCGTAGTATAAATTATGATTTTTTGATTGTATTTTGAGAACTTCAATGCGCAAACTACTAAAGTACGTACGAAACATAATCTCGGCCGATGTAATCCAAATATGCAACTTGTACGCCGTCTGCACACAACCCGATAAGTGGCCGGGCGCAACGTTGCATATGGCTAACGGCGCCGTTTATTACGCTAGCACATCTATCAAAATCGGCGAACGGATAACCGTAAGTGTCACAACAACATACAACACTTGCTTTACTGTTACGATTTCAACAAATCATGTTTTCATACAAATTGAAGATGTCGATGCGAACGAGGTAATCGACAGGGTTGTGCGCATATTGTTTGATGGTTTGAAAATATGAAAAGTGAATATGAGCGACCGAGTATAATGCGTCACTTGTTGCGATACGCGCGGCGGGTCAATAGCGATTCGCACATTGAGATATTCAACGTAGAAATTGTCGATGGAGCAGATCTGAAGTGGCCCTATTTGGTATTTCGTGTCACTGGCCAGACTCATGAAGGCTGCACCGGCGTACGTATCGGCGACTGTGTGGTAACTATTTACCCGTGCATCGAGATTCCGTCCTTCAAAGTCGGGATTACTACAAACAGATATATGATTGAAATGGGCTCGTACAACACTGCCGACGAAGTCATTCGCGAAATTGCATCGGCGTTCTTCGACGGTATTCGCCTATAAGACTCTCTTTTTTCCTCACATACATACGCACTTGCCGTACAGAATGATGTCGAACAAGTGCCGGTATCTGATGAATGGCGATCTCAACTCGCTGAAGCGGATGCAACCCGTGTAGTGACATACATTGCAACAATCTAAGCCCATGTCATAGTAAAACTTGTTGTCATAAATACAGAAAAGCATATGCCAAAAACCTCTGCTTCGCTGATATCGCACATCAATATGCGCGGTTTTTGAATCGTAACAAAAGCACCTGATTACAGAATCGCGCATCGTTTTGATACTGAACAAAAAGTCATGCTCGCTATATTGGCCATCGATCATATGAATCTGACCCAATATAGTCAGCGCCTGTGTTGCTTGTTCATCTGCCGGCGGCAACACATAGGGACTCTCGCCCCTGCGTAGTATGTAAGTGAGTAGTCGCCGCATTCCCTATATACTCGATTGTTCTTCAACTTTTGATTTTTTATCGTCGCTGCACATGCCCATTTTTGATTTAAAGATAAGCGGAGTCCATTCCGCGATGAGAAATCTCAAAAAATACATAACAAGGTCAAATGCATCATGCGCGGAAACGCTCGGCTACGTCAGTATAATGGAGAATCCAGTGCCTTTTTGCTATTATTCAACGAACAAACACTCGAAGCGCTGCTATGGATGGCCGGTACGCGAGTGTCACGACATAATATTACAGTGTTTAATGGGCCCGCCGGTACATGTCGCGGTGCTGGTCGAGCCGGATTACGAAGATCGGCCGTTCGAACTATTGTTAACCACAGATGCATTCCATGTCGGATACAGCGAAAGCTTCTCCTACGATGAGCTTATGTATGAAATCGCCCATAATTTTCCAAATGTGCGCTGTAGAATCTAACTAAAGGGGCTGCGCCCCTTTAAAACCCTGCCCGATTCTTACATACTCATCACCACTGCAACATCACAACTTCTTCAGAACTTCGTATACATACCATAACATATCGTAATATTTTTGCGAAGTATCGTCGGTTACCCAGAGGAGAACACGATCTCCGCGATAAGCTACGAACATTTTGCCGGTCTCTGTCGTGCCAAGTTTCAAATGAAGTTTGGTATGCGAGGTTGACCAATAGAAAATCCATATACCATCGCGCAGGAACATATGCACGGATACGCCGCCGTATTTCTGACGCTGCGAAAACCGCATCGATTGCGATTCATTATTGTAGCACGAACAATCGATCTCAGCGAGGCTGTTCACAATGAGAAACCTGTCATGTCGGCGGTATATGTAACGAGAGAGCCTCCTCATAACCCCAGATCGCAAAGTATATTCCACTATTTTTTTCAAAAAAAAGTTCAGTGAATTAAAGAGGTGCGGCTCCTTTAGGAAATAGAAACTAGGGGGTTTTAAAGGGGCGCAGCCCCTTTAGTCGGCATTGCAATATGCGCACATACCGCCGTTCATAACGATGCTAAACAGATGAAAGTAGTTGCCGGCATGTTCTTTGATCCACTGTAGAGTAGCAAAGCAATTGTTATCCGAGACACATCTCGTTGTGTCCCATGTAAAAATGCTGAGATCGGTCGCTGTAAATCTTACAGAGACGTTTGTCTTAGTGTACATTATTCCGTTAATGCGCATATGTTCATCGCAGAAGTATGTTGCGGACAAATTACTATGCAGAAATTTAGTGAAACTATTTTCATGAGGGATAATATGCCCCATGTGTGTAATCACAAGGACGCCTGCATAGGGCCTGGATCCAGTTATATACGCGACGTATTTGCGAAGATGCCGCATCACTGCATATATACTGCGCTGTTTTCAAAGTTCAATTGAAGATTCCTCCGAATCAACGCTACAATACATGCATATACCGTTCACAAAGATGCTAAATAAATGAAGGTATTGATCGCAGCACATCATAAAATGCGAAACATCATCAAAGAATCCATAGCAAGGGGTACATTCTGTGTCATCTTGCGTGCGAATACTGATCTGATCGTCGTAAAATGACGCCGTGATATTTTCCTTATCATATGTTATTCTGGCGATATGCATGAGTTTATCCCAGGAAAAACTTGTGCATAAGAGTTTATTTGCAAATTTAGTGACGCTGTTTTTGCAGCGCATATGTCCCATATGACCGATACCAGCGATCACAAGGGCGTCCGCATAGAGTTTTCCCGGTCCAACTGTAAACGCGACGTATTTGCGAAGATGCCGCATCACTGCATATATACTGCGCTGTTTTCAAAGTTCAATTTAAGTGTTTTTCGCGCATTCGCAGGTACACGTAACAAACAGACTGAAGAGATGCGCGTACTTCACGGCCTCTTCCGGCGAGATCCGCATTGGCATTCTTAGTTTTTTGGCGGAAAGTGTATACCCAAACTCCTCAGAATATCTGCATGTAGAGTCGCACTCCGACGAGAATTGAAGACGTTTCTTCTCGAAAATCAGCAGATAAATGCCTGTGTGGTGCTGCAACTGCGGTGTTTTCTCGTCGCTATTGTAGTTCATAACGGTGTACACGCGTCCTTTGTAGTTCAAAATCTCCACCAAATACATGCCAGGATCCGCCGGATCGTTGTCGATCATAGTGAACGGCACTCCTAACACTATCAGCGACTGAGGCGTATCTCCTTCATCCTCTAGCCCAATTGCATACGGGCAGTCTCCGACGCATTTCGTGTATGCGCCTAGCCGCCGCATCGTGTCGACGATACGATGACGGCAATTTCACTTTTCGCGACAGATTTTGCATATGCCGTTGATGATAAGGCTGTATATATGCGGCATATCCTTATCTTTAAATGGAAAATCGGAAAATAAGAAAAACCCATCGCCATCAAAAACATCACAAACATCTTCTGAGACGGTATGCGACATATGGTCATCGTAGAAACTATAATCGCAGTTGCGCCCAAACCAGTCTATAAGACTACTTTCCGCCGTTATCACACGCATCCAAGTGCGGTTTATGCGCCGCGACACACAAACCGCGTCTGCTCCCTCGGTGTCTTTGCCGGCAATCGCGTGTCTTTGCCTGCAAATAACCAATTCCGCGGTATGTTTCGCCGCGTACTTCGATAGTCGCCGCATGATTATTTGAGAAGAAAAAATCAAAAATTCTCTGAAGAGCTATGCTCTTCGTGAAACCCCGACCAAAAAGCGAATCTCTTTTTTCTTCAAAGATCCGGCGCATTGTCAAAGATACCGGGCGCCGCATCAACGACATCTTTCTTTGACTTCTTGCGTGGCTTCCGCGGCTTCGTCTTCAATGCATCCGCGTCAGTTGTTAGTGGTGCCGAAGGCGCAGGAGGTTCTTCCGGGGGTGCCGAAGGCATAGGAGGTGCCGAAGGCATAGGAGGTGCCGAAGGCATAGGAGGTGCCGAAGGCATAGGAGGTGCCGAAGGCATAGGAGGTGCCGATGCGCCGCCATTCTTTGTTGCGGCTGCGAGTGCGCGGTCGAGAAATTCTTCTTCATCTTTGACTTCCTGATTTTGCAACACATCTTCAAGATTCTGCCGCGCATCACTGCGTTCCGCGAAAATGTCCTCGGCATCTGCGTCCGCCTCCGCATCGCCGTCTCCACTCGCGAGAATATCTTCGTCGGCGGGCCGCTTCGCATCGTCCGAATCGTCCAAAAACATGCTTTCTTCAATTGCGTCCAGCGTAATATTGTCGCTGGGTCGATAGACTTTCGGTGCGCGTGCGGCGGGTGCAGGGGCCTGTGGGGCGTATGCTTGTGGCGTAAACGCTTGTGGCGTGAACGCTTGTGGCCGTGTCGGCCGCGTAACCGGCGTCACAATCGACGAAGTCGATTGTGTATACTTTGTTCTCGGTGACGGTGCGTTGCTGTTCGCGAGGCTACTGCCACCGTCGAGAGCAGGACGCGCCCGCATACTCATGCTTTTTCGCAGACGCGCGAGCTCTGCATCGACCGCACGTTTTTCTTCGGCGCGCTTTCGAATTAACGTATCGCGCATATCGATCGCTTTTTTCATTTCGTAAATGATTTTTTCCCTCATATGCAGCTGTCGGCGCAGCTCCTCACATTCCTCTTTAAGAAAAGACGCTTCCTTACGCACCCGTTGGAACAGTGCTTTGTCTGCGTCATCATCGGTGCGGCGATGATTTGTCTCCGCGAACTTCCAATAATACTTATCACGCGCCGCCGTCAGCAGCTCAATAATGCATGTCGTGATCTTTTCTTCAACTTCATCGCCGTTATCTTCACGCCCATCGACAATGTCGGTGATATATTCCGCATAAATCAGCGCCGTGAATTGCTCGATCACCGAAAAAAGCGTCTTCATCACGATGCGATTCTTGTGATCATTCGTTAGATCCGCGTAATAATCATGCGGAATCAGCTCCTTGGCGATGCAGTCGACAACTTCCGCAGAGGTAAATATCTTTCCTTTCGCGTGAAAAAGCGGCGCGATGTTCTTGATCATGCCCGCAAATACCTCATTTTTCTTCTTTGACTTCGTCGCATTGAGGAAGAGCCGCACCGATTCGCGATATCCCTCGCTGTTAGTTTTGACTTTTTGTTGTTGTCGCTTTTCCTTCGCTTTTAAATATAGATGCCGAAAATATATCTCGCTTAAGTAGCTACCGATACAGGTGAACACGACCTTTGTATCTCTATCAAGGTCCTTGATCTGAGTTGCTTTTGCGGACATTTCTTTACTTTTGTACTTTCGCCACGCCCGCGAAAAGACCTTATATTTAGGAACTTGTGTTTCTATAAAAGTAAATCCTATAATGGACGCCGAGACTGAAATTGTTATCTTTGATGTGCAAGATGAAGAAACGCCCGACGCGACCTCGACGCGACTGCAATATGAAAAGTTGCAAGAAGAATCCGGATTTTCTGATGCGACCATTCAAAGCATCGAGGAAATCGACAGACAAATCGCATTGTTTACGCCGCCGGAAACAAATGTCCTCGCGATTTTGACGAAGTATATCTGCGGTTATTGCATTCCGATCATAACGGCAAAGTCATACGACGAGACAAAATATGTTATGCCGATGCAATTCGACATACCGACACTCGCTTTTGTGAGTGAGCGCAAGCAATATGTGAATGTGCCGCGAGGCGAACAGTGCTTCGTTGTGGGTCTGCAGTTTCCAAAGAGGTATATGCGTGCGTATGATGCTACGGAAATCACGTTTTTTGAAGATGTCGGAGTGCAGGAGGTCGCGATCAGCGGCAATTATAGCACCGTTCAAATGCAGACAAATCTCCCCAACGAGCAGTTCGCAGGCGTCACCGGCATGTATCGGCCGATGAAAACGGCGCCAGCAGGTGCCAGCAAGGCCGTCAGCGCAGCTGATATCTACGCGAGCGTACTGTTCGGCGATGAAAAAACCGCAGAAGTGCATGTGATGGCGGCGCTCGAGTTCATTAAATTCATTGAGAAATCCGCAATTGAGCATGTGTTGCCGCTGTATGCAAAGATGGAAATGCTCGCCGGCAAGATGGAAAAGACTAAACCGATTGATTTTCATCATGAAGTCGAGAAGGATGAAAAGAAAAGCGCCATCATCGACCGCCTCAATAACCTGATGTTCGCCAAGATCAACGACGACGACTACGTTATGAACAAGAAATATCTTCTCGACAGCAACGGTATGAGCAATATGTTTTCATATGGATATTACCTCGGCACAGACAGCGACGAATTCACGAACGCATATGCGGCCTTAGAACATCGCATTACCATTGCGCGCAGCAAGGAAGAACAGTCGATCAAGCTGTTCTCTGCGCAGCTCGAATATATGAAAAAAGATGCGATCGCACATAAGAAATACGGCATCAGCTACGGCAACTTGTCGGCGACACAGGCAAAAACCGTCGACACTGAATTGAAGAAACTCGAAAAAGTCTACAGCGCGGCGGCAAATGCGGACTCAATTCGGCTGCAGCGACTGTTCTTTTCGATACGCGTTGCGGCCTCTGAGACAACAAACCGAAATTTGCAGCGACTACTCGCTGAGGCCGCCGATGCGATTCCGGCGCAGGAGCTAAACGGTGATGAGCTGCTGGCGTGCGGAGTATGTCCGCATGTGTATCAATGGGCAAAACAGAAGTGCAGTACATGGGCGGACCGCGATAGCAGCACCAAGTTGCGCGCGTTTATGATCGGGACATATGCGCTGCCGGAGGATGAAAGCGGCTATTATTGTAAGATTTGTGGTGAACAGATCGCGTATGTCGACAATGAAACCACAATGAAGTTCGTCGGCGGCGAACGCGTCGTTGAGATTAAGGAAGAAGATCCTTTGTTGCAGCTGATTCGCGCCGAAGCCGTTGCGATTATTTCGCGTTTCGTGCGTTTTCCCATTAGCATCTCCGCGAAAAGTCTGATCAATTCGATTGTGAACGGCCTGCGAAACAAAGTCGGCGAGGAATATGTGAAGGCGAGTCGCTCGAAAACAAATACCGCCAACGACATTAACGACATCATGGTGCTGTACACCGACATTTACATCATGGCGGCGCTGTGCGCGATGATGCTGCTGAACCCAAACAAGATAATCTTCGCAAAAGACATCATTGAATCGCCGAAGCGCGCGGCTGCCGGCACCGCGAAGTCGCGTCCATCGAAGTCGCGTGTGGGTGCTGGTGGACGCGCTCGATACCGCTACAACACGAGCGGAGGCAAATTTGGCGGCGAGACAACTAATGACATCAATATTTATGAGAGTTTCCTTCTCAATACCGCGTTTATCATCTTGCTGAACACACGAAGCAACTTAATCGCGCGTATGTCCGGTCTCAACAAGGACATTCTGAAGCAGATTTTTCTGAAGTCGGCATACAAATGGGCGCGCTTGCACGCGACAAAAATCAAAGACAAACCCAAAGACAAAGAGATACGCTTCGACGCGATCTATGAATCGCCCGTTTATTGGTACCTTTACAACATCGCAATGACGAAGTTCCTCGATAAACAGATCAAAAAGCGGCCGGAATTCAACGAGCCGTCGTCGGTTCTCGGAGTAACCGCGGTGGAATTGAAAGAAAAGCTGCTTAAGAATCGCGGCATCACCGACGGCTTTTCTGTCGGCAAGCAGTGGAAATTCGCGAGTAGCATCTACGACGAGTACACATATCTATCTGCGAAAGCGTTTGTCGACTATTGCATTACCGGTGATGTGTTTCTGCGCACGATCGTACCGCTCGATGCGGCCGTCGTCAAGTATCGCCAAGACAATAAACGGCTCGCGGAAATCGAAAAGAAGGTGTACGATCATATTCAGACCGCAGGGAATCGGCCGATTTTCACTTTCAAAAATGCCAAGGACATATCGTTCATCGACAACACGTTCGATCTTTCTGTGCTGTCGACGCAGCCTTTCTACTGCGCAAATGGCGAATTTCATGAAGTTGGCGCGATGGTGTATACGCTGCCCGGCGGAAAGTCCGTTGAATACTCGTCGAAAGATATCACGCGACTGTACAACGAAGACAAAAAAGACATGATTGCGGAAATTCACGACGCTGAAGTAACGGATTTTCGATGCAAAAAATGCAAGATGCTGTACTCAGAGACGCTGCCTCTGAGCGATGAAGCGAAGCATGCTGCGGATATTCACAACACATTCTTTTCTTATTATGAGATTCGATGCCCCGAGGGCGACTTGCATCTGCTCAAGGATGGTGTCTGCAGCAAATGCGGGTGCAAAGAAAACGATGCCGCGGAGAGTTACTTCAAGAAATACTTCAAGAAATATGCGAGTGTAACTAAGAAAATAGAGGAAATACGGCAACACCATATGAACAGGATATCGCATGAGAACAAACGCGCCGACACATTCGCAGTGAAGCCGGTCGTATTTGAGATGAAATACACTCTTGAGAAGACCGCGGAACTGTCGAAGCAGCTGGAGGTGGCATATAATCTCCTATGTAACATCGGGTTGTTTGAGGGATACAAGTACAAAGAGATAGAATCCGGCAAGAAAAATCCTTCAAAAGAATATGAGCAAGGCAATCCGCGCTACAAGTGCTGCTACAATAGGCGCCTCGACTATGTCATGCAGGTGAATCGCATCTTTTGCAGCATCAAAAATCATTCTAAAATCGCAGAATTGCCGCCGATACTGACGGTGTTTCTCAAAGAAAACACGATGACCGTCGACACGCTCGCGGGCAAAATCGGTGACATCGAACTTGCGCCAATTGAGCCCACAATGGTTAACGTCACAAATGACTTCTATTTAGTTGCGAATATCCTGCTAGAGCGTCTTGCAGATGATATTTTGCAGATTCACAAAAAATCATCAGTGTTGGCAGGGTTTTTCTGTCAGCATATACTTTCGCAGGAAAAAATGTTGTCGCTTGCAACGCCGATTCTCTACCTGCCGCCGGAGCTGCGGCCAGATTCCGGCGGCGAATCTGAAAGCGAAACAGATGGCGCGGTCTCCGGCGAGGACATTCAACTTGTTTCCGCCGATACATCCAGCCAAAACGAAGAGCAGGAGCTCAACACAAACACCGCCGACATGGAAGGATACGATGTCGACGATGCCGACGCGATTTGGGAACAGGAGTAAATAAAAATGCAGAAGCGAGAGAATAGCCGCTGCTCGCTATTCTACATCAGATAATGCCGGATCAACTTTGTTTTTGCATCAATCATTCTATCGCAATACAATTTTACATTGGCGATCTCGCCCTCGACGGGCAACACTAAATGGTTCCTCAGATATTGTTCCGCTGACATTGTACGATACCTGCCGTAATGCCGCCCGTTTGTATACACAAATTCATCGATACAACTCGCAAATACAATCGCGAATGTATTCTTACAAACACATAAATCTTCGCTCGCCAACATCATGTAAAGGTCAACATAGTCATCGTTCGTCGCGGGCCTTAGCGGAGAACGTTCCACAGCCGCCTGCGCGCATCCCATTTTGGTCTCAGATCGCTTATAAAATTTCAAAAATTCAAAGGGGCTAACGCCCCTTTCAAACCCCATCCGGTTCAAAAGCACCCGCCGCGAAAGACTATAACACTTTCAAAAAATTGAATATAGAGCCGCGATACAAAGATGCCGGATCAAAAAGCCACGCAGTATGAAGCGCCGAGGCGCATCCGCGATTATTTCGTTATGTCGTATTCTGCCGACACGCCTGGGTACAAGATTCTCGACTATGCTCTCGACGCCGGCGGCAGAATGTATTCGTTTGCAAGGTACATTCATAACAGTTTTTCGGGCGCACGATGGTGCAAAAACATGCTCGTGACATGCGACACGGTTGGCCGCTTCACCACACCGCTGTCGCCAAGAAATTCGCGCGCATCAATCGTTGTTGTTATGTGCGAGAACACGTTTCAGATCATATGCCGCGCCGATATCTACACGCGATACTTCGTGAAGTACGGCTACGTGAGTACAGAAAAAGACCTGGATGCGTAACTAATCTATTAGTTCATCCCTTTCCCAGACGCCGCTTATCTCTTCGCCACCGCGAAAGAGGACGCCAAACCCATGCCGTGCTTCATCGATGTTCATTCGGCCTATGTAGACATCGCCGTTTGCATAAGAATATGTCCCTTCCATGTACGATGCATCGTCATCGTCGGCGCTGTCGTTCGATTGCACGCCTATGAAAACGTCGCCATTTGGATATGTCACCATGCCTTGAAACTGGCGACTTTTGCTTTTTTTGTAAATCTTGCCTTCGAATTTAGACTCGTCGCTGTCCAACTTACCAATGTCGCAGGCTTCGCCGATTATGCCCTCGAAGTTGCCGGCGCCTGTAACGGCGACCGCGGCACCACGAAAATTATGGCCGTCCCAGATACCGTCGACGTACATAAGACCGCTGTCGATATCAAACCCGAATGTAGCGGCCGCACTCGTTATCTTTTTTTCTGGTTTTTTCATGTCGCGTTGCGTCTGAAACACGGCCGCGTGTGCGTCTGATCTCTGTTTTCTTCCGTATTTCTTTTTGTGTTTTTCCTTTAAAGATCGGATAACTTCGAAGTCTTCCTTTTTACCGTAGCCCGTTGTGCTGCATATGCACTTGCGGTCGCTTACCGGCATGCCGTTCGCGAACTCTCCAATGAAGAATGCCTTTTCGTCATTCGTGCACAGGACATACTTGCATGTGTCGTCGCTGTGTTCAATGATGTAATTGTAGAGAATACAGCCAAAACCATTCGCATATCCGCCGACCGTATCGCCGTAATACGTGCCGTAGTAACAATCCATTGGTGCTGTCTATGAAATAGGGAGAAAAATTCAAAAATTTCTCTGAAGAGCTATGCTCTTCGTAAAACCCTGCCGCCTTCAAACCCTGCCGACACAAACGAAAAGGATGATTCGAACAAGTCCCACTGAATAAATTTGCGACGAATGATCGGACCAGTTTTATTTCGTTCTAAATATACAGCAACATTCTTAAAAAAGGATGGACGTAGACGAAAAAACAATTTTTACGCATGAAAACCAAATACCAATCAAGAATCTTGAGCGTAACCTTACGAATTACCTCGACCGAACAACTATTGTTTATGGCAAATCTGGCTCAGGTAAGTCATGGTTTATTCGCGATATCCTCCATCTGATCCAAAACCATATGCCAAATGTGCTCCTTATCACGCCGCAATCCACATACGAGAAAGATTACAAGGGCATCATTCCTGAAAAATGTGTGAAGCATGACCTCACGCGTAACTTGATGGAGCTCATTTGGAAGCGGCAATCATACATTACGGAAATTTATACGATGCGCGAGAACCTCGTAACGATTCAAGGACTGTTTATGAAATGCGGCGACAGGGATGCCGTCGTCAAAGCAAAACTAATCAGCGGAACTGCAAAATCCGTCATCGGTAAAATCAATACGCATCGCGGGCTGAGCTATGACGAGCGCGCACGCATGATCAAAGATGTCCAAGAACAGCAGATGCGCGATCTCCGTATGCTGTATCGAGACACTATTTTGCGGCATCGCGAAAATCTGCGGCGCACATCTCTGACGGAAACAGAAGAAAATGTGCTGAAGTATCTAAACACAAACCCTCGTTTTTTGTTGCTGATCGATGATTGCACAGAAAACTTCAAAAAATGGTCAAGCTACTTCAAGAAAACAGAGACGGACATCTTCGAATCGATCGCGTTCAAGGGTCGCCACAACTTCATTACGTCGATCATCGCGACACACGATGACGTTTACATTTCGCCGTCGCGCAGAAAAAACGCGCATATCAGCATCTTCACATCGCCGGAAGTCTTAATGTCAACAATCGCGCGGCCGTCAAGCGGCTTCGGCGCAAAAGACAAAAAAGAAATCGCGGAAATAGCGCAGCGAATTTTCAGCGACGAAACATCAAAAGTAAAGTTACACATGAAATTTTGCATAGTCGACTCAATAGACCGCTACCAGTATATGATCGCAGGCAAGTACACCGACATACACATCGGCTGCCCTGCGCTCTTGGAACTGATTAAGCGCATGCCGAAAAAACAAAAAACAACAAGTACAAATCCATATCTCAAGAAGGCACCAAGGCAGCGACAGTATTAAGCGAATGGTTGAAAATGCGAAGTTTCGCACGCGGAACGCACACGCTGCTCACCGCTGCCGCGCTTTGTCGTGTACATGTACGTCGGAACTTCTTCAGAGGGCCGCACAATTACGCGCTCGTACGCCGCATCTTCCTGCGCGACGGCCATCTCGATGATGTTTGCGCCGGTAAACTTTGAGATATCCGCCATCGAAATACACTTATCGCCGCCGAGCGTACAGTCGCTGTGCAGTAAGTTTTCAAGAAGAAACGTCAGCTTTTTTTGTGAGATATCCAACTTACCATTGTAAGCTCGCGTCAATAAATCCAAATGAATAAAGTCGCCATCAGCTTCGCCTCCTACTTCGCCTCCTACTCCGCCATCGGCCTCGCCTCCTACTCCGCCATCGTTTTCCGGCGGCGCAACGAATGCCGCGGCGACATTTGTGATCTGATATTTTGAGACATATTTCGCGAATACATCCGCCTTTAAGTGCCGGAACAGCCATATGTTGAAGCGCATTACAGTGTAATAATAGTGATTGACCGCGTGCGCATAGACCCTAATGAGAAAAATAACGAGCGGGTCAAACCAAACAGTAAATAGGCGCAGACGCAGCAGCGTCAAAAACGGTAATTGTACGTCCTCATCCATTGAACAGCCGTATATCTTATGCATTTCTTACAGTCTAAAGAATAAAGAAACTAGGGGTTACGAAGAGCATAACTCTTCAGGAATAAAGAAACTTAGGCGGCCCAGAAGCACAGGGGGGTTTTAATTCTGCTCAAACGGATTTCCGCCATGAGTGTTGACAGGGATATACGGAAGCCCCACAGAAACATTTGCGTCGCCGCCTGTCACAGGGATAGTCGCGGGCGGCGCTGGTGCGGCGACCACGGACGGCAAACTCGGCTGCGAAGCAGGTAGCGAAGCCGGCGGCGAAGCAGGTAGCGAAGCAGGAGGATGAAGGATGCTCTCCGCGATGTCGTCGATTTCAGTTCCCATATATTCGCGCCGCAGATGATACCGAACAGAGCTGTCGTGCAAGAGAAACACACCGAATGATCCTATGAACATATATATCCATAGCTTGATAATGCTGGTAACTTTAGTACCTGACTTCGCGGGATATATGAAGACAACTAACAACACAATAACGAGCGATAGTATAATCGAAATCCAGAGAGGACTCTCAATGAGTTTTCCCAAAAAGCCCGCGAAGACTTTGTCGCTTATCGATTTCAGCGACCCAAAAACATCGATAGGCATTTTTAATCTATACACTACAGCGACAAAAGAAACTCATTATAATACAAAATTCAACGCACGCAAAATCGACTCGGCAAGCGCATTGCCGACCTTTGTCTTTTCGGTTTTCATGACGGCCGCGAGTTCCGCCGGCGACACTGCTCCCGTCATCATTTGATGCAAGCTATATTTCGCGATGATATTGGCGGCGGACTTTGCGCTGAGTGATGGAATTTCCGCGAGCAACTTCGTCTGCACAGCAACATCGGTAAGCCGCCCCATACCGTTCAGAATCTTCGCCGCGCATTTTGCGCCAATAGGCACGGTACCTTTCTTGATTTTCGAGAGAGTCGCCGCATCATGACGCTGAGTATATAAGGATTTCAGCGTCACGCCGTTGTCAAGCAGCGCCTCTGCGGTGATCGGGCCAACACTCGATAGATGTTTCATTATGTTTCGCGCGATCGCAAGGTCGCTCATCGGCGTCCTTTTTGTCGCCGTTGCCAGTTCAAGGCCGCCCGTAGTCGCATTGGCCGCCAGCAGCAGCGCGATTTCATCGTCGCCGATGACATCGGCGGTGTCGCCGTCAGCGTCGTCAGTTTTTTCATCGACTTCCACCGGCAGCGACGTCTCGTCAACGATTCCATCCGCGTCATTTGCGACAATATTCACAAGGTCAAATGATTCCGCCGCGACAACAGGCAAGGGCGGTGCCACCGGTGGCGTACTTACAGTGGTTGCAGCAGCGCCGATGCTCGCCACAAACGCGTCAAAGTGCTTGATTGTGGTCATGTTGTTCGCAAAATCGAACAGCCGTTGCATGCTGCCGCGGCCGTCGCGCGTATACATCACGTGAATATCGTCGCGAAATAAGAGATGATCAAGATGCGCCTGCAGATTCTTAAAGGGCATTCTCTGAATTTTCTCATCGGAACGGCGAAACGGATTGCCTTCCAGCATGTATACAATGCGGCAACCAGAGACTTTACGGAGCTCGATGAGCTTATTGACATTTTCTTTGCGACCGTCATAAAAACTTGCCGCAAGATCCTTCCATGTCTTGCGCTCGATGACCGCCAGCACGCGGCTTTGCGAATCGCCCGAAGCTCGTGTACATATCAAATAGTCGCCAATACTGAGTTGCCGCGTCGTATATTCGATGTCGTATCTTTGCGTTTTCTCAATAAAGGGAATGACTTGCCGCTCTCTATGATCGATGATGATTTCTACCTTTGACATTTTGTATGTTCTTTGTACCTATATAGACTAAAGGGACTGCGTCGTTAATATCCTGCTTCTTTCTAAAGGGACTTACGCCCCTAATCGGAAAGCAAAATGGAAGACGCCGTTGACGCGGAAACTATATTGTTTGAGCATAACGCGGAAAAAGAAAATATACAGGCCGCATTAGATGTCGCGAAATTGTTCATTATGAGGAAAAAGCGCATCTTGACTGGCGGCATGGCTATCGATCTGGCGCTGCGGCTCAAAGGAACGCAGCTCTACGCGAGCAACAAGTTGCCGGACTACGACTGTTATTCGCCGGAGCACTGCAAAGACGCATATGAGCTCGCGGATGAGCTTGTGTCAAAGGGCTTCAAATCTGTGACGGCAATTCGCGCGTTCCACATTTCGACAATGAAGGTACGTGTAAACTTCCAAGATGTAGCGGACATCAGTTATGTTCCGCCGGCGCTGTTTGACGCGATCCCGACACTACTCTCGGAAGGCTTCGTGATTGTGCATCCGCATTTTCAAGTCATCGATCAACACCGATCTCTTTCGTTACCATATGAGAAGCCGCCGCTTGAAACAGTATTCGGCAGATGGAAAAAGGATATTCAACGGCACAGTCTTCTTCTACAGCATTACCCCATCGCGATGGAGGATGCGCCGGCGAGCAACATCAGCACAAAAAAGATTGCCATCGACGAGAAGATCGCGGCTATGTCGTGCCTTTCCGGCGTGGCCGCGGCGCAATATTGGCTGTATACCGCGCAGGAAGAAGGATATCAACATGCGGCTGCGAGTAAAGCAGTAAATTTCGGGCATGTCGAATATGAAAATGGCAAGTTCGCATACCATATGCCGACGGGAGTACCGCTCTCGCTGCTGTCGCGCGACTTGTTTGCGATTATGCCGCTGTGCGGCGATGCTAAATTTCAGTACTTCAACGACTTGCTCGATAAAATTCCGAGAAGTGTTACGGCAACGCTGAACGGAGACCGATATGAGTTTGTCGACACGAAGGGTATGCTTGTATCGGCGTTTGCCGGCAGCGAACTTCCTGTCGCAAATATACAATTCGTCATGTGTTATCTTCTCAGCCTATGCATTCTCAAAAAAGAAAACACTGAAGCATCAACGATATATCGCGCCGCATACACGACACTCGCAAAAATTGTCGATTGGGCAACGCAGAAGTACGTCGATGCGGCCGCGGCAGATCGCGAAAAGTTTAGAAAATACTTACCGGATGTGCGGGTTGTATACGGCGAAGTTAACGAAAATTGGTATCCTGCATACCTCTTCTCGCGATATGAGTCGTTTAATCGTGGCGCAGTCGCCGGAACAGTACCAAAAAACTACTATCCCGCGGATAGCAGCGCCGCCGACGCCGCGACTGTATGCACGTTCGACGCCGCGACCTCTGTGTGGTTTCAATTTGACGGCGCGGAATGCGAGCCATTCAAAGAGCGCTCGAAGTATGTGAATTAAGAACCGCAGTGCTATAACATAAGAATTTGTCTTTTCCGAGTGGGGGTTTTAAAGGGGCTGCATCCCTTTAAACATTTATTTCTTCCTATTTTTTGTTTAGCCATATATACCACTTCAAGATGGGTTCGAACCTCAGCTCTATTACGTACCCAGGTACGCACGACCCGAGCTTCTATGAAGATGCCAAGACCCCATACCCCAGTAAGGACGCGATCTCTCTGATGGATGCGCTTGATCAATCAGTTGTTCGCATCAAAATTGTACCTGACAATGTGTATCTTAAATCAGATAACGGATATTTTACGACCACGTCGGATGTCGAAGCCGCGGGAACTTTTCTCGCTAACGTCTTCAATAGCAGCGAAATCGGGTTTACATACGTGCCGACGGAAAAGCAAGTTTATATTAACACGCAAGATGATGAATCGCTGACACAAGGTATCTACAATGGTCAAGAAATCGAACGGAGATTTTTCCTTTCACTGAAACCAAATTCTCCCTTACGTTTGAACCTCTTTAGCACGCCATGGCCGCTTGTCAATGGCTTCTCGAGTCCTCCCGTGTATCTGACACCCACCGGCACCAACAGAACCTTCGGCATGACAAGCAGTTTCCGCGGCTGGAATATTCCTGAAAGTGCGAGAAAACAAGTTGTATTTGAAATGGTGAACTCAGATTCACCTATTGTCAAAGCGTATAAGCAGTTTGGTTCAAACCCGCCGATGTATAGTTCCGACTGCTGCACTGGAAAAACTCGACCAAACACCAGCTACGGGGTCGGATTGTGGCGCGCCTGTTTCGGAAATGGTCTCGCTGCGCCTGGTGCGTGCGATGTGTATACGCGTACGCAAACACCACCGCCCGCGCCTAACTCGAACCCGAATGATGATCCCACGATCAACAACGCGAACCCGAATGTTGGCGCTGTTGTTCCGGCGGCGGCGCCCGCAGGCAACGTGCAAGTGACGCCCGCGGTCAATACGACAGCCGTTATGACGCCGGCGTCTACGATGCCTACATGGGTATATGCCGTTATTCTCCTTGTGATTTTTGCGGTTTTGATCACGATTATTCTCTCGCGCAGCTCAAAAAAGAACAGTGAAATGGCCGCACCGGGTTCAGCGGCACCGCCGTTGCCTGCGGTTCAGTCGAGTTAAATTATAACAAATTTGTAGAAATGAATATTTTTTGATGTATTGTATAGCATACGAAATGGCGGCAGGCAGAACATCAAAATCATCGTCGGTGCCCTGGTGGGTGTATATCATAATCCTTATTGTGGCAGTAATGCTCGTAGCGGGTGTTACCATGGTGAGATACAAAGGTCCTGGCGTGAACGCGATGCCTGGCACAGCAGCGCCATCACTAACGACAGCATGATTGCGGTGCACAATTTTTCATTACGTCGTTATTTTCGAAATTATGTTGTGATCTCCGACGGATCCGTCGGCGTATATTCGAGGCCGGGGATCTGCGCGCAAATAGTCTGCCACACAGTATCATGATTAATGACAGTCTTTGTTTTCTGCAGATGGATGTAACTGAGAATGTCACGGCATCTTTTTTTGTCCTTGTCATGCCGCAGCACATTCTGGATGATCTTGTACAAGAGGTACGGATAGTAAATGCCGCATTTTGGGTTCTGTTTTTCCTTGAGATACAACTGAATGACCTGCGAAAACCGCGTAATAACCGCGGACGTTTCCTCGTTCGTTAGGCGCGGCGGCTCAATACCGACAGTCATTTTACGAATCAGCGGAATATACTCGTTGTACGGCGTCAGATTGAGCTCCTTCAAGTAGCCGCGAATGACTTTGCACGTCACCAACTCCTTGCGCGCAATCTTATCGCGGTCGATCAGCTGCCGCAGAGGGTCAATAATCATCTCTTTCCAATCATCCGTGTTGACAGAGTCGAGTGCCTGAATCGTATCAAGCCATGCCTTACAATGTTTCGACGGATCGTACCGGCCGTGTTTCGAGCGCGGCCCGTCTTGATAGAAAAACTGTTCGTCGACAAAGACAGTGCCGTGCAGTTGCTCCGTGTAATTGCATGTCACGCACACATTCTCGCTCGTCATCGGCTCGATTTTAAAAAGTTTACCGCATAACGGACAGTTATTTGGAATCTTTTCAACGCTGCCAACGTCGACAATTGCATTTTCATATCGCTTTTTCATTTCCGCAAATTCACTATCCGGGATCTCATAGCGGTCGAGTATGCCCACGATTGTGTTGTAAATCGTTGTTTGCGTCGGTACAAAGTTCTTCATCGTGATAAACTTCGTGTATCTCTTGTAAATGTCTTTCCGTTTTTCATCCGGCGTCGAGAAAAACTCGCTGATATATGAAACACTCGTGAGCATGTACTCTCTGCGCTCTGCCTCGATAAGGTTTTTTTGCTCCGTCAGCATCTTGTTATCAGCGGGTTCGAGTTGAAAATCGCTGTATCGCTCGATTATGTCGGCGAGAATTTGGTACCGAGTATGCAGATTGCTGTTAATGTTCTGCAACGTGAGACTCATGTTATGATTTATGCCGCGAAACAATAAAACTATATCTTAACATATTTCATGTCCTTATGGTGTTATTTGATTTAAAAGGTATCCGTATATCTTTATTATATTGGCGAAGAGCAAATGAGCACCAACAAAAAATCAAATAAGCGCGCGAAGGCACAGCCGCCCGCTGTAAGCGCACAGTCACCCGCTGTAAGCGCACAGCCACCCGCTGTAAGCGCACAGCCACCGGCACTGTTGCCCGCTGTGAGTGCGCCGGTCGCCGACAATACCGTCACTGTCATGCCTGCGCTTACGATTGTGAAGAAGGAAGGCCTCGATATGTGCGTTGATGACAATGGAAATGTGCTCGTCGAGGAAACGATTACGCACTTTCTCGAGAATGCGGAGACGTACAACGCCGATTATCTTCGTGAATTCGGCGCCGGTATCTTCAATCTTATTCCCAAGGAGGCCTTCGCGAAGCTGCCCGCGGAAAAGGTTATGCAATGGCGCAAGATTCTGAGCCCGTTCGGCCGCACCATCGAGGGATCAAACTGCTATTGCAACCTTTCCATTACGCAACCCGCACGCGAATTTGACTTCGTGTTGTCGATGCTCGGCCAACAGGGATATATTATGAAGGCGCTCGACGAGTATCTCGTGCCTGAAGGCGTGCCTACTTACAGCGTTGCGGACTATGTTGACAACCCGAGTATCCTCGCGACGCCGCAAAATATGATCGATAAGAAGGATAGTCTCGGCATTGCAAAGTATGAATACGCGCGCCGCGCGATGAAATACAAGGCGCGTATCTATGCTTTTCTCGAAAGTTTGTTCCAATTTAACCCGAACGAGCATGTGATGCCGGGATATCAGCCGAATCCCGCGGACTCAACTCGCAAACCTATTCGCACGAGGGCCGCGCATCGCGCGATCGAATTCCTGAAACAGAACGATTCCGAATTTAAGAGCATGCAGGAGCTGCAGGAACAGTACATGAGAGAGCAGGGCATCGACCCGGAGACCGGTTTCTACACGAAACCTCGCACGAAGAAGGTTCGCCGCACTACGCGATCGATCATCAAGGGGCGCGACGGACAGCCTGACAAGCCCGTGGAGCACAGCGAAATTGTCGAAGTGCCGATTATGCCCGTTGAGCCGTCGCTGTTGTCGCTGCCGTTCGGCCCTAAAATCATGGATCACAGCTTCTTGCATGTGTTCGACGACGCTGGAAATCCTATTTCAGAAAATGTTGTTGCGGAAAATAAGACAGTCGACAAGGATCTGCGCAAGCGATTGACGGAAACTCTCATCCCGCTGGACACGCTCGCGCGTGCAAAAATGTACATTAAGTCAAATTACGATGAACTGCTAACGCTTGTGAATGACTTGTCGGGGTGGAAGCCAGATATTCAGTATACGGTGAACCCATATTCATGGCATCAAACCGAAGAGGAAGCCGCCGCATTCGTGCGCAAGCATGCGAAAGAAGTTATCGCGACGATCTATACCGTTCAAAGCGGCAAATGGAACATTCTGTCCGACTATCGTACCGTCCGCGAGCGCATTAAGTTCTACGGCGAGAACACGAAGGTCATCGAGATGATGATGGAAAAACATCAAAAGGATGAAAAGATGGGCGACGCAATGCTGAAGCTGCGCATGAAGAAGAACAAAAAAGCAAACGAAATTGAGGCAGGTAAGCACGCGGACAGCTTCAAGAAGTGGAAGAAGCAGTCTGATCTCGTGAAAACAGTGAACCCCGGCGGTATGGCCGACGACGATATTCCCGACGACGCGGTCAGTCTCGACATCTGGAAATGCAACCCCAGCTACCAACAAGTCGTTCGAGAAACTATCGCGATCCAATCCGAGCGCCCGACCGTCGCAGAAGCACCGGATAACAAGCAGGATACATAAAAAAGAAGACATGCACACTTGGTCACGCCTCGGGAACATATCCATAAGCATCTGGCGCGACTTCGTCGTCCATCATTTCCTCAAATGTTTTTTTGACAATTTTCGGTAATTCAGCGTCGGGTATCAACATGTCGGCGTCAACAGATACTCTTTCGTGAATCGTAAAGTCGGGGTTCAGCGTATGGGCCTTAACGATGGAGGCGAGTTTGCCGCATTTTATCAGCTGATTCGTCGCGTATTCTCTGACATTAATGGTTATGCCCTCTTTGCTCAGCTGTTCAAGATACATATTTCTGATTTCTGCATCTGTGTAGCTGGCGTTCCAAAGACCCTTGACGACGTTTTCGCAGGTATTGCGCACATACGCCCTCGAGATTCTCTCAAAGTTGACGGCGTTTTCCCGCATATATTCGATGTGCGAGCTCATGCCGCGCTCGATTGTCTTGCAGATATATACTTTCGTGTGTACCGGAAAGTCAAATTCATTCATCCGCATGATCACTTGTTGCAGATACCATTCGCACTTCTCTTGGTTTTGCAACAGATGCGACTTTAGACATATCATGCCGTGCAGCGGTTCCTCGACTCTTTGCAAATATTCAATGAAGAACACGCACGCAGATTCTGAAAATAATTTGAATGTCGCGGTCGCTGTCTCGAACGCCTCATCATAGACGCGTTGTGTTTCTGTACCCTTGCCAACGCATGTTTTATACAACGAAGATTCTCGCAAATTTTCAATGGCTTCGATCAGCTCTTTGAGTTCATTGTATTCGCGGCGCGAATGATCTGTGATATGGCTTGCTGTTTTTAGATTTTCGTACAGCGACGAAATCGCGTCATGCATTGTCAAGGCATTGCTTCGCGTCTCCGCATCGTCGAATTTGGCACTGTAACTCTGCTGCATCTGCGCGACAAGCTTGTCGATTGCTTCCATTATCTCTTCAGGCACATCGCCTTTGCAGAATTTTGCTTCTTGAACGCTGAAAACAGAGTCAACGAGGATTTCGCGGCTACGTAAAGCGTCTGCGACATATCGGCGAGTTTCTGTCGGGTACACATGTTTACTCGCAAGAAACTCATCGATCTTTGCCAATATGCTCCCGGGCGCATCTTCGCGTGCGATAGAAAACATATGACTCTCCCAAGTGTTCGCGATATCCGCCAAGAATTCCTTGCACTTCAACGCGTATTCGGCGGAATTCTGAAAGAAATCATTGCGATAAGCCGCGCATTTTTTCGCGAGCATGCTCAAAACAGATCTCTGAAAAATCGTTCCGATGTTCATATCGTTGATAACCTGCGCGTAAATCAAGAGAATTTGACTGAGCTTATGCTCAAAGTCGACGCGATCATGCTCCGCGACGATCAAGAATCCCTGCTTTTCATACCGCTCGCGGACATCTTTTTGTATCTGCGCGAATATCTTTTCGGCAAATTCGTTAATCTGTGCATCGACAATACGTATATTCGCCAATTTCATCTCGTGCGTCTTGCCTTCGATGATTTGCTGTTTGTACTTCACGATGCGGATGCCCTCATCCTTAGAGCCGCTCGTAATAACAAGTGGTTGTATCTCTGTCTCCATCGTGATATCTGTTATCTTATATATCTTTGATTCAATTTTTCGCAAAAAAAAACGCGGTAAAAAGAACCGAAAACAAAACATAGGGGGCTGTCGACGAGGGTCCGTCGACGGGGGGCATGGGCGTCGACTAGGGTCCGTCGACTAGGCAGGGAGGTGCATGTAGGTGTATGAGAACTCAGATGCACGAGCAGCAGCCATCGCAGAGCTCAGTTGCTCGTACGAAGCGAGACATTCCGCCTTGGTCTTAGCCTTGGTGAAGTCAACGACCGGCTTCGCAAAGGCAGTGGGCGCGGCGTAGCGAGGGCGTTGGTCGGCCGCAGGGGCAGCGCCGGAGACCGCACGGACAGCACCGGAAACCGCACGGGCAGCTGGCTCGGGTGTGTACGCACTGGGCGCGCAGTAGTTGTGGGGATCATCATCGATGTGACGATACACGCTGGGTTCCGGGTACTCGCTGGACACATACCGAGGACATTGATCGGCCGCGGCGGAGGCCACTTGCACATAGCGAGTAGCGGCCTCAAAACGGACTTGCTTCAACTGTTGCGCCGCTTTCTTGGCGGCGGGAGTCGTGGCCCGTTTGGGAGGCTTCAGAGAAGCGATGCTACTACCAGTCGGCACCGCCGTCTGTTGCTCCCGAACGCGTGGGCGCAGAGCTTCCTTAGCCTCCCGGGAGGCCTGAACAGAGGGCAGATCCGCCGAGGCAAGCTGAGCCGCGAGCATGCCGTCGTGATCCATTTGAATCATCCGGTTGCGTTCTTCCTCTGCCACTTGAGCCGCGAGCTGGCGGTCTTGCTCTTCCTGCAACTCCTTCTCGCGCAGGCGAGCTTGCTCGCTATGCGCCATGAATCCATCGACGAAAGTGGTCACATCTGTCTCGTACTCGATGGGGCAGCCGACGATACCGATCTTCAGTCGCTCACGAACGACACGAAGAATCCTGCCGACGGCTTCCTTCAGAAGATCGTTATTCAAGGCGGTGATCCCAGCGACGCGATATTCGACAAGTCCGGCATTATACACCTTCTGATCCTCAGGCATCGCTGGCAGTTCTTCGGCGCCAGTGCGCTCATCCTGAGCAGGCACATCGGGCTCAGGCGCAGACGGGGCGGTGGGAGTGGGGTAGAAACGCGTATCCCGATGATCGGTGTACTTGTACTGGTCGGAAAGGACGGGCTCAGGCGCGGCGATGGGAGTGAGGGGGCCTGAGTAAGGCGCAGGCAGATACTCGACCACTTGGGCAGGGACGGTGTACACGTGGGGAGACGCAGCGGCAGCAGCGGCAGTGCCGACAGTGTACATACCACTATCGACGAACGGGAGCGCGCTAGCGGACAGGGGCTTGGTGGCGGGGGCAGTGGCGGGGGCAGACATGGTGCTTTTTGAGTGGTTTTTCGATAAATCGAAGAATACACAGGCGAAAAGCGTTAAGATAGCGCCCTAAATTTCAATTTTTTCCAAATAAGCATATACTTACTTCGCCTTAAGCAGCGCATACTTCTCAGGAAAACGGCGCTGCATATACGAATAAAGATTCTCATCGCCCATAGCGAGGTTGCAGCCGCTGCATATCGCACGTAGATTTTCCGGTGTAACATCGCCGCCGTCCTTATGAGGCACAATATGGCCCATCACGACATTGTCATATAGCAGCTGCTGCCCACATACAAAGCACTTACCGTCAAGTTTTCCGTTAAAATCACGCCGAATAACCGCAATCTTGACGTCCTGCGTCGGCGGTATCCTCACATGTTTCTTGCGTTCCTTCTTTGGTAGACGCCGGTAACACTTGCCACATACCCCGCCGTACTTACTATCGACGGCACTACTGATCTCTTTGCGGCATTGGTTGCACCTCTTTATCGCCGCCGCAACGCTTCCGAACGGATTCATCTGCGCAAACTTATCGACCAGCGCCGTAACGCCCAGTGACACAACATCTGTGAATACAGAAAAAAGCGACATTTCATACACATTATACACCATAACATACAAAAGAAAAATAGTTTCTCAGAATAAGAGTGTATATGTAATATCAAGATCGCGGAACGGAAAAGCGCCGTCGCAAAAGTAGCTAACGGGGCACATGCGCTCGACGCCGAACGGCTCTCTGATGCTGCAACGTATGCGCGCGTCATCGCAGCGCTCTATTTTTGCGCCGACTATCTGCGAGTACACAACGTACTTTTGTGTTGCCGCTGCGGCCGGTCTTATGTTAAGTGCAAGTGCAGTGGTTTCTTGTG
>JACCEC010333121.1_pt1 | contig 25387 bp, 16 predicted proteins | sample 7450121 | NCBI WGS metagenome assembly JACCEC01 (sample SAMN15323455, study PRJNA562643) | freshwater metagenome | isolation source: river surface water | place: USA:Blue River Watershed | collected 2017-08-18 | reverse complement strand
TTGAAAGATTTAATAATACAGAATTCTTAGATAAATTCAGGAATATGCGTGATTTGAAGGATGAATCAACCAAATCATTTGTAAATACATTTCTCGAAAACATAGATGATTTAAAAAAGTTTGTTATGTTCATGTATCAATTCTTGTATTATGAAATACTTATAGATATTAATAATGAGCTAACAAGACCATATAAAAAAGATACAGATAGTGTGTCATATACACTTGCATCTTTACCACTACAAAAAGATGAAAAAATTATATTATATTTCAAAGGTGGCACAACAATGTATCTTATTTATGATAATTTTGTATCAAATATAGCTTCAGAAGAACAAAAAGCCAAAGTTAATGAACAACTAAAAAGCAAATTCTCACCAAGTGATACTGATATGGGCATAGAAATTGTATGTAATACAACTAAACGGTTCATTATTATAAAAAATGCGTTATCAAGCATTATTACCAAATGTTTTGACAAAATAGGATATATGTTTGATTTCTTGTTGAATAAACAAATTACTAATTCTACAACTCTTGAAGATTGGATTGGTATGTGCAAGTCAGATGATGCAATACAAGGATACTTCCCAGATATTAATACACTACCAAATGTTATATATACCCATGTTAATGAAAAAATAGAAGATATTATACATAATGTGCAACATTGCAAGGTTGAAATTCATAAAAACCCAAACGACCATAGAGTAATATTAGGATTATTGAACAAATATATTAAACGGACCGACACCAATATATCAGTTCCAAATAATCCAGTTGTATGCGGTTTATTAATTGAATTGATAGAATATATTGGTAGTTTGCAAAATAGCGACTTACATTCTAAAATAGTTAGGTATAAACCATTCCTAGAAAAAGCTTCTAGATATATACTATTCCAATTATACACTTCACTTTATAAAATGTATTCAGAGGAAAATAAGAAAAAATATCTTGATAAATTGCATAGTGTTTTTAATTCCGGCGAACTGGCATTTAACACAAAAGTAGCCACAAAAAACATATATCATGAATCATTTAATGGTGCAGACAAACTTATTAGACGCAAACAGTATGAAATACCTAGAGACAAAATTAATTTTAGCACTAGGGAGAATTTTGCTATTAGTGCATCTGATGACCCATATTATACTGGTATAGTTACTTCATTCGAGCCACATGGTAAAGAAGGACATAAATCACATTATATATCTGTAAATAATTCAATATTAGTTGATTCAAATAATATAAAAATAGATTTTTCATTATTCCGCATAAAATTATTACTAGAAGTAACTGATGAAAATGCGTATGAATATATTAATAAATTATCACATAATGTAGAAGAAATTAAAAGAACAGGTATAGTGAAACATTTATTGATTCCATCTGAAATATTGGATGTGTCAATTGCCGGTAAATCTGATACAGGGCATTGTATAGTAATTAATGAGACTAATCATCTCGATGAAAAAAAATTTAAAATTAATGATAGTTTGACATTGTCATTAATTATATATAGCACTAAAAATCATATTAATGATTTAAATCAAATTTTATTTAAACAATGTATGTTTACACCATGGCTTGACTCTAAATATGCAAAACGTATAGACCGACTAATATTCTTTATTATGATGTATATGCGCGATAAAAACCTAACAAATATTCCAGCTTATACCACATTATTAAATCATTTAATATCTATAAAAAAACACATAACTATAACTGAAAAAATTACATCTATTGGAAATATTAAAATATATACTTGTAAAAAAGAAATAATTAATGACTTCTGTAAAAACTTACTCGAATATGTAAACAATAAAAGTGACTACAATTTTATAACTTTATCACGTAAAATAAAATATGTATATACAAATATGCCATACTTATATTATGATATTTACAATTTATGTTCAGAAACTGATTTTAATTATTTTGAACTCCTAATTAATTGCTGTCTAGCATGGTCATGTTTATTATATACTGAAACATGTTCAGATAATTATATAGTTAATTCAGATGATAATCAGATACCAATCACATCTGATTCAAAGATAAATTTAATTAATACACTACATAAAAAAAATGCAATGTATATTGTGACTAATGCGCGACCAGATGAAATAATTTCTAATAATATACAAAAATATCTAGAATTTTTATATACAGTGAGCAGTAGGATAGAATTACTTGAACCTTTATTTAATGAAACACCCATTGAATCTGTCACAGAAATGAATACCTCACCTAGCTCATCTAATAATATAGCAATGGTTCCTAGTGCCGAAAATATAAAATCACCAAAACAAACACTAAAACGTAAACGTGGATCCACAAGTAGTTCAAATTATAGTAATGCTAGTAATTATTAAAAACCGCACCATTTGAGGCGGTAGGTATTCCAAGATTACTTTTTCATATTATTTAAACCTAAAACGCATATTTTAATAGCAATTTAAAGGAAAAAAACGTTTTTGTAATAATTAACATAATTACCAATATTCAAACAATTAACATCTTTACAGCTTTCAAGCCAAATCAAATTAATATTCCATTAAATATGTCTGACAATATCAATGTTCCTGTAACACCAGTAGTTGAAACCCCAGCTACCGCTGTTGTTGAAACCCCAGCTACTGCTGTTGTTGAAACCCCAACTGTTCCAGTTGTTGAAACCCCAACTACCGCTGTTGTTGAAACCCCAACTGTTCCAGTTGTTGAAACCCCAGAAGTGAAAGGACAGCAATTTAATGATGCATCTTATTTCCAATATCAACAAGGTCTCTTTTATGAATTTCTTGCTGATTGCCTAGTTAAATGGGTTGCAGATGTTAGGTCAGCCGCTAAACCTAATGAGCAAAATGTTCAACAAGATGCATCGAATCCGGAAAGCCAGAAGCAAATCAGATCATTTATTGATACTTGGACATACGCACTATACACACGCGGTATCAAACGCCGTCGTATTACATATGGCCCCGATCTTCCTGATCTTAGTGGTGTCCAGTCAGTTGATGAACTCCCAAATGCTAGTGATCTGCGTGCACAACACGTAATTGGTCAATCACCTGAAGCAGACGTTGCATATCTTGCAGCTGCAAAATCAGGTAATGCATTCCAGCGTGTATTTTACGGAACTAGTAGTTCAGTGCTACTCCAATTCTATTATGACAAACAAGCACCTGGATTTGTTAAGACGGACCCACTTACTATGTTCTGTCGGCATGTAGTTTTTGACCTGAATAGCATGTCAATTATTTCAGTAGGTATGCCAGGAGCACTCAGTTATGATGCGTTCATGACCAGCCAAGGTTCGGATGGCGTAAGTATTGAGGAATTCTTAGAAGGCACAATGCTCGTGTATAATCAACGTCTAGGCCATTTTGGGCAACAATCAGTTGTAGCAACACAAACCGCAAATGATGAACCTAGCACATCACCAGGTCAACATACATCCCAGCCACAACATGATTGGGCGCTTTCTACACGTCGTAAGCTAGGCACATCATTCTTCAATAATCCAGGTAAAACATTCGACCAAATGTTCCGTGATAATAACACCGCAGCTGGAACTGAATTTGGTGATTTAGATTACCTAGCAGATAAGGCTCTCGTGTTCAATCTAGAACATGCAGAAAACCGTGTGGTTAACCCAGTTATCACCAACCGTAATACACTAGTTGCCGCATATCAACTTCCTACTGATTTCAGTGTTGTCCGTGAATCAGTAGGTAGTATTCTTAATGCAGTCTTCAACGCAGGTTGTTCACAACAGCCAAATTCAACTGACCAACCTATTGATTACTCAGGGCTACTCAAACATGCCGTTATGTCACATGCTGTTGTTGCAGAAGTTAAACAACTATCTATCCAAACAGTAGCAAATGACCTAACCACTCACGGTGTTAAAGGTCTTCGCATACCAACTCGGCTATTTGTATATCATGGAACTGATCCACTTACAGTTGTAAATTCCATGGTCGCAAATATGGATCAATATATGGCAGGAGTTATGCTAAAGACAGCTGGTGAAACACGTCGCACCAAAGTCCGTAACCCGACACATTATGAACTACTCCAAATTAAAGGTTCGGGGCCAATTACAATTAGTGATCGTAATAAACATAATCTATTCAAGGTATATTGGAATCTACGCCAACGTGGACCCGAAGCAATTCAGCAATTCCTGGATGTCTTTGATAACAAGACTGCTACTTACAAGAACATCTTTACATGGTATGATGTCCTTATTAGCGGGATGAATTACCAGTTATTCCAGGAATACCATAATGTATTTGTCCGTAAATCGATGGCAGCACAATCTATTAGCTATGCATTCAAACCTCTTTGTGGAGAACTCCATAAACTTTATAAATCTACCCGTCAACCAGTTACCAGAGATACTGTGATTCAATTTATTAGTAAACTAGAGCATAATCAAGTATATTGGCGGCTTTTTGGGATTGATGCATAATTTATATTATTAAGTATTAATTATTAATTACCCGAATCGGTAGTTGTTCGTTAGCATTTTATCATTTTTTGTTTATATCATAGTAAGAATAAAGAATACGTTGGCAAAAAAGGCAAGCCAAATAAATATTGAAATACACCAAGATAAAATAAATTCACAGCAAACATGGATAAAAAACAATTATTTACTGTAAGAGCCCCAACATTTTTGATGAATAATGACCATGAAATAATTAAATCAGGCAATTCACCAACACAATTGCCAAACACATCAGAAATACAAAATAAATCCCCAAATAAATCATCAAATAAGATGAATAACTGGCACCGACTACAGAAATTATTAACAAATGTTACAAAGAATAAATACATATTGCTTACACTTATTGAATTCTTAAGCACATTCAAGAATTATATTAACAATACTGCATGCGATGGAAAAATAAATAAACTCGAAATTTTCAATATTAATGAACTTATTGATAACCTAGCGCATCAAATAAATAATGTCCGAAAAATTTTGAATAAAAAAAACATACTATTTTTTGAAATTATATGGAGTCAGGGAAATATTGAATCCATTGTTGACATATATATACATACCTTATATTTGCTTGAAAAGTATGGAGCCCCATCGCTTGTTTATACCATTAACTGTTATTTGTTAGTATATTCAGGGTTACTGGATATTTATAATTTATGGAAAAAAGGATATTATCAAGTATCGGGTGAATTACAAATACCTCTGCAGCCTGGCGATAATTCTACACCTCAGCTAGGTTCCGCAAAACAACCTAGAAACCAATCATTATCAGAAGAAGATAGTGATTCCAGCCAGGATGAAACTTTATTTCAAATACATGTATCAACAACAACTGGTAATGCCGGATATTCTAAAAATATTAAAACACCTATTAGGACTACATCTGGATTAAATAAATATCCTAGCACAGGAAATAAGTATACCAATACACACATCCCTGATTCTATCTTTGGTTCTTCACAGCAAAAACAAGTATTCAATGTTATAAACAATATTTTCACCAGAGTAGCATTACAAAACACATCTAGGGCATATGCCAATACATCTCATATACATACTGACGAAATTATTAAGAAATTGCTTATGATGTATCCGTCGAATAATCCTAATCCTAATAGAAATCCATCATATGCAAGTGATTATCTTGAGTTACTTACACATATTACTCATATACAACAAGTGTCCGCATTTCATATTAATGGTAATACTCAGACTGACATGTATAATGCATTATCTATATTCAATTCATGCGGTATTATTAAATCAAAATCGAGTAGGCTTTTTACTGTAAATCATATGGTGAGCGAAATTTATAGGGATATCGCGCAACGGGTAATTCCATCAGGAATTGCTACACATGCCAATTGTAATGTTTGGGCTGCAGATATTACAAATCCATTAATATATACAACTATCCCTAATTTTGATAAAATCCGGGAAAGTATTATGCACATATTCATACGAATTACTATTGGTGATTCTAGCATATTATTCATTGTCACTGGACAAATATATAATAATAATATACTCATCGGGTATAAATATAATTTTACAAACCGGCAAATAAAATATATTACACAGTCAGTATTTGATTTAGATGATATAGCAACTGGATTCCGCGCAAATATTCTTAAGTTACTAACTACCAAACAATTACTAACAGGAACGGTTCAACAAATCACAACTTGGTGCTACGATAAATGGCAATTATATAATACAGTTATTAAGATGACATTACTAGAGTGTATGAATTATTTCTTGGCGCAATCTATCACACGTAAATGTGATATTTTGACGGTATTGATTCTCAACTCGACGCATGCAGATAGCACCTTCCGGGCATATATATTAAATGATATACTAGTGGATGAAAACAATAGCCAAATTGAAAAAGAAGTATTTGCAGGACTTCATCCCGCTATTCAGTGCAAACTAAGACGTATTATAGATAATAACATTAATTCTACGCCAAATTTAGAAGACGGGCAATTATCAACTAATAAATCGAATGCATCTAAAGTTAAAACTGATGAACTTACATATGAAAGACGCATTCAATTATTAAAAACTGATGATAGTGTCAAGGGAAAAGCACTTGAAAAACTCCGTGAAATTAATAATAAATCAAATGATAATAGTAGTAAACCTCAGCAATATTTAGATGGATTATTGAGCATACCATTTGGGACATATGCTAAAGAATGGATTATATCTAATTCTGAATGTATTATTGAAAAATCCAGGGTTATCGTCATTAATTTTATATGTCTATGTTACGACTATAAGGATATATACGACTGGGCAAATAATGCATTAACTTGGGCAGCAGCCACATTTGGATTACCTGGATTACCTGAATTTATTGGTGGATTGTCGAGCCAACCTAATAGCAGAAATGGTAGCCCGAGTAATAGGCTGCATGACACAAATAATATGGCTAATACCAATAATCAGGTATTGATATCATCTGCTATTCATGATGAAAGTTTATCAGCTAGGTTCCTTGATGTTACAAAACAATATTCGATACTCGAAAAATATTTGTTGATTGAGCTTTCGCTTGCTAAATGTGGTATTACAACTATCCGGCAACTTGCTATATACCTAGCACAACAAATTATAGCCAGGCGCGTATTAGTTAGTGCATCTGAGATTGAGTCAGCTGTTTTAACTGAGGCATTAGCATCACTTGACATAACTCAGTTACAAGATATTCAATTTGAGCTTCAACAAGAAGATATAAATGTTGCCATCGGCCAACAGCAATCCAATTACATTAATATAACTAACCCGGAGCTATTAGAAAATCGCACTGCTAGGAATATCATAACAGAGTGCTTAATAACAGAGGGATATTTTTATGATATTGGATACCCGACTGACATTACTAGGTATTTGCAACGTGTAACAGAATTAATTAAGAATCATGAAAATCACCGTGCCGACAAACAGCGATTTATTCAAAATACACGTGCCCGGTTAGATTCAAGTATATATGGGCAGCGGGAAGCTAAAGACCAAATAGTCCGGATTATTGCACAATGGGTTAACGGTAATCAGGATGGGTATTGTCTAGGCTTCGAAGGCAGTCCGGGCCTAGGTAAGACTTCATTGGCTAAATATGGGATTTCACAAGCACTAATTGATGCCAACGGAAAAGCCCGGCCTTTTGGATTCATCGCTCTAGGTGGTAGTGCAAATGGTAGTATCCTAGAAGGGCATTCTTATACATATGTTGGTAGCACTTGGGGCAGGATTGTCGATATACTTATCCAGTCCCGGTGTATGAACCCTATTATATTCATCGATGAGTTAGATAAGATTAGTAATACCGAATCAGGGCGTGAGTTAATCGGGATTCTCACACATCTTACCGACCGGACACAGAATAACGAATTTATGGATAAATATTTTGCGGGTGTTAAATTGGATTTGAGTAAAGTATTATTCATTTTCAGCTATAATGATTATTCGCTCCTAGACCCTATTTTGGCCGACCGAATTCACCGGGTGAGATTTGAGAATTATACTATTAGTGACAAGGTTGCTATTAGCCGGGATTATTTAGTTCCTAGAATCGCTGCCGAAATTAATATGTCACTTCCGATAAACCTAGATTCGACAGCAATCGAATATATAATTAATTCATACACATATGAAGCTGGTGTTCGCAAATTGAAAGAGAAATATTATGATATTTTTCGTGAACTTAATGTCCGCGATATTAGTGGAGACCTCGACGCATATGAGTTATCTCCTACCGATAATTCACTTGCATTAACCAATAATATTATTGATAGTATCCTAGCAGCGCATCATAAGATTGAAATAGACCGGCCACTTGCTAATCCTAGAGTCGGCGTCGTTTATGGTTTATATGCAACTGGGATGGGTATCGGGGGATTGACTATAATTCAAGTTAGCCGGAAATTGGCCGATCATGGTGGAATACTTCTTTGCACTGGAAAACAAGGTGATGTTATGATGGAAAGTATGAAAGTCGCGCTGACTCTGGCTTGTTCATTGGTCCCTGATTCAGTTCTCGAAAAATGGGGATTGCTTCCTGACAAACAAAGCACATCTAGGTTAGTGGATACTAAATCTGATTCTGCCAACACTATTACTGAAACTAATAAAAATAAAACAACCGAAACTAGCACAACTCTAGAAAACAACGATTCTTCAAAATCTAATGCTACAACAAAATGGTCATTCCATATCCATGTCCCTGACGGTGCCACTTCAAAGGATGGGCCTAGTGCAGGGTGTGCGATTACTCTGGGGTTGGTTAGCCTATTACTTGACCGCCCAGTCCGGAATGATGTTAGTATGACCGGCGAAATTGATATGCTAGGACATGTATTACCCATCGGCGGCCTAGATGCTAAGATTACGGGGTCACGACAAGCGGGGATCCGAACTATTCTAGTCCCGCGCCGGAATCACCAAGACCTCAAGCGGATACAAACTAGGACACCAGAAATTTGCAACGGGTTGACAATTCATTTAGTAGATACTATTCAGGAAGTCCTAGAACACGGATTAGATGGCGGATGGGCTAAATAAATTTTGGTTTTGGAATTTACTTTATTGATTTTTATGTTCAACATCAAAGTATTTAATTTTTTCAGGAACCGAATGGTGTTCCGGGTTTTGACATTCTATCCCAGTTTGTTGAAGTGAGCTTGTGGATGTATTTGATATTGGTGTGCTAGGTATCAATCTAGCAGGTGCTGTAGCACGCCGGTCAGGAATAGGGTAATAAGGTAATCTTGATTCTTGTATCCCGGTGGATAGCATCATATCTGGTTCTAATTCTGTATTTATTTGTGGATAAAGTGGAAGGTAATCCTGATTAAATGAAGGTGGTCTGGCTGGCGGAGCAGTTGGTTGTGTATTAGTGTGCGATTCGGCGACAGTCATTCTATTGAATAATTCCGATGTCATATCCAAATAATTTTCATTCCTAGCAGTAGATATGGTAGTTGCAAGTTCAATTGCCTGATATGGTTCAAATAATTTATGTTCAAATACATGTTTTTGATTATCTAAACCAGTAAATGGATTATGTGCAGTTAAGTGGTATCCCAAACATAATAAATATCCGACTGCTGCAGTTTGCCTTAAACAATTGGTCTCTTGATTGCGCTGACGATATTTAATCAGTCGGTGTAAATTATTGGGATTAGGTGGCGGTTGTGGAAATTGTTTCAGTTCTAGGTTAGACCCAGCAAGTTTTGTAGTTATCTCTTGATAAAGCTTATAACTTTTCTTATATAGCGCATCATTATAAATATCTAGTTCTTTACATTGTTTCTCAGTAGCAAATGACATATCTTGTTCAGGAATCAGAATATATTCTTCTTTATGTTGTTGCCGGTGTTGAGTATTGTGCACAACTGGTTCCAGTTTAGGAACTGACGTGGTTTGGGTATTTGAGTTTGCTGGTAATAATTGATGTAGATTCAGGGATGTATTGCCAGGGTTGCGGGATAAATCACGACTAATTCGTTTAGCAATGACTTTCCGGCGCATATCATCTAGAGATGCTGATAGTCTTTTTGGTGAGAACATGCAGGATGGAATGGCTAATTAGGCCAAAATTGACTGTAATTTTTTACTATATTACAAATATTATTTTTTATTTATCTTAATTTGTCAAACCAACGCAATAGCTATTATTAGATAATTTAAGAATATCATGAGCTACATGTTTTTAAGAAATCTAAACACAAACCTATAAGTCAAACTCTCAAATATTACCAGAAAAACACTAATTATTAATGTTGACTGCTGAAATAACAAATAACTTATATCAAAATTTTCTAACACTAAATCAAGGGTTTAGTCTCGCGAATAATGGGGCATGGCTATTACTCTTGAATAAAGTCATGGGTATGGTGGCTGAATTTAAATCAAGTGACTTGACACGCGATGACCGGATTGACCTAGTCGTCGCAGTCGTAATGCGCTATCTGGATGAGAAAACCGAACTACCAGATAACCAACTCCAACATATTACTACCTCAGTCCGGGCTATGTGTGTTGCTATGCTAGGTTATGGTGGTGAACTCGCCGGCAAACAACCTATAGCACGCATTCCTAATGACCCAGAGTTAGTTAATACACCTCTCCGAATCACCCAATTACTTATGGATAAGATGCAAGAATTAGTCCGACGCGACCCTAAATCTACAGAAAATCTAGGCCAATTTCTGCCACAAATAGTTATGCTCTGTATTACCACTATTAATAAGTTCCGCAATTTGACTAACCTCGAAAAACGCAATTTAGTAGTTGATGTAATTAATTCGTTCCTAGATGAATACCTAGCACCGCGGCTTGCCACAAATTCTGCACAGCAACTTTCACTCGCCCTATTCAAATCGGATTTGGGAAATATGGTTGATTTGTTTGTCGGGATTGCTAAGGGTAAGTCAGAATATAATTTTAATTATAAAGACCCAGTTGGCCGACGGAACCTACTCGCATGTATTGGAACTGGTTTTGTTCGTGGTGTAGCACTACTAGGACTTTGTTTCAGCCGGGCCAATACTACTACTGATACTACCACTGATACTACCACTGCTCTTGCAACTACAAGTGCAGATACTAACCAAGTGCACGAAAATAATACTTTTATTGCAGAATCAGTTGATTCCACACCGGATTCTAAAGATACCGATAGTAATAATACTATTAGACCATCTGTCGATACTGAATTGCACACTATTATGGAGGAAGTTGATGCCAACACATCGCAAGAAGAAACAGAAAAAAAAGAAGAACACACTGAAGCTAAAAATAACTCTTTAGCTGCACCTATTTCAGAAATCGAACCGGTAAATGATGAACCGAATGCAGTAGAATTGGTTCAAGTAATTATAGATACGATGGCATCTACAAATACTGATCTGGATTTATCTAGTGACGTTTAAATAATTTTGTTTTTTTATTTCATTATCACTATTATATTTTGTAAATTACTGTTATTAATCAAATTTAATAATAAAATAACTCTAAAAATAAATACACGCATCAAGTATGAGCACCAAATCTGCCACCAATACTAGTAAGAAAAATACACTACACACTAAGAAAAAACCAAAAATACCAAAAAAACCCATATATTTAAGTTCAAAATATTTAAGTATTAAAAAACAGAATAAAATCACACATATAGATAGATTTAAACATAGGTTTGAAATATTATTTCAAATACACGATGAAATAGAAATGTATTACATAACCAATGATATGATTAAACCATATTTAGAATTATTAATTGATAGGGATGTAGAATATATAATTCCTAAAGATAAACTTTATTCAATTTGGCAAACAATATTAAAAGATAACAGATATTTATTATATTTAGACCAATTTATATCAATAGATAATTTTTGTAAAACTAATGGAGTAAATACAGGTAAATGTAATATTGATGAGTATATAAATGAAATTACAAATCACCCAACTGAAAATAGCTCAAACCAAAAACAAAATACGCATACATTATATTTTGAATTACCAACAGCACAAATTATAAATAAGGAAATTAATGCAAAAAAAATACCTATCGACCAAAAATCTATAGGTTTATCATACTCTCATCTCATTTATAAACAAATGGATAATATTATCACTAAAAATATGAAAAATATTAACACAATGTCTACTATAAATGATGTCTTGTGTATAACAGCTCATGGACAAATAGGTGAAAAGTTAGAATTAATAAAGGTGCCACCGGGTATGGTAATCGCATTTATATCACCATTAAATAAATTAACATACGGTGATATAGATGTTTTTAAAATAATTAATAATTATCTAGATGATGCGAATTTTTATAAAAACCCTGCTTGCTATTTCCGTAGCAATAATTGTTTAAAACATACAACATATTATTATCCAGGGCAATATGCACCAAATTCATTATTTGAATATGATACAAGTATAGAATTGGAAAAAACTAAAATGGGTGTATTTAACAGAACAGGTAAAATAGATGACCAATTATTTATTAATCTTGAAAATGGTAAATACCAAATAACTTTGAATATGTTAGTTAATACCAAAATGAAATATTTAAAAAACAAAATAATTTATATTAATTGTTGTCGCACATGTGATTTTAATTTGCCACATAAGGAAATAGAATTTCTGTATAGATATGAACACATTATTAATTATTTGAACATTAGTAATTGTGATATATTTAAAGGTAATATTATTAAGGGTTGCCAAGAAGATACATTTAATAAATATGATGAAAGAGGAATATTTACTAAGTCAGGAAATAATACAAAACAAAAATGGTTTTTTGATTCCGCATTATCATATACCTTTAATACAAATGACATAAAAAAAACATCTTATTTATCATTTGATGATGACAAATGGCTGCAAGTATTAGATAAAATAAACGAATTAGATACCAAAAAACAAATATTATATTTAAATTCAATAATATTATTCTTATTAAATCAACTTACTGATGACACAGCTGATTTATATAGTGACAGAATAATTGAATTATTAGATCGTATTAAGTATAAATCTAATTTGATTTATCATGAAGATATTAAAGATAATACTATATCACCTGAATCTACCAGCGATGAAGATAGTTACTTATACATGTGGGTAAAAAATTATGATATTTTAACTAAAATTTATGATGTATTTTCAACACATAATGTTCCATTTGAAAAATTTAAAAGAGTATATAAAATATTATTAGCACTGGCAGATGAAGAAGAAAATAGATTATTATATGATACTCTTGTTGATACATATGATGATTTAACGGCATGAACCAATAACTACATTAAACCAATACTATTAAAATAATATTACAATTCCGTTCCAAATTATTTCATTGTTAAAATGTGTTTTGTGTTTTGTTTTTTGTTTTTCGTTTTCGTGTTTGAAATTGTTTTAGCACTTGTTTAGATAGACGTTTAATACTTGATTTATTTATTGATTGACGCTGTTTTTTGCCACCTTTTTGTTTATTGTTTGCAGGACTAATTGGTAAATAACTATCATCCATCAAATGAAAATCTTTCACGTCTGGGTCATCATATTCACATGTAATATCAATTGCATTTTTGCAAAATTCAATAAAATTATTAAAACAGTTTGAAATAGCTTTTGATTGTTGGTCTTTTGTAAATTCTGTATAAATATCTTTAATATTGGAACACCTTATTTTTTGTGGGTTACCTTTAATTAGTTGCATAAGCCAACCTTTAAAAACCATATAACAAGACTGCATTTTACCAAAACCAAGTGATCCACTATATAGAATCTCAAATTGTGGGTTTAACTTGTAAAATTCATATGAATAAATTATATTTTGTAAATATTGCATATTATATCCAGCCCAGAAATAAATGCTTTTGTATATTAATTTATTTTCCAATTTATCCAAAAATTTATTAATTTCGGATTTATATGCTGTATAATATTTATACTCAGCACTACCATATGAGTTTTCCTTACTAAATCTAACATAATTTGCAATTATATATTTTTGTGGATCAATATCATTTAATTGGCCAAGTAAGTCTTTATAAATGGCAACGCCTTCGTTGATAACTTCAATTTGTTTATCACCAGTAGGATAATCTGCAACGACACTATTAGGATTCTTAATAATATAACTTATTACAAATATATCAGCATTTTCATTATCATCTTTATATTTTAATATTGACTCTCTATTTATGTCATCTTCATATTTTATGTTGCTAAAATCATCTATCATCACAATTAATGTTTTGCCCTTTTTTTTTAAAAACCCAGGAAACATATGATATTCACCTTCAGATACAATTCTACTTCCTATCGAAATATAAATAAAATCATATTCTTTTTTCTTCTCAAATACAAAATCATAATTTATATTATCAAATATAAGTCTTTCTTCTGTATCTTTATTTCCAACTATATGTATTTGCAGCATTTTAAATTGTTATTATTTATATTAATTATTATTATATTTTTAATTAAATACTAAAAAAAAATATCATTTAATCACTTTCATATTCCTCACCATCGCTTATATATTCATTTTCAGTGTCTGTTTCAGGGTCAGGTTCAGGGTCAGTTTCAACATCCGTCATTTCTGCTAATTCCGAAAATTCCGAATTAGTATCAGTCCCGGATTCATGGTCTAGGAACCCACATTCAATATTTATATCATCATTAGTTATTTTATGAAACACCGGGAAATGCGGTGTAAGTTTCCTCCATTTATTTTTAACACCTTTTCCTAGCCCAACCATATTGTGTGAGACATACAAGTGATACCCCTTAATCTTCATAACCCACGCGGTTGCTAATTCCACCTGGCCACCCCGGGTTATATTCAGATATTCAATCCTGGATTTAAGTGGTAATCGAGTCTCCCACTTACTACGCGGGATATGCAAATGTCCCAGCAATCGGTCTTTTATTTCGGCGATTTCAGTTTGGTCTGGAAGTTGGTAATCAAAATACATAGCCCGGATGAAATACACCTTACAAATCTTAATAATCCGCGCATATGCCAAATCTATGAATTCACTTATTATAACCCGTTTCTCATCATCACCTAGCACTGATGCTGCTCTGCTGCTAAGTTCTGTTGCAGCGCCATCACTTGTCGACGCAAGACTATTAGTCTCTTCTAATTCATCCGTTAATTCATCTTCTGACTCTGATTCATAATCTTTTTCCTGGTGTCGATGTTTTGCTATCCTAGATGAGCTTTGGTGTAGTTTAGCCGACCTAGATTTTTGTTTACCCTGATTTGCTCTATGTTGCTGTGCTAGGTTAGTTGCGCTGGTGGCGTCAGCAATAACTATTCTTTTAGTAGCAGTATGTGGTTTGGATAGAGGGTTAGTTTGTTGTTGGCGGCGTTTTAATGACCTCCTGCGCGTCCCAATAACTCCTTCCGCTTCTTGGAGTGATGCTAGGTTATCAACACCTAGCGCGCGGACACGGGACTCATATGCCGCATCCGCATCACTAATAATCCCGCTGACTAGGACTTTCGCCCTAGCAGTCTTAAGTTTATTCTCAATCTTATCTTGATGGAAAGTCTGGAAATCTTCTTGAACCCAATCCGCCACACGTTGTGAATCCGCTGCCATGGATAATTGATGCCTGTCCCAAGAATTTGTAATTCTAGGCCCGTGTTGTTTCAGTGCCGTTTGATTTGCCGCATCCCGCATTTCAGCAATTTGTTGCGTGAGTCGTTCGCGCTCTTCTTTCATTTTCCGAAGATTAGCTAATTTTTCTTGGATATTCGCCATTTTATTATTTTGGGTATTGTCTTGATATGTGTTAATACTTAATTATTTACCATAAAATCGTTTTTATACCTAAATTAGCATTTGTTTTAAAATATTTACAAATACCTGAATTACAGCAATACATAAGAGATATTAGATACTAAAGTTCAACATGGGTAATAATATATCAAACAAGTCCAAATTACCACCATCATACGATGAAGCTACAAATAGCAAACAAGAATTGCCTATTCAACAACCACAAGATAAAGATTTAAATCAACCAGTGCAGATAGAATTTATAAAGTCGATACAAACTGAATATAATACACAACAAAAATTTAAAAAAGAGCAACAAATACAAAAAGATGAATTATATATTCAGAAAATAAATAATTATTATAATTTAAATTACATTACTTTCTGCAAGGAATGTATATTAAAAATAAATAAATTAATTGCCAGTGCTGTATCTAAAGGAGAAACATTGGTATATATTGGGTTAGAAAAGTATTTGCCCAGAAAGTATTATTGTAAATATGAACCAAATATTCAATTTATGTATACTGAAAAATGTGTTGAATTCATTAGGGAAAAGTATAGTCAATACTCCATTAGGCTGATAAAACAAGTTAATGCTAATAACTATTGTGTTATTATAAGTTGGGGCGATGCTCCTCCAAAATGCCCCAAATATTGGGAATTCAAGTGACTTATATCCAACCAGGTAGTTTAGTAAGAATATGAATCATATTATTTAATTTTAATATTGACAGTTAAAAATTGTTTTTTATAAATCTTGGTTATTTGGATAATTAAAAATAACAAAAACAAATTATTTTAAAAATTACTGCTACAAATTACTTTTACAAATTACGGCAAAATGGGTAATACTAAATCGGCTCAGAAACAAAATATAGCAGAAACACACCATGAACAATCACCACCACCATATGAAGAATATAAACCTACTGTTAAAATTCCTACGCTAACCCATCAACCTATAAAACTTAAAGAGTTAAAAGATGAAGAACAAAAATTTGCGGTGGAACAAAAAAAAGCATATGAAGAAAATTACTCCAAGACATGCGATTACATTATTTATCTAATTAATGGTAGCTTACTTAATAGAAATAAATCCGTCGGCCATATAACAATTAACATACCCTCCAAACATACTATCAAGCACATCCCTAATAAATATCTGTCAACTAAATTAACAAACATGTACATGCTAAATTATATTCAGTTTGTGCGTGAAATGTATAAAGATTATAAGGTTGAAACACCAAACCGGATTGGTTGTATTACATTTACAATTTACATTCCTGAATAAAAAATTGTTATGCTAGGACCTTTTTTACGGGCAAAAATTGTTTATTAAATTACTACTAATATTATATCAAGATTTGGTGCAAATAATTAAGTATTATGTCTGAGCAAGTAAATGAACCTAGCACAGCAGCGCCGGTTGTTAATAACCCTAGTCGGCCGGCTAAATTTAATCCAACTATTCGATATACTTTTGAAGCCCGATTAGTAGAGGCAATGATTGAAGATTATTGGGAATATCTCCTTGCTGAATTACCAGCCCGTGGACTAGTTACTGCTCGCGAATTAGAATACTTGAAGAAAAGCGGATTGCTTGGCCGATTTATAAGTGAAAATCAAGTCCTCATTAATTGCTTCCGGCTAGGGTGCGGCTAGGCCGGCAAAAACCGGCTAGGGTGCGGCTAGGCCGGCAAAAACCGGCTAGGGTGCGGATGATAAAGCTGTGCTAGGACGATAAATTCCAGGTTTAAATCTATTTTTTAATTTATTAATATAAAATCAATAAAACGATTAAATAATTATCCTAGCACAACAATTAATCCTAGAAGTCTAACTAAATAAAAATCTAGTCTTTCATGTCATCTGAAAATAACCAAACTAATATTGCTAGTGGGGAATCTGCTGCTGCAGGACAAAATATGGATATGGAATACTTTAAAATCACTCTCAAAGAATACCTTAAAGTCACCGAAGAAATTAAAGCACTGCAAAAAGCCATGAAACAACGCCGTGACCGTCTAGGTGATTTAGAGGCAACACTATTGGCATTCCTTGTTAAGAATGATATTAAAGAAGTGAACTTGGAAGGAAGTTACCAAGGCCAAGACTTGATTCCACTGCATCAACAACGCGTGAAAGCACCTAGCGCCGGGTCTATCCTAGATGTCATAAAGGCCAAATTAGCGGATAAACCCGAGATTCTTAAAGATATTACTGCAACTATTGAAGGAATGAAAGAAACCGTCGAAGTTGACAAGATTAAAATTGGGAAAGCCGGGAGTGCCAAAGAAAAAGTCGCCAAAGTTGCCCGACCCAAAGCAGTTAAACCAACATCCGCTGAAGCAAGTGCTGCATCAAATGCTCTACTTATGGGTATGAGTGCTGAATAATGGGGCATATATAGTATTATTAATCGGGGGGTTATTTCTTTTTTGCGGACGCTGTTTTAGTAATTGCCTCTTTTGTAGATGGTTTAACTGACGAGACTGATGTTGCGGCGGTTGACTGTATAACAGGGGTTAGTTGGCCAGCAATCTTATTAATAGCTGATTGATATTGTTTCTCCTTACAAATGTGCTCGAGTGGTTTAAATGCAGTGGGCATTTTGGCGGATTTCGCGGCGATATACATAAGCTCAGGGTCTTGTGTAATAAATGCAGCTTGCTGATTAATAGTTTGATAACTAGTATTTTGCACAGGACGGTCATTCCATGCTAGGGATATATTATTCGATATCATCATTGCCGTTTGTTTGAATGAATTGTATTGATGATGATATTCAAGCGGTAAATCCTTGACGACTGGCTGTGTAGTGTCCCTGTGTTGATTTAATTGATTAAGCATGACCGTTAACCCGAATAGCGAATAAGTCAGGTATTTGAATAGTTGCATTTTGGGCTCGGAATCACGTTCTTTAGCCATCGTATCTTCTAATGGCATTAATTGGCGATAAGTCGCCGACATACGAGACATAATTGCAAGTAGTTTCTGCAGAATTGGCCGTGCTGGCCGTTTCTTTGCTGCCGCCGCCTTCAGGATTTCATGACCGATTGCCGACATAATTGCGGGGATATTATCCATGAGGTCATTGTAATAAACTGCCATATCCGATTCAATTGCATGCAATAGTCGTTGGTCATAAATTTGTTTGAACTCTGCGAATTCCGGAGGCAGTTCTTGTCCACGGGTATCCCTGGCATGAAGTAGAATATCATGTTCCGGAACATGTGTTAAGATAGTGCCTATCATATTATGCACCGGTAGATTCACAAAATTGGCCAACTGAGTGTTAATCCGGGTCTCTAGAATAATCCGGTCCATTGATGCTACTGCCAGTTGCTCCAAGTGTGCAGGACTGGGTAAAGTATCGGGATTTGCCGTGCCATCTTGTGCCCGGCCCATATCCAGCTTAATCCGGTATAAATTACTGATGAGAACACGGTAATCCATTGCGGCATCTAGGATTGCCAGTTGCCGGAGTTTAACTTTAGTGAGTGGGATTCCTTCGGCTTGGCAAATCCGGGAACCTAGCTGAACAAGTGAATCCACTGTCGGGAGACTGACTTTGATAGCCACTGCATGGTCTAGGATAGCTTTATATTTATCCCCTTTGAGACTATTACTTGTTAGAATCACCGGGTAGCGGACTGCATGGTCCATGTCTTTATAACCCTTGACTTTCCGGTCCAGCGGTTCGGTGAATGTATTATTAACGATTTCTCCGATACCATCCATTTCATTGCCATAAATACCATCCAGTTCATCCATGATGATGCCAATCCGTTTTTTAACTAGGCCTTTCGCCGTGAATTCATATACAAATGTGCCATTTTGCATGATTTTGTGTAATTCATCTTTAGTGCGGGCTTCACTTGCATTGCATTCTATTACCGAATAATCACCATATTCTGCGAAGATACAATGTGCCAATGTAGTTTTACCTACACCCGGTTCACCATGTAATACTAGGAATGGCCTAGGTGTTCGGCCTGTTTCGCGTATTGGCCGGAGCCAACTTGTTACGCGATCGGCGTATTTTTGATAGTCTAGGTATTCCGAAAGTTTGGTTGGCCTGTATTTCTCCTGCCATAGGTCATTTGACGGTGTTTGTAATTCGCATGATGAGGCGTCTGTCATTGTTAGTCAAGTGTAATACTTTTTATACCTGTATAATATATTGCTATGTATTTTACACAATAGATGTTTATTTCAATTTTTTCAGAAAAGTTGACCTAAAATACAAAAATAAATAAAATAATATAATTAAATTATGCAGTTGACTCTGACATGTTTATATTGTCATCCGGACCCTTTATTAGCCAACTACGTGTGTCACGATCAAGATACCAATTATGCATTGTGTTTGAATATTTTAATGTAAACCCGGTTTTTTCAAGGGTGTCTTGCATGAATTTGATGTTATCATTGTTATACTGCATACCATTAACAAAAAAATACGCTATTAATTTGTGTTCTGTGGTGTCTTTATACTTTTGTATTTCAATATATATGTCGTTTTCATCTTTAGTTAGGTTTATTGTTTTTCCAAACCATGCTTTATATAATGTAATTAAGTGGTATATTAAAATCATTTTTTTTTTTTCTTTATCTTCCTCATTAAGTAGAGATTTAAATAAACTATTATTCGTCATAAAAAATGTTATATTTTTATCACCTAAATAAATATGAATATTTAATAAGAATATAATCAAACTAGTATGCTTATTCAATATATCGTCAGATATGCAGTGCACCTGAAAATACCACTTTTGCTCATATGTATATAAGTTATTTAAAAAATTGCCTATGTTTTCTTCATATTTAATATTTCCATCTGCCTTAACCTTATTAATGGCTGCTTCTTTCTTTGCTTTGTGTTTTTTATATTCGCGATATCCAAAATACCCTATTACTGCACAAAGCACAAATATACCCGCACCGACACCAGTTGCAATCAAAGCTACTGTTGCTGTAGAACCTGCAGCAAGTGCAATTATACCACCTATGGTGACAAGTGCACTAACTGAAATTGAAACATTGTTTATATTTCTATTTTCCTTGTAGGCATTTGACATTTCAGTAAGTCTGTCATTTAAATTTTTGATATTTTCAATAAGAGGTGTCCTATTCACTAAGTCCATACCATATTTAATTATCTTTCCAATATCTATTTTATCTATATTTTGTAAGTTTTCGTTATCAAATTTTGGCTCAGCTACTGTAATAATATCTTCATTACTACCACCAAATAAAGTATTTCCATCAATAAAATCATCAATTTTAGTTTGTATCATAGAATTTACTTTTTCTCGTAATTTACATAAATAAGAATATTCCTCACATTTTTCTTCGGTTTTTTCAATTGTAATTTGAATTGCATATAGTATTTTTAGCAACATAATAATATGTTTGCTTATTTTGCATTTTTCATCTTTTTTATCCCCAAACCAATACGTTTCAAGTAATTTTTTCATGTTTGATGCTTGAGCTTCAGCATCAGTTGAATCTATGTTAATGTTAAGGAAATTTTTACTGACTATTTCATTATTTATTTCATTATTTATTTGATTAATGTTTTTTTCATTAAATATTTTAGATAACATAGTAATTATGTCATCTTTATATCTAATTACAACTGGGTTCGAATTATTAGTATCATCAACTTTATCACATGTATTATTTTCTAAATGGCTTGATATATTATTTATGTCTGTTATAGTTAATTTTGGTTTATCTGTTTCATCTGATTGTGTTTTGTCAAGCCCTGCCGTATATAATTCCCATATACCCTTTATTATACTCACTTTTTGCAACATATTCAGACCAAAACGTTCACATAAAACTTTACTTTTACTATCCGACGAGCCAAATATTGCTTCAACTTCCGCAGAATCCTCACATTTTGACAGAAACCTATCAAAGTATTTAAAAAACTCTTCTTCATTGAAATTATCATCTGCCAAGACAGGAGGGTCACCACCTTTTAGTGTAGTTTTTTGTAAAAACCGACGCCGTTTCAATATTTTGGTTTTTGCTCTCCCCAAATATGTCTTCCTATTTGTTCGTCTACCTTTGTGTTTAAGTCTAAGGAGTTTAGGTCTCCTTATAGTATTCCGCATTTGTATTATATTTATTATAGTTGTGTATAAAAAAAATAAATAAAAATCTGTCTATTTGTCTTATGATTCTAATTCAATCCGGTAATGTCTAGGTATTCTAATCAACCCTGAATATAGCTCAAACATTCTATCTAACATCGAGCCTAGACGTATATCAACAGGAGTTGCATAGCTTTTCTCTAAATAGCCATCTGCAATCATTTGTGCCGTTGCGCGTTCCAGGTTAACAATTGCTTCACCAACTGTTTTTTCATCAAAATCACGTTTCGGCTTCCAATATTTATGGCACTCCGTGTGAGCAGTATAATTATAAGTTAGGTCACCTATATTTGGCGCATAACATGCCGCCGAATCCCGATTACCTTCATCATCTATTATCCATATCTCATATCCCATATTACTTTTGTATTGTGCGCTGATTTGTTATCTTGGTAGTGGTTTGTATTAACTCTAATGAACAGAATAGATGAGGACTTTAAAACAATTTTTACTTAGGGTCTATTCATAGGGTCCTAGCTGAACTCTCATAGCGGTTACTCTAGGTCTTATAAAATCTAAAAACTAATTAAACACTGCGATAAGACATTCTGGAATTAAAAAACTAATAGATAACAGAATAGATACAAGATGAAAGGCGCATTATTGGAATTAGCAGCTAGAGGTGAACAAGACTTGAATATAATAGGTAATCCCCAAATGACTTATTTCAAATCAGTGCACAAGCGGCATACTAATTTTGCTAGGTTCGAAAACAGGGAAATCTTCCAATCCGGGTATGACTTCGGGAAACGCTGTGTAGTAAAACTGGATAAAAAAGGTGATTTGCTCTACCGGACCATGTTATTAGTGCGGTTGCCTGCGACTGGTAACCCTGATGTCAGCTGGATTAATGGTATAGGGAATTTCATGATAAAAGAAGCCGTTATTAAATTGGGCGGTGAAGTAGTTAGCCGGCTCACTGGTGATTATATCGATATTTATCACCGCTATTCCCTGGAAATCGGGCATTACTCTAATTACTCATCAATGGTCGGGCGAGTAAGTGGGTATAATGTTAATAGTCAAAGTGATGAGATTAGTTTATTCATCCCGCTGCCATTTTGGTTTTGCAGGGATTTGTCACAAACTTTGCCGATGATAAGTCTAGGTTATTCAGATGTGGTCCTAGAGGTGGAATTCCGGCCACTGACTGAATGCTTATATAGTGGTGGGTTGCGTTCTGGGCTTAGCGGGCTAGTTAATTTAGAAGCTCTTAAAATGCTGGATTGTTCAGTTTTGGCTGAATATGTGTATTTAGATAGCAAGGAGCGCACCGTATTTGCAAGTAAACCCGATATTAATTATCTGATTGAGCAAATGTGGGACCTAGAGTTAACAGTAGACCAGGCAACAACCCATAAAAATTATTCATTACCTTTCAATCATCCCGTAAAAGAATTATTATGGTTTTATCGCTCAAGTTATTGGGAAGCCAGGAATGCATGGGATAAATATACTGTCCCTGTTGGCGTTGAAGAACTGGCACCTTTGACAAGTGTCAACCTATTATTTAATGGTAGTGATCGGGTTTCGCTCATGAATGCCGACTATTTTCGGTTTGTGCAACCACTTTATCACCATTTGGGAAGTGGAAGTGGGTTTGTGTATTTCTATTGTTTTGCCGAAGACGCTGATTCTTTGCAGCCTAGTGGAACCGCCAACTTCAGTTTCATAGATGAAGCTGTGCTAGGTTTGGATTATAAGCCATACATATTAGATGGCCGGATTACAATTATGGCTATAAATTATAACTTTTTAAGAGTAAAAAAAGGAATGGCCGGTATACTATACTCCGCATAATTCCACACAATCAAAGCATACAAGTCATTGTCGTCCAATTAAACTAATTCAATATGGCCGAGGAAGATTTTACGACAACAGAGCCGGATAAGGCCAATGTCATCCATTACACGGCCTTCAATTGTTTTTTCAATAGTTGCCGCATTCATATTAATAACGGTGTCCTTTAGCGGTTTATTTTCTTTCTTTTTGAGTTCAGCAACGCGGTCACGATAGGTATAATATTTATTACCGATGCATTTCCCGCATGTATAGCACCTAATAGGGATAATCATTATGATTTAGTTCTGTTTGTATGGTTGGGATCTATTTAATATTTCAGTTAGTTATTTGTTTAATAGTTATAACGGTTTAAATAATGAAAAAACAATTTTTTTAATCACACGGGTTGCACATAAATATAAAATAATGAAATACGTTCACTACAATTAGTCTGAATCTGCATCTTTATATTCATTCTTATAAGTAAATATAGTATCACTATTATACAATGTATGTTTGCTGAAATTAATCATTTTTTTATCAATATTTGAAAATTTATGTCTCATCTTATCAAATAAATTAATATTACGCACAGCTTGTTTTTTAAATGATAGTATTTTTTCAAGAATAATTCTATTATATTCAATAGTTCTGTCATTAACTAACATTAGTTCAGTTTCAGTTGTAATTATTTTTATGCCTAATTTATCATATATATCTTTAACTGGATAGCCTAGAGTAGTAAACATAGTTATAATATAATCAATATATTTGTAGATTAGACTAGGAAGCACTTCGGCTGTATTTGAAATAGTAACATTACCATCAACAGAAATAGTAACACATAATTTATTATTAATATCCGAAATATACCAATTTTGATTTTCGGGTTGGCTATAAACAATGTCAACTATAGTCTGAAAACAATTTGGACCCTGCCTTATTAATTTTTCTTGGTTTTCTTTTAATCTTAATAGAATCATATTTTCCTCAGTAACTGGACGAATATCTCTAAAATTCACCCAATTACACATTATTCTTGATGTAATACTATCATCTGGGTCTTTTGTTTCTGGTTTATTATTATTTGGAGCATTTGCTGCATCTGGAGCTGCTGTTGCATCTGGAGCTGCTTGAGCATCTGGAGCTGCTGTTGCATCTGGAGCTACACCCGGTTGCCTAGATTTCAATAATTTTTCACTAACATCTATATCTAAAGCTCCTCCGAAACGTTCTAATTCATATAGTTTAATTCTTAGACTAGTTTGGTCTATATTTGGATTATTTTGTTTATCTGTAAAGATTGTTTTAAGACAGATTCCCAAATTTACCCCAGTCGCAAATGATAACATAATTGCTAATATAAAATCAGGGCAATTATATTGATGTTCTTCCAACTCATGCTGAGTTTTATATGTATTATTGCATGTTAGACATCCATATACACAATCTTCGTCCTGTGTTTTTTGTGTCACCGATTGATTTAGTGTTTGGTTTTGAACTTGCTGTTGCTGTTGCTGTTGCTGTTGCTGTTGCTGTTGCTGTTGCTGTTGCTGTTGCTGTTGCTGTTGCTGTTGTTGCACCTG
>JACCEC011606991.1_pt1 | contig 25435 bp, 22 predicted proteins | sample 7450121 | NCBI WGS metagenome assembly JACCEC01 (sample SAMN15323455, study PRJNA562643) | freshwater metagenome | isolation source: river surface water | place: USA:Blue River Watershed | collected 2017-08-18 | reverse complement strand
CGCCATTGATGGCATTGACCTCCGCATGTGGCCCTCCAAAAAACTCGTGACAACCTTCTCCAATGATCTCGTTATTGTATACGACAACAGCCCCAACCATGGGATTGGATTTGACTTTCCCCAATCTAGAAGATGCGAGGGCAATACACCGTTGCATGAATAGTTCGTGATTGGTGATGGTCATCATTTCCATTGTTGGTTAAACTTTCCCATTTCCTTTTTAAAAATAGGTACAGTGGTTTTGATTTGATCAAGGGCATTGTCCAACGCTGCAAATACTTTCTTGCGATGTCCACCTGAAATACCCACCCAAATAGAGGCTTGACCAACCGCAACTTTACCGATGATGTGATGGAAATAGAATCGATGTATTTTGAAAGTATGATGGAGATCAAGTGCAATTTTTTTTACTTCACTTTCAATCATCCCTTCGATTCCCTCGTATTCAATTGCAATCACTTCATCTTGATTACCCAATTGGTCATTGCGAACAACACCTTGAAAAATCACTTCGGCTCCGCAAGATACTTGTCTAATAAATGACTCAACATCTCCAGTGTTTACTGGTGATGGACCAAAAGTTATTTGATATTGAAACAAATTATCCACCGCTAACTGGAGGTATGATGTAATACAAAAATTCAGGTTTTAAAAGTTCGTCCTCGTTACTAAACGCATTGAGACAAACAACTGAAATCGGCAAGTCAGGATGAACCATATGATGCGACCTTACGTGATCCAACAAGAATTGAACGGTGGAATGTTGGGGCACTTCCATTTCAAATTGCACATTCCCAAAGTAATCTTTGAGAATGCCCATGGCCTGTATGTTGATTTTAAAAGTGGTCATCCTACCATGCAAATATGGTTTGAAAAACCATTTACACATGGATCATTTATGAGCTATTCTGTTTTGAAAAGTTGGGATTGTTTTCATTTCTTCAGCGCAATTGAAGGTTACTTTCGTTCAAGTGAATAAGTTGGGTTACTTCAAACTTTCGGTCTTGTATTCGGCTCTGGCTGCATTGCCACCGGTTTTGCAATTGCTCGTTCAGCCATTGATAGAAGGAAAGGGTAGATTGAATGCCATTGACTTTTCTCAAATTGGAATAGCCGAGCAAGTAACAGCTTTGGCTTTCACTTTGGTTTTATTTTCTATGTCTGCTGCACTTACTCGTTTTTATTACGACGTTGAGGATGATCAGGTGAAATACAACAAAATGGTATCTGGAACTTTGATATCTATTTTATTTAGGGGATTGATTGTTTTGATTGTCGCATTTGTTTTTCAAGATTTCATTGGTCAAGTTTTTTCTCAAACCGCTTTGCAGGATTTTGGGAACTATGGATTGTTGGCCGTTGGTATAGGAATCAATAGGGCCATTCACATGACGGCGACAGCGCTTTATCGAAATGAGAAAAAAGTTGGCGCCTTTGTCTCAGCCAATGTATCATTGGCGTTGTTGCGTTCAGCCTTTCAAGTGATTGGTGTGTTGTATTGGGACATGTCCTTCATCGGATATTTGTATGGAAGTTTGATCGGTTCAAGTATCGTGACCTTGGTTATTTTGCTTTACAGTTTCAAAAAGTGTGGGTGGTCTTATGACCGCGATTTCATGCGACCCATGTATGAGTTTGCGCATCCATTGTTTCAATATGCTTTGGTGAGTTGGGCATTGTACTTTGTAGACAAATACTTTTTGGAATCGTCTCCCAAAACTTTGGGTATTTATATCACAGCAATGAACTTCGCCAATGGATTGCAATTGATCATTCAAGGCGTTCAATCCGCTACACAACCTGAAGTTTTTCGTTATCTGAAATTGGGGTTAAAAGAGAATATTCAATCCATCAGAAGTTTGGGCAATATGCTCATCGTTCAAACCCAGATGTTGCTCATACTGGCCATACTGCCCATAATTTTTTACATCGATTTTTCATTTGAAACAGAGATCAAGGAGGCTGCATCTTTTGTGGCCATTATTCTTATTCGTTTTATTCCAAGAGCCCAATACTTTGTTTTTTCTTTCATCCTTTTTTACGAGAAAAAAACCAAAGTGCTCTCTTATTTGAATTTGTTGAATCTGTTGGTTGCCATTGTTTTGAATTATTTATTGATTCCTATTTTAGGTATTTACGGAGTGATAGTTTCTGTTCTTGTAGCAGAGTGTATTCTGGCTTGGGGTGTAGCATATTATGCGCACCAGCATTTTAAAATGGATTGGAACTGGATGAAAGTTATGATAGTTCCAACAGTTGTGATGTTTGGGGTGATGACACTGGAGTTGATTAAAATACAATATCAAATTTCGGCATTCACCATGGGGTTACTCGTAACCCTTTGGATGTTGGTTGGCATTGCGATTTCTTACAGAGCTGAGTTTACCAAAGTGGTTTTTAGAAAATGAGATTGCACGTTTGGAGCCGGGAGCCGCTAGAGAGTGAATTGGCCAATGTGGCTAACGAAGATATCATTTGGGGTACTCGGAAATTGAGTGTCACACTTTTTCCAAAGGAAATCCAACATGTTTCTTTGGATGAAATCAAGCAAGAAGTAAATGCAAAATTGATTTCCATCTGGAATGAAACAGGTGATAAAGAAATCAATGGCAGGCCTTTTTGTGAATGGTTACAAATTGATGGGCAATCATTTTGGCATTATTACAAGTACAAAGGATATTTTACGGTAAGAGAGTGGTTGTATGAAATACAATTTTTAGAGCAGCATTTGAATGAGTACCCTGAGATAATTTGGTACACCAGTCATCACGAATTAACCAAATTACACTGGCCCCATCATGTAAAAATCATTTGCAAAAATGAAACGACCATTGACTCTGTTTCTTCTGCATTTGCGGATTACATGAAACATTCCCTTAAATGCTTTTTTAAGTCATCCAGTTTGAAAGGTATACGAGGCAAGCATTTGATTATCAATAAATCGATTCCGCAAAATATTTGGCGTTCGGATTCGGGTCAATGGAAATTGGGGAATGTCTATTTGGAAAATGTGATGCAGCAAGATTCATTCGAGAGTATGTGCATCACGGATTCGGATATTCCACCTTTGAAAGGAAAGAAGTTTGTTTCTCATTTTTCACCGAACGAAAATTCATTGGGAGAAGCCATTTTCTTTAAGTCTTTGATCAATCCCATTTCTGTTTGGCAAGCTTTGCAAGTTGCCAAAAAGCTCAAAGCGATTGTCAATGGATTGCCCTTTTCTGAAAGCACACAAACAGAAAAATTGATTGTTTCATTTTTGAAAAGTCAGATTTCCTCATCTCCCATATATGTTTTAAAATACAATGCTTGGAAAAAAGCTTTGCGAAAGAACAGACCATCGAGCATTACCTTGATTGATGAAAATAGTCCATTGACTCGTTGTGTTGTCGATGCAGCAAGGGATTGTAATGTCCCGACTTTTGCTATTCAACATGGCTCCATTCATGATCAGCATCCTGCATACATGTTTTCTGCTCAAGATCAGTATCGAAATGTTTTTCCAACTTTTACTTTAACCTGGGGAGAGCATTGGAAAAATGTATTGGTTGAAAAAGGCAATTACCCCAAGGACTCCATATACGTTTCCGGTCAGCAACGAACAGATACGGTATTTCAATTGATTGAAAAGAGAGAACAACTGAGAGCAAGTTTCTTTCAATCCAATGTGCCCATCATTTTGTTTGCTACGCAACCCCAGCAAGATGCTCAAATGCGAAAGCGAATAGCGCAGGATTTCTTTGAATCACTCCTGACATTGCCTCAAGCTTTGGGTATATTGAAATTACATCCCGCCGAAAAAAATCAAGATGGTTTTTACTTGGATATCGCAATAGAAGTCGGGTGCAGCAATTTTAAAATTCAGCATGATGCTGATTTGTATGCGCTCATTGCGGCGTCAGATGTTGTGATTACGGCATTTTCAACAGTCGGAACAGAGGCCGTTTATTTCAAGAAGCCTATCGTGATTTGGGATCCATTGAATCTTGATTTGTTGGGCTTGATCAAACAAGATTTGGCTTGGGGGGTAAAAGATGTATCAGACCTTTCAGCTGCTTTGAATCGAATTATCAATGAAGGAGAAAGAAAAGAAGATGTTGTTTTCGATCGTTTTATTCAGCAATATGCTTTCAAAATCGATGGAAGTTCATCCAAGCGAATTTGTGATTTTATACAATCGCATTCCAAATAAATTGTCCGCCAACTGCAATCAAAATGATTGCGGTTATCCATTTGATCTGATGTGGCGTTAGTATTTTGATTCCAGTAATACTTCCCACAATTCCACCAAGCACACTCGCTAGCGGCAAAGTCCAATCGAAGTTGAAAGCATCTTGATTGGAGAAGAAGAAGATAATCGTCAAGCTTATGATTGAATTGGTTAGAATTAAAATGGAACACAATGTGGCAATGGATTTCGAATCCCTCCATTTGGTTAAGTGCAGAATAGGGGAGAGGTATATGCCACCGCCAATCCCAGTCATTCCGGCAAGTACGCCGACAACAGCAGAAAGAATTGTAAGATTGAAAGGATGTATAACAACCTGTTTTTTTTGAATTCGTTCTTGAAACAACATAATGAAACCAGCAGCAATCAAGGCTAGGCTCATTGCCCATTGCACAAAGCCCTCATTTCTAAAATAATATGCCGCAGCTGAACAGGTCAACGCGGCACTCAATAACATGGGCCAACCACTTATTAAAACTTGCTTATGTGCTGATGTCCATTGAAAAGATCCTTGAAGCGTCACCACTGAATTACAAAGCAATCCATTGATTTTATTTGTGATTCCGGCTGTAGGATAGTAAGCATTCAATACCGCCAAATACATGCTTCCTCCACCAAATCCAGCAGACGAATAAATCAATGCGATAAAGAAGAAAACAAATGTCATGCGCTCTGATTGGGCTTCATTTGCTCAATCACACGAGCCACATCTTTTTCGGCTTGGCGCAATTTCTCTTGGCAAAAGTTGACCAATAAAGCTGCTCTTGCAACTTGTGTAGAAAGTTGATCAATGGAAATTTCATCACTTTCAATTGCTTTTGCTATTTGAAGCAACTCTTCATATGCCGCTTCATAAGTGTTGGGTAAAGAGTTATTTTGATTTTCCATGTGGTTCTATGGCTTTAATGGTTGTGGTGATTTTTCCGTCTTTCATTTCAATGGTTAAATCTTGGGTTTGATCTATTTGCTCAATCGAACTTACAAACTTTCCATTGGACGAAATTCTTGCGTAACCTCTCTGAATCCAAACTTTGGGATCTTTGGATTCAATGGTTTTATCCATCACATCGAGCATTTGCCTTTTGACTGAAATGCGATGATTGGCATGACTTGAAATATGTTGAACGATGGGATCCAAAGACTGCTTTGCGATTTTGATTCTTCCTTGGGCGATGTGCTTGATGGGAATGCTATTTACTTCTAATTGATTTTTTTTGTTGACGATGTTGCGAATCGTAAAGTTTTCAATGTTGTTTCTTAATCCGTTGATCCATTCCATTTGTTGTCTCAAGAGAGTATGTGGTTCAACACTAAAAGCCAAAGTGGTCAGTTGTAAATTTCTTTTGCAATTTTCAATTTGTTCCGATGAAGATGTGAGTAGTTCTGTCATTTTCATCATCAAGTTATTTTCAAATTGAGATTTCAAGTGAATCAACTCTTCAGCAACTTTCGTGGGCGCTTTAAAATTGGCTTTGGCCAATTCATCCGCAAGCGAAATGTTTCTGGTGTGTCCAATTCCAGTGAAGATTGGAATGGGACAACGAGCAATAATTTCAGCCAACTTGAAATGATCAAAAGCATGAAGGTCCAGGTTAGCTCCGCCCCCTCTCACAATAACGATCACATCATATTCCTGATTGGAATTGAATATTTGAATGATCGCATTTTTAATACTATCAGGAGCCTGATCTCCTTGCATGGTTGCAAAGAATGGGGTAATGTTCCAACGATAACCAAATCGATTGTTTTGCAACTCATGTAAAAAATCGATTCCTCCTTCTGCTTGTTGAGCGGTGATCAATGCGATGTTATCGATGACCAAAGGAACAGTCAAGGATTGATTGTATGAATGCAGCACACCATCGATGCGTTGTACTTTGTCCGGGTGCTTAGATAGTAGTTGAAGAATAGTCTTTTCTTTGGCTTGGGCAAGTGCCCCGATGGTGTATTGCGGATCGATGTGAATGATTTCAGCACTCAATCCGTACACCTGATTGAACTTAATTTGCAACTTGAACAAAACTTCCATTCCAGCTTTGAGCCGCTGTTGCGTAGCCGTTTCAAATTGTTGAATGAGTTCGAACTTTCTCCAAAGATTGGCGCTTAATCGGGCTTTGAATCCATTTTGCTCCGCCTCCTTTTCAACCAACTCAAAAAAAGCTTGCTTCTTGTCTTGTTTGATATTGACCTGACCAATCTCTGCGATAACATCGAATACTTGAGAGCGAAAAGTTTGCTCCAAAGTATTTTGAATAAGGGCAGTTAGTTCAGAAAGACGAATCATCAAATGTCAGTGGCGGATTTTACTTTTCGATGGAAAAGATTTTTCAGTAAACCACGTCGCTTCTTTTCTTTTTTGAGAATGGTTGCCTCGATTCCAAGCTGACCTTGCCAAGCAATCCCAGTGTTGTCCACTTGCCAAGCAGTTCCAGATATGGCTTTTTGCATGTCAGCACTGTTCCATGTTGGCGTCATTTGTATGTTTACAAATGGAGATAGCACACAACGTTGTCCAATTAAAAACATGCGATGTCCCATTCCAGCTGAAAAAGTAGGGTAGGCGCGTCTTTCACTGATATATGAAATTTCACCATTGACTTTTATCTTACTTTGCCAAAAATGATAACCTGCACCCGCCATGAAATAAAATCGAGGACCCAATGGACCTGTGGTCATTTTGCCTTTGATTGCTTTGGGGTTGAAAATCAATTGGGCATTTAATCCCAATTGAGATGTGTTGAATTTTCTATTTACTGTTCCCCATTGACTCCATTGATCCAATCGCTGATAAGGCATTTCAAGTCGCACATAAATACCACGTGGACCAGATACTTTGAGATACTTATTGAGCGCTATTCCATATCCATGATGCACATACTGGGTTCCCTCATCAAGAAATGAATGAGACAAATTCATGGCTTCGACGGCCTTGTTCACTTGTGTGTTTTGGAAATATAGATATCGAAAATCCACTGACCATTGTCCCAAAGAGTTCAATGCTCCAATCAAAAAGAAAAATATCAACCCTTTTTTCATGCTTCTTCTAATATGAGTTGAACAGCTCTAACTGCAGTTTCCATGGCTCCGTGAATGGTTCCATGATGTCCTTCCGTATGCGTTGCCTCACCGGCCCAATACAATTTCTGATTGACACTTTCTGCAAATCCATATCTCACTTGACTACCTCCAACAGGACTATAGCTCTGGGTTCCCTGAATCCAAGGATCTTGTCCCCAATCATAAGATTCTGAGTTAACCCATGAATTGGTGGCGATGCTATCGCCAAAATAAGTATCCAATTGCTGAAGCAATGCGGGCACTATCGGCATAGGACCTTCAAGTGCTGTCTCATAAGCGGTGCCATATAAATTGGCCATCAAGCTTAAGTTTTCATTGGATCTCCCTCCAGATCCGATGACCTCAAAGTTGGGACATAAACCATCCATCTGGAGTCGCTTGGCATCTCCAGCCCAAAAACGTTGGTTGAAAGTCAGCAATACTTGCATCCCTCCTCGCATGGCTGTACCATCAATGGCGGCTTGAGCTTTAGAAGGAAGGGTAGGGTAAAACTGAATATTGTTTTTCAAAATGGGAATGGGAGCCGTGACAATAACCTTATCATGTTTCCATTCAATACCATTTGCATCGGTTAACAACACAGTATTTCCTGAGTAATCTATATCAACAATGGGGGTGGAGTAGGTGATGGGGACGTCTCTGAAGGTGCTAAGAATCAAAGTTTCTAAATCACCACTTTTTACCAATCTTTCCGTTTTCCCCGATGAAGCATTTTGAATGGCTGAAGCTATACCTTCAATGCCCATGATATCGGTGGTCGCGCCATTATTTATTCCCAATCGTGCATTCCAAATATGTTGGGTTGAAACAGGGAGACCTTTGATGGTCGCATACAAATTGGCTGACATATCAGCACCCTGATAAGTTTTTAAACTATCCAGGATGGAATTCAATTTCTTCACCGATTGCTGCTCACCCATGATTGCCTCACTCAGCCAATATCCCTCAACAAATGCATAGTCTTGGATAGCTTGATCAACCCATTCCACTCCATTATTGGTAAGCAATTGAAACAAAGTGTGGTTTTCTCCCCAAATGCGATGTGCTCCCCATTCAACAGCATGATCAAGTAATCCTGATTGGGATTTGATTCGACCACCTTTTCTGTCTGAAGCTTCATAAACCATGACAGAGACCCCTTGCTGCTGCAACATGTATCCGGCATATAATCCAGCGATACCTCCACCAACAATTCCAACAGTTCCAGAAAAATTCTTTTCTGGCATAGGGAATTTGGAACAAGATGTTAAAGCAGAAATCGACAACAGGAGCCCGGGAAGTCCCAAACCTACCAACCGCAAAACCTCTTCGCGGGTGTACAATTTCTTATTTTCAGAATTTTCCATGGTTGAGATAGCGAATATGCAACGTAAAAAATTAGCTCATGCGGATGTTAATAAAAAAAAGCGAATGTGAATCGTCAAACCCACTATCCACAATACTTTCGTGGTTTCGACAACTTTGAAAAGATGGCAGAGAATGTAAGTTACACAGAGGATAATATCCGGTCATTAGAATGGCACGAGCATATTCGTCTTCGCCCGGGTATGTACATCGGTAAATTGGGAGATGGTTCTTCATACGATGATGGTATATACGTATTGTTAAAGGAAATATTGGACAACAGTATTGATGAATTTGTTATGGGCAATGGAAAAGTCATTGACATTACCATCAAGGACAATACTGTTTCCGTTCGCGATTATGGTCGTGGTATTCCTTTGGGAAAAGTGATTGATTGTGTTTCCAAAATCAATACTGGAGGAAAGTATGATTCAAGAGCCTTTAAAAAATCTGTTGGTTTAAATGGTGTGGGTACCAAAGCTGTAAATGCCTTGAGTACTTATTTCAAAGTTGAAAGTTTCCGCGAAGGTCAAAGCAAAGCGGCTGAGTTTGAAAAAGGAAACATCACCAAAGATTTTAAACAGGTACCATCAACATCCAAGGATGGTACAGCGATGACCTTTGTTCCAGACGCCACGATTTTTAATAATTTCCAATTCCGCATTCAACACGTTGAAAAACTGCTTTGGAATTATTGTTACCTCAATGCAGGTTTGACCATTGTTTTTAATGGGCAGAAATACAAATCTGAAAATGGATTGCAAGATTTGTTGAATGCCAATATGAGTGAAGATCCATTGTATCCAATCATTCATATTAAAGGTTCAGATATCGAGGTGGCCATTACCCATACACAAAGTTATGGTGAAGAATATTACAGCTTTGTCAATGGCCAGTACACAACCCAAGGTGGAACACACCAGGCTGCTTTTCGTGAAGCCTATGTAAAGGTACTTCGTGATTTTTTTCAAAAAGATTATGAAGCGGTAGACATCCGCGCTGGTATTGTCGCTGCAGTTGCAGTAAAAGTTATCGAACCGGTATTTGAATCCCAGACCAAGACCAAATTGGGTTCCAATGAAATAGAACCCGAAGGAAAATCCATCAAGGCCTTTGTTCAGGAATTCTTGAGCAAAGAGTTGGATAATTATTTACATAAGAACCCTGAAGTCGCTCAAAATCTTTTGAAGAAAATTCTTCAGAGCGAAAGAGAGCGTAAAGAGTTGGCGGGTATTGCTAAGTTGGCAAGAGAACGTGCAAAGAAGGCCAATCTGCACAACCGAAAATTACGCGATTGCAAATTGCATTTTGGTGACAAACATGAAAGAGCAGGGGAGACCACCCTTTTCATCACTGAGGGAGATTCAGCATCCGGTTCCATCACTATTTCGCGCGATGTTCAAACCCAAAGCGTATTCTCTTTAAAAGGTAAGCCACTTAATACTTATGGGTTAACCAAGAAAGTGGTTTATGAAAATGAGGAGTTTAACTTGCTGCAGGCAGCATTGAATATTGAAGATGGTCTTGAGGGATTGCGTTACAACAATGTGGTTTTGGCAACCGATGCCGATGTGGATGGTATGCACATTCGATTGCTCATGATCACTTTCTTCTTGCAATTCTTCCCGGATTTGGTGAAATCAGGTCATTTGTATGTTCTCCAAACTCCTTTGTTCCGTGTCCGAAATAAAAAGGAAACCATCTACTGTTACAGTGATGAAGAAAGGGTCAATGCAATCAAGAAATTAGGAGCCAAGCCTGAGATTACTCGATTCAAGGGATTGGGTGAAATTTCTCCAGATGAGTTCAAGAAATTCATTGGAGCGGACATTCGTTTGGAACCTGTCGTGATTGGAAAGGAAATGCACATCAAAGACCTATTGGAATTTTACATGGGCAAAAACACCCCTGACAGACAAGAGTTTATTATCTCCAATTTGAAAGTGGAGAAAGACGATATTGATACTTTGAAATCTGAAAAAATTGAGGAGGAAATATGAGCGAAATGGATGAATTGAATGAAAATTTAGAGATGCCATCAGAGGAAACTCAATTGTCAGGTGTCACTGAAGTCAATGGATTGTACAAAAATTGGTTTTTGGATTATGCGTCATATGTAATTCTCGAGCGCGCTGTTCCGCATATTAATGATGGTCTGAAACCTGTACAGCGAAGAATTCTTCACAGCTTGTGGGAAATGGACGATGGCCGTTTCAACAAGGTGGCCAACGTTATTGGAAATACCATGAAGTACCATCCGCATGGTGATGCTTCAATTGGAGATGCCTTGGTTCAGTTGGGGCAGAAGAATTTGTTCCTTGATACACAAGGTAACTGGGGAAATATTTATACGGGAGATAGTGCAGCAGCCCCCCGTTATATTGAGGTGCGATTGAACAAGTTTGGTCAAGATGTCATTTTCAACCCCAAAACCACCAAGTGGTTGATGTCTTATGACGGAAGAAACAAGGAACCGGAAACCTTGCCAATGAAATTCCCGATGCTTTTGGCCTTGGGCGTTGAAGGTATTGCCGTGGGTTTGGCTTGTAAGATATTGCCGCACAACTTTAATGAATTAATTGATGCTTCGATAGACATTCTTAGAGGCAAAAAGACCCATATTCAACCTGATTTTCCTACGGGAGGATTGATTGATTGCACCGATTACAACCACGGATTACGTGGTGGAAAAATTCGTTGTAGAGCTAAAATTAAGAAAGACGATACCGGAAAATCTTTGATTATTACGGAGATACCTTTTGGAACTACAACCACGTCTTTGATTGACAGTATTCTAAAAGCCAACGACAAAGGCAAGATCAAGATCAAGAAAATTGAGGACAATACCGCGGAGCATGTCGAAATTATCGTTCACTTGGCTCCAGGTGTTTCACCGGATAAAACTATCGATGCCTTATTTGCATTTACAGATTGTGAGGTCAGTATTTCGCCCAACTCATGTGTCATTGAAAACGATAAACCACATTTCTTAAGTGTAGATGAGTTGTTGCGTCAGAGTACGGAACATACCAAGGAGTTGATCAAATTGGAATTGCTCATTGAGCTTTCCGAATTAAGAGAGGAATGGCATTTTGCATCGCTAGAGAAAATTTTCATCGAGAAAAGGATTTACCGCGATATTGAGGAATGCGAAACTTGGGAAGAAATTATCGCGACCATTCACAAAGGATTGAAACCTTTCACCAAACAATTTATCCGAGAGGTCACGGATGAAGATGTTGCCAAATTGACGGAAATCAAAATCAAGCGAATTTCAAAATTTGATGCCAAGAAGGCCGATGATCACATGGCCAAATTGGATGGTTTGATAGACGATTGTCAAGAAAAGTTGGATGCATTGACCGAAACGGCAATTGCTTATTTCAAAGAAATCAAGGCCAAATATGGTAAAAACAAGGACAGAAAGTCGGAAATACGCACTTTTGATACCGTTCAGGCGGCAAAAGTGGCCATTGCCAATGCCAAGTTGTTTGTAAATAAAGCTGAAGGTTTTATTGGCACAGGATTGAAACGTGACGAGGGGGAATTTGTTGAAGAGTGTTCGGATATCGATGATATTATCGTTTTCAGAAGAGATGGTAAGATGATCGTCACACGAGTTTCAGCGAAATCATTTGTTGGAAAGGACATCATTTATTGTGCGGTTTGGAAGAAAGATGATAAGCGCACCATTTATAATTTGATGTACAAGGATGGTCGTAACGGCGCCATGATGAAGCGATTTGCTGTTACCGCAATTACCCGTGATAAAGAATACGACTTGACCAAAGGAACTACTGGAAGTGAAGTCGTGTATTTCAGTGCCAACCCAAATGGTGAAGCCGAGGTGGTAACCGTTCATTTAAGAGCCCTGGACAAATTGAAGAAATTGACCTTTGATGTCGATTTTGCTCAGCTTGCTGTCAAGGGTCGCGATGCTGTTGGAAATATTGTAACCAAGTACGCAGTTAAGAAAGTTGAACTTAAAGAGAAAGGTGTTAGTACGCTAGGTGCCAGAACATTATGGTACGATGATTCAATTAAAAGATTGAATGATGAAGGGCGTGGTCAGAGTCTTGGTGATTTCTTGGCAAATGATAAATTGCTCATTTTGATGAGTTCTGGGGATTATCAATTGGTAACTCCAGAATTGAGTATGCACTTTGAAGAAACCACGACGCACATTGAAAAATGGATTCCCAATAAGCCCATTTCTGCGGTCTATTTTGATGGTGAAAAGGAACAATGGATGGTCAAGCGTTTCTTGGCGGAACCAAGCAAAGGTTGGGTACGTTTTATAACTGAACATCCCAAAAGCAAGTTGGTATTGGCAACGACTTTGAATTATCCTAAGATTTTTGTTCGTTTCAACAAGAAATTCAAACAAGCCCAGAATAAAATGGATGAAATGGTTGATTTGCGTGAATTCATTTCAGTCAAGGGCTACAAAGCCATTGGTAATCGTTTGACTCAATTGCCGGTATTAAATGTTGATTTGTTAGAGGCTGATCAAGAATTGGAAAATAAAGCCAACGCTGAGTTTATTGAACAAATGAGCGTTTCATCATCGGTGGAATCAGGAAGTGATGAGCCGTCGTTGTTTGATGCAGAGGCATGATAAGATCATCATTGTGATTAATAAATAAATAAATAAAGGGCTTCGGCCCTTTTACTTTAGCTACTTTCAAATCATAATTTACATTATGTAAAGTTGTATTTAACTGAAATATAATAGATTAAATAACATCTCATAGATCTGGACACAATTCATCCATATATAAACTTAATCCGTTCGTCTTCCCTTTTAACTGAATACAAACAAAAATGCCCCAGTTTCCTGAGGCATCTTGTGTAAGCGATTAAGGTTGATTTGATTTATCTGTATTGATTGGCTTTCTCTTTTTGTCCACCTTTCAAATAACATTCTTTTAAGGCTTGTTTCAATTGCGCATCATTGGAATCTTGTTTGTAGCAAATTTCAAAGTATTCTGCTGCTTTTAAAAACATCGGCTTCAATTCTGTCTTACAAGCGTTAAATTTATCTGCTTGGTTCATAGGAATTGCATCACACTCTTTGTTCTTTTCAACAGCCTTGTTGTAATACAAAGCTCCAGCGTTGTATGCGGCATCAAAATAATCTGGCTTGATAGCAAGTGCTTTCAAATAACTACTTTCTGCTTCAGCCACATTGTTTTCTTTTTCAAAAGTCACACCCAATACAAACCAAACACTTTCGTTATTGGGATCAGTATCAGATAATGCCTTTAGAACATCTTGGGCTTTCTTATAATCTTTGTCCTCGATGTAAATATTTACTTCGGCACGAAGCAAGTCAGCATCCTTTGGGAAAGCTTTGCGGGCGTCACTCAAAAATGTAATGGCCTCGGCCTTTTTGCCTTCAGCAATTAAAATATCGCTGATTCCCAAATAAGACTCTCTCAAATTGTATTTGTTCTGGATGCAAGTATTGTACTCCACTTTGGCTTTGTCATACATGTTGGCTTTGTGGCGGCAAAAAGCCGCATTGTAAATGAAAGCAGTATCCACAACACCATAAACTCCAGAAATCTGAGAAATATTTAAAAACAAATCTCCTGCAGCCCCTAAGTCATTTGCCTTGTATTTTTTTTCAGCACGTTGACCAATGATCACTTTTACATTATCCAACTCAACGGCAACGTCTTGCAAATAGTCTTTTCTTTTATCAATCTCAATTTGCTTTTTGAAGGATTCGAGGCAAATGTTGAAAGCATCTGGATACTTTGCGAACAAAACAGAATCCTTGACGATGTTCGAGTAAATATTACCGCGATATCTCCAATATTTTTCCTTTTCTGTTGCCTTTGGATCAGTCAAGGCTTCATCAATAAATCCTTTGGCTTCTTCGTATTTACCTTCCTTGTTCGCATTGTATGCGCTGGTAACTTTTGGTTGTGCCTGTGCTACCCATCCAGCTAGCATCAATGTGGCCATCATTACTAATTTTCTCATGCTTTGATTTTTTTTGTGCAACTCAATCATCTTGCCATTTTTTTATAGATGCATTCAGTTCACATTTTTCATAATTATTCTGCAGAATTTTCTTCAGTTGTTTCCTCAGCACCGGCGGTGTCAGGTGTTGCTTCAATTGAACCATCACTCTCCATTACAATATCAGAAGAAACCTCTTGGTCTTCATCATCCTTGATAACCGCTGTAACAGCTGCAATCTCATCATGTCCACGCAGACTGATCAATCTTACTCCTTGAGTGGCTCTTCCCATTACGCGAAGATCCTCTACTCGTAAACGAATCGTGATACCCGATTTGTTGATGATCATGAAATCCAACTCGTTGTCTACAGCTAAGATGGCAATCAGATCACCGGTCTTGTCTGTAATATTGATGGTCTTCACTCCTTTTCCGCCTCGGTTGGTAATTCTATAATCCTCCAAAGAAGATCGTTTGCCATAACCTTTGTCGGAAATTACCAGGATATCTCGTTCTGCGTTCTCAACGCAAACCATACCGATTACTTCGTCTTTGGCACTTCCTAGTGTAACTGCCTTTACTCCTTGAGCAGTTCGGCCAACGGCGCGAACGGTACTTTCGTTGAAACGAATGGCCTTTCCTTCTCTTGTACCCATCAAAATCTCACAATTGCCATTGGTCAATTTTGCCTCTAGCAATTCATCTCCATCTACAATGGTGATGGCATTGATACCTGAAGATCTTGGACGAGCATAAGCTTGAAGCAATGTCTTTTTAATCAATCCTTGTTTGGTACAAAGAATCACGTAGTTTTTACTTACGTATTCTTCATTCATCAAATCTTTGGTTGGGATGTAAGCCAAAACCGTATCATCCTGTTCTATTTGAAGCAAGTTTTGAATGGCTCTTCCTTTGGATGTTTTGGCACCTTCGGGAATTTCAAATACACGCATCCAGAAGCAACGTCCTTTTTTGGTGAAAATCAATAACCAATCGTGGTTGGTCGCTGTGAAAATGTCTTTTACAAAATCTTCTTGACGAGCTGACGTTCCTTTAGAGCCTACACCACCGCGAGATTGAGATCTGTATTCGGCCAGGTTGGTGCGCTTAATATATCCAGCATGGGTAATGGTGACTACCATAGACTCATCTGGAATCATATCTTCAATACTCAAATCAGCAGAAGAGAATTCGATAACTGAACGACGTGCATCTCCGAATTTCTCCTTCAAATACAACATTTCATCTTTGATAATGCCCATTCGAAGAACCTCGCTTCCCAAAATCTCTTTCAATTTGGTGATCAAAGCCATCAATTCATCATACTCCGCTTTGATTTTATCACGCTCAAGACCAGTCAATCTTTGAAGACGCATATCCAAAATGGCACGAGATTGAATTTCGCTCAATCCAAATTTGGACATCAATCCTTCACGCGCTTCATCTGGAGTTTGCGATGCACGAATCAATTTGATTACTTCATCAATATGATCCAAGGCAATCAAATAACCTTCTAAAATATGGGCACGCTCTTCCGCTTTTTTCAATTCATATCTTGTTCTGCGTGTCACCACCTCATGGCGATGCTCAACAAACAAGCTGATCATATCCTTCAATCCCAATGCTTCAGGACGACCTTTTACCAGTGCGATATTGTTGATCGAAAATGAAGTTTGAAGCGAAGTGAATTTGTACAAGTTGTTCAATACAACATTGGTGATGGCATCACGCTTGGTCTCATAAACAACACGCACCCCGTTTCTATCGGACTCGTCGCGGATTTCAGAAATCCCTTCGATTTTTCCTTCCTGCACCAATTCCCAAGTTCTCTTGATCATGTCAGCTTTGTTGACTTGATAAGGAATTTGATCAACGATGATGCATTCACGGTTGTCTACTTCTTCAATTCGAGCACGAGCACGAAGCACTACTCTACCGCGACCTGTGTTGTAAGCCGCCTTAACACCATCTACACCATGAATGACACCACCGGTTGGAAAGTCAGGGGCTTTTACAAACTCCATCAACTCATCGGTTGTGATTTCTTTGTTTTCGATGTAAGCCATTGTTGCATCACAAACTTCGGTAAGGTTGTGTGGTGCCATATTGGTTGCCATACCTACTGCAATTCCAGATGCCCCATTGATCAACAGGTTAGGAATTTTTGATGGCATAACAGTTGGCTCCTGTAAACTATCATCAAAGTTGGGTTGAAAATCAACCGTTTCTTTGTCCAAATCTTCTAAAAGTTCTTCCGCGATTTTTCTCAAACGCGCCTCAGTATAACGCATGGCCGCTGCGTTGTCGCCGTCCATACTACCAAAGTTTCCTTGACCATCAACCAATGGATATCGCAAGCTCCAATCTTGGGCCATACGAACCATGGTATCATAAACAGAACTATCTCCATGTGGATGGTATTTACCCAAAACCTCCCCGACAATACGGGCAGACTTTTTATAAGGACGATTGGACAATACGCCCAAGTCTAACATACCGTACAACACACGGCGGTGAACAGGTTTTAGACCATCGCGAACATCCGGAAGAGCACGACCTACAATCACTGACATCGAGTAATCGATGTAAGCTGTTTTCATTTCATCTTCAATATTGATCCGGACTATTTTTTCTCCTTCCATAATTCTTAATTTTTCTCGTTACCTCACCTATTAGAGGTAGCACGCGAATTTAATCAAACCCTTATCAATTCAGCACTTTTCACCATTAATGTTTTATTCACATTCACACAAAAAAGTGTGGATAATTATTGATCTGAATTGGCCTCGTTTCGTTTGTAAGGAATAATTTTGGTACAAATAAAAATTAAGAAGTAAAGCGCATGGAGGCAAAGTTTTCACCACAGGTTAAAGATGTCATTTCTTTTAGCCGTGAAGAGGCATTGCGATTGGGTCATTCATACATTGGCCCTGAGCATTTGATGTTAGGTATCATACGCGAAGGAGAAAGTTTGGCTGCCACATTGTTAAAGCGATTGAATGTGGATTTATCGCATTTGCGTAAGCAGATAGAATCGACGATGCGTTTGGCATCTGTTGGTCAAAATAATCAAGTTTATCAAAGTATTCCTTTGACGACTCAAGCGGAGAGAATTTTAAAATTGACCTACTTGGAAGCAAAAAATTTTAGAGCCAACTTAGTTGGGACTGAGCATCTGTTATTGAGTATCTTAAAAGACAACGACAATGCAGCTACCCGAACATTGGCCAGTGCATCTATCGATTACAGATCGGTTCGTGAGGAATTAATTTCATCCGAAGGTTTGGAATCTCCAACAGATACACCATTGAATACACCCAGAGCGGAATTTCCTTCAAATGAAGAGGATGATGAACCATTCATGGGAAGCGGTTCTGCTGGCGGAGGCGCGGGTTCTTCAGCGAAACGTCAAGGTGATTCGAAAAGTAAAACACCTGTCTTGGATAATTTCGGAAGAGATTTGACCAAGATGGCAGAAGATGGAAAACTGGATCCTATTGTAGGAAGAGAGAAGGAAATTGAGCGCGTTAGCCAGGTGTTGTCAAGAAGAAAAAAGAACAATCCCATTTTGATTGGCGAACCAGGTGTTGGTAAATCCGCTATTGCAGAAGGATTGGCCATTCGCATTGTACAGAAGAAAGTAAGTCGTGTTTTGTTTGGCAAGCGTGTGGTAACATTGGATGTTGCTTCTTTGGTAGCAGGAACAAAATATCGTGGTCAGTTTGAAGAGCGCATGAAAGCTTTGATGAATGAGCTGGAGAAATCTCCTGATGTTATTTTATTCATTGATGAAATCCATACGATTGTTGGAGCTGGCGGAGCTAGTGGATCTTTGGATGCGAGCAATATGTTCAAACCAGCATTGGCAAGAGGTGAAATTCAATGTATCGGTGCTACTACCTTGGATGAATATCGTCAGTATATAGAGAAAGATGGTGCTTTAGAAAGACGTTTTCAGAAAGTTGTTGTAGATCCTACAACCATTGATGAGACGATTCAAATCTTGAACAACATCAAAGACAAATATGAAGAGCACCATAGCGTGACCTACACCGATCAAGCGATTGCTGCTTGCGTTCGTTTGACAGCACGTTATATAACCGATCGTCATTTGCCAGACAAGGCCATTGATGCATTGGATGAAGTGGGCTCTCGTGTGCATTTGAATAACATTCAAGTTCCTCAGGAAATAATTGAGATAGAAAAGGCCATTGAGGAAGTGAAGGTTGAGAAATCGCAAGTAGTAAAGAGCCAGAAGTATGAAGAGGCAGCGAAGTTGCGTGACAAAGAAAAGCAATTGAATGAGCGTTTGGAAGCCGCCAAGAATCAATGGGAGCAGGATGCCAAAACGCATCGTGTGACTGTTACTGAGGCCAATGTTGAAGAGGTGGTTTCAATGATGACGGGTATTCCAGTGAATCGTGTTGCTGAAAAGGAAAGTGGTCGTTTGGCTAAGATGGATCAGGAGTTAGAGGGAAAGGTTATTGGTCAAGACGAAGCCATTAAAAAAGTGGTTCGTGCCATCAAACGCAATCGTGCGGGGTTAAAGGATCCTAATCGTCCAATTGGATCGTTTTTGTTTTTGGGACCAACCGGTGTCGGAAAAACACAATTGGCAAAAGAGTTGGCAAAGTTTTTATTCGATACAGAAGATTCTTTGATCCGAATTGACATGTCTGAATACATGGAGAAGTTTGCTGTATCAAGATTGATTGGAGCACCTCCCGGATATGTGGGTTACGAAGAAGGTGGACAATTGACTGAAAAAGTAAGAAGACGTCCCTACTCTATCGTTTTGTTGGATGAAGTAGAGAAAGCCCATCCAGATGTTTTCAATTTGTTGTTGCAAGCATTGGATGATGGACAGATGACTGATAGTTTGGGTCGTAAGATAGACTTCAAAAACACTGTGATTATCATGACCTCCAATATCGGTGCGAGACAATTGCAAGATTTTGGTGCCGGTGTTGGTTTTGGTACTTCTTCAAGAGCTTCTGCAGAGGAACAGGATCGCAAGGGAATTATTGAGGCTGCTCTGAGAAAAGCATTTGCTCCTGAATTCTTGAACCGTGTGGATGACTTGGTAGTTTTTAATCCTCTGAAAAAAGAGCACATCCATCAGATTATTGATATTGAATTGGCAAAACTTTTCCATCGCATAACGGATTTGGGTTACAAGATTGAATTAACGGATGTTGCCAAAGATTTCATCGCCGACAAAGGTTATGATGAAAAATATGGCGCACGACCTTTGAGAAGATCTATTCAGAAATATTTGGAGGATCCCATTGCTGAGGAAATCATCAACTCTAATCTTCAAGAAGGTGATACTTTGGTTGTAGACTTTGATACGGAAGAATCAAAGATTGTGATGAAAGTCAACAAGAAAGAGAATGAATAAAACAATATACCCCAGTGCAATATCCTGGGGTTTATGGATTCCAGTTTATGCCCTGATCATTGGTCAGGGCATTTTCATGGCGGGAACAGTCTCGTGGGCATTTCTTTTCTTTCATTTTTCTTTGTCCATACTCATTTACTTTTTTGTTGTGAGAATCAAATATGAATTGGATGATGAAAAATTGGTCATTTTCATGGGACCAATACGTTACAAATCCATCGACATTCAAACCATTCGAAAAATGGAATTGAGCAACAATCCTTTGAGTTCGCCCGCCGCTTCATTGCGCCGCCTGGCGATTTATTACAACAAATGGGGATATGTTTTGATATCCCCTAAGAATCGCGAAGCGTTTATTAATGACGTATTGGAACGTCAGAAGAAATTGGAAATCTGCTGATATACGGCTTGAATAAAGTCGATATAAAAGTGGTAGTCCCAGATGCCAACAATCAAGATCCCACCCAAGGCGCCAAAAATATGTGCATCATGGGCAATTGGTCCTTGACCTTTTTTACTGAAATAATGCTCTAGTCCTAGGAATACCAAAGCGCCTATCCAAGCGGGCATTGGAATCAGCATCATAAAACCAACATCCATAGTGGGGAACAAAAGCATGAATGCCATCATAACCGCACTAACTGCTCCCGAAGCTCCAACACTTCTGTAGGCATAGTTGTGTTTGTGTTTTTTTAAGCTGGGCAAAGTAGCGATGATGGCTCCCAAAAAGTACAATGCAACAAAGAATACTTTTCCTGCAAGCGGTGTCCAAACATGCATATTGGGATGGAATTGCTGTAGGTATTCTGGATGGGTTAATACTGTTTCGAGCACCTCTCCAAACGAATAAAAAGTATACATGTTAAAAGCCAAGTGCATCCAATCTGCGTGGACAAATGCATGGCCAACCAAACGGTCCCACTCTTTCTTCTGAAAAACTACGTAAGGGTGAAATGCTAGCCTGTTGAACCAATCTCTGCGTTCAAATGCTAGGTAGGATATTAATACTGTTATGGCAATGATGCCAAAGGTTAATGGTGTTTGCATGCTAACTAGAATGGTCGGCGATAATTTGCCATTGATGATCTATCATTTTCCATAGCAATGAAAAGTGTCCGGACAAAGTGTCTTGAGCACGGAACAACGTCCATTTACCATCCACCCAGACAGCATCATTGTTGATTGAATTGAAATACAAATCTGTGAATTGAAGTTGCCCCATTTCACTGGGTTTGTAGTTTCTTTTGTATCTCTCAAGTGTTGCATTCCAACCGAGCGTAACACCTGATTTACCCATGAAGCGCAATGAGTCGCTATGCCAGTACGGTTGCATAAAACCTTCGATATCTTGGTTATTCCAAGCATCTGTTTGGCGTTGCATAATAAGACGAATGTCCTTTTGTACATCCGGCTTTTGTGTGTAGCTGGAAATACAAAAGGACAATATGATGAAGAAAACAAACTTATACATTGAAACGGAAATGCATGATATCGCCATCTTGAACAATATACTCCTTTCCTTCAACGCCCATTTTTCCGGCTTCTTTAACTGCAGGTTCTGATTTATAATGAATGTAATCACTGAATTTGATTACCTCAGCACGAATAAATCCTTTTTCGAAATCTGTATGTATTACACCAGCGGCCTGAGGAGCAGTATCACCTTTGTGGATGGTCCATGCGCGAACTTCTTTGACACCTGCGGTGAAATAAGTTTGTAAGTTCAATAAGTAATACGCAGACTTAATCAATTTAGAAACACCTGGTTCTTCTAAACCCAAATCTTGAAGGAACATTTGTCTTTCTTCGAAAGTTTCCAAAGATGCAATGTCTGCTTCAATGGCAGCGCCAATGATAATTACTTGCGCATTCTCATCTTTTACCGCTTCCTTTACTCTTTCTACATGCGCATTTCCTGATTGTACAGAACTCTCTTCAACATTACAAACATACATGACAGGCTTGGAGGTAAGCAATTGTAAATCCTTCATCAACTTTTCCTCATCGTCATTTTCAGGGACCACTACTCTAGCACTTTTACCTTGCTCCAATGCCTCTTTGATTTTGGTTAAAAAGTCAAATGTTCTTTTGGCATCTTTGTCCCCTGTCTTGGCCGCTTTTGCAACTTTTTGAAAACGAGCTTCTACCCCCTCAAGGTCTTTCAACTGCAACTCAATATCGATAATTTCTTTGTCACGAACTGGATCTACACTTCCGTCAACGTGAACTACGTTTGGATCTTCAAAGCAGCGCAATACGTGAATAATAGCGTCTGTTTCGCGTATGTTCGAAAGGAATTTATTTCCCAATCCCTCACCTTTACTCGCTCCCTTTACAAGTCCTGCGATATCCACGATTTCAATTGTTGTGGGGACAATTCTTTCAGGCGTTATTAATTCAGCCAATTGCGTTAAACGTTCATCTGGAACGGTGATCGTTCCAACGTTGGGTTCAATTGTACAGAAAGGGAAATTTGCAGCCTGCGCTTTGGCATTGGACAAGCAATTAAATAGAGTGGATTTTCCAACATTTGGCAATCCAACGATACCGCATTTTAATGACATAATAAAAATTTGAAGTGCAAATGTACTGACTCAAGCCACACTTTTATACATTTGTAAAAACAAATGATTATGGGACATCACGAAGAACATCACGGACATTCAGAAGCTCAACAAAATGAGATTGGCGGACCAGTAACCTTGGCTATTATGCTTTTTGCTGTAGCGGTTATTATTATTTATTTTTTGATTGAATGGTCGGATCGTTGATCGTGAGTTGCTGATATTAAAAAAGCGCCTAATTGGCGCTTTTTTTATTACTCTTGGTATCCTTTGGGCTTTCTAACTGTAAAGACCCGTGAAATATTAAATCCAAATTGGATGTCTCCTTTGTCCCATTGACCGGTGGTTTCCGTAATAAATCCTTTTTCATTCATGGAAGAACCATTGGTTAAGTGAAGTTGAAATACGTGTCCACCAGTTTCTATATCGACACCCAAACTCAAACTATTGGTAGCACCAGGAATATTGTCTTTCATCAATTTGAAATACTCTGCATTGAAAGCCAATCTTCTTGAAACTTTGTATCGTCCCCCTACACCCAACGCAAATACATCATGTGGTATATTAGAAGTAGCTACCAAGTTTCGGTGAACATGGGTTGGACTCAATTGCAGTGAAAGTTTATCATCTACTTTTTTTGCAATCAACAATTGGTTGCAAAAGTAAAGACGAGAAGAAAAGAAATTATCTCTGGTTGGATCAGCCCACTCCGTTCCGCGCATCACTATAGAACCAAAATACGATAAGGAAATCGGCATTTTTTTGGGACCAGATTCTACTTGCTTTAGAAGTTTAATTTTGGTAAATCCATCAACCTCTTCATTAACATTGGATCGGCCAATTCCTACCATCCAATTGTCTGAGATTCCATATTCCAATGCCAATCGCATAGAGGCCATGTCCAATCCATAGAGCTTATGGATCCCTGAGTTTAACGTTCCAAAGCGGTGACTAATTCTAAAGTCCATTACCCCGCCAGCAACATTTTCAATTGATTGACCATTGATTACTCGGGTTGATTTAAAAGTAGCTGTGGAATATATAATGGGATCTTCATCACCGAGTAAAGAAAGCAAATCCGATGTAGAATCTGATTGAGACCAAGCCAGTCCCAATTGAAGACATAGTGCTGTTGTAATCCAGAGTTTAAATTTCATTTTATTTTTTTAATTCGGTAAGATCAGCCTTTGCTGAAACTTCTATGCTTTCAGCAATATTGTTCTTCAAGTTTGCTTCAATTTTGATGTTGTGGTCTGCACATTTAACATTGAATTTGGTTTCTGCTACAACGTGACCACCACTAACTTTGAATGTTGCTTTGGTGGTATAGTTTTTTGATACGCCATGAATATCAAGAGCTCCTGTGATATTGGCAGCATATGTTCCGTCTTTCTTTATGTTAATGGCACTTACATTTTCTATTTTACCTTTAAAAGTCGCTTTTGGAAATTTGGTACTCTCAACGTAATTTTCATTGTAATGCTCCTGCATCAAAGCCTTTTCAAATTTGAAGTTGGTTTGAAGTGCCGAAATTTGGATTTCGCCGGTGCTCCAATCCACAATGTAGGTTACACTTTCATTGTTGGCCTTGATATCCTCCATATTGGTTTTTGAGAAGAATCCCAAATGGCCATTGCGGGTAAAATACTTTTGTGCTTGAGTGGCTGTGATCGATGCCAAAAAAGCGATTGATAGGATTATTTTTTTCATACAATATTTTTTTAAATTTATTTTCAACTATTGTGCCACTACTGCCTGATTCAATTGAATTTCACCACCCAGAAATTCATCGCCTTCCAAATATCCAGCGCACAAACCTTGCACTTTCACCATTTGATTGACAACTGGATTTTGAGGAAGAGGTTCTGAAAAAGTTACAGTGATAACACCTAAATCTTCTGATTGGGTGGACAATGTCCATTTGGTTCCGGCGGAATCCTGAACAAAAGATTCGAGATTACCGGTAATCAAGAGATTTTTATTGAGATAAGTGGTAAGCGCACTTTTTTGATCTGTCTTAAACTTGGCATATAAATCTTGAGCGCTCAATTCCTCAAACACCTCTACATCTGCTGCGGTCTCATGGGGTTTGTTGTACAAATAAAGGCCAATGGCCATTCCTAGCGCGATGAGTATGAGAAAGAATACAATAACTTTTTTAAGCATCTTCTTATTTTTGTGGTTATGAAAAAAATCTATCTATCGTTTTTCTTATTCGCTTTTGCAACTTTCAGTAGGAGTCAGAGTGACACAACTCGCGTACTATTTATTGGCAATAGTTATACGGGCGTTAATAATCTTCCCTCTTTGTTTCAGCAATGCGCGAACAGTACAAATATACCCACTTTTGTTTTGAGTAACAATCCTGGAGGTTATACTTTTAATCAGCATTTGAATAATGCCACTACCAATCAATATATTCATCAGGGAAATTGGGATTTTGTAGTATTACAAGAGCAAAGCCAAATGCCATCTTTTCCTCTTTCGCAAGTTCAAACAGATTGTTTTCCATATGCGGCGAGATTGAATGATAGTATTGTTAAATACTCGCCATGTGGAGAAACTGTTTTCTACCAAACTTGGGGAAGACAAAATGGTGATGCAAGCAACTGTCCCAATTGGCCTCCAGTGTGCACTTATGAAGGTATGGATAGTTTGTTGCGATTGCGATATCAAATGATGGCTGATGACAATGATGCCATTGTTTCTCCGGTAGGAGCTTGCTGGAGATACATCAGAAACAACTTCCCAAATTTGAATTTGTACAATGCTGATCAATCACATCCATCATTGTTTGGAAGTTACGTTGCTGCTTTAAGTTTCTATTCTACCATCTTTCGATTGAGTCCT
>JACCEC010826918.1_pt1 | contig 25442 bp, 15 predicted proteins | sample 7450121 | NCBI WGS metagenome assembly JACCEC01 (sample SAMN15323455, study PRJNA562643) | freshwater metagenome | isolation source: river surface water | place: USA:Blue River Watershed | collected 2017-08-18 | reverse complement strand
TTATGAAGTTGTTTTTGTACTTTAATTTCAATTGGATTTATAGCAAATAACCCATCTGCATTTTTAAAATATTCCATATTTGCACCCGTAGCTAAAGTTAATGGGTATCTTACATTATCCGGTTGTTGACTAGATAATTTTTCTTCTGCTTCTGAAATTTCTAATTTAGTTGAATATAAAGTTTGACCTGCCATTAAATCATCCATTTGAAAATCAAATGAAAATGATTGTAGAATCGTATTTTGAGGTCCAATTGTAAATTTATATGGTGGTTCGGTTTTTACTTCTGGATATACTTTTGATAATTTTCTATCAATAATAGTTAAACCGGTATTTAATCCACTACTATCAGGAGTTGCCAATTCAAGATAAGAATATCCATACATATTCATTTGAATTAAATTCAGCATTTCAAATAATAAATCTGAATTTTGAATTGCGTTTTTTCTAGCACTTACAAATGTATCATAATTTATGAATACATTTAATAAATTTCCGGTATAAGGTGGTAATGGTATTTCCGTATCATCGGTTGGTATTATAAAAGTTGTGTTTGCACCACTTTCATCCAAAAGAAACGAATATCCATTTATTTTACATTCTTTTCCAGTTGAAACTACAAATGTTTTCTTTTTTGTTTTTTTATTAGTGATACCTTCTGCTTTGTAATTTACTTTAATTTTTCCTTCATTTTCGTCGGCAATTATATCTGGCAATATTCCAGGAAAAATAACATTTTCATTAGAAGACATAAAATATTTTGTAGCCGATACTGGTATTGCATCAACTTCTATTCTACTTGGTTTTATACCAATTACTGCTTTACCTGTAATTATATTTTCCGAAATATTTAATGCATTTATAATTTGCAATATTAATCTAAATGAAATATAAGGTGTTTTTGATATTGTGTTATCTTCTGATTTTTTGTTTTCTATACCCCAGTTAAAAAATTCTTTTTTCCAAGCATCTGCATTTTTAAATGTTTCTGCCAAATCTGGATTAATATCTTCTGCTAATTTTGCAATATATGATTTATAATCACCTCTTACTATTTTTGCAGCTTTTTTACCTTCTGCTTTTGGAGTTTGACTAAGTAATTGAGATGCCAATTCATTACCTGCTGATATTTCTAAATTTACATTATATGTTCCATCTTCAGCAATTGAAAAACTATAACCTTGAACTTTACCAGTCCAAACATCATAATTACCACCTGTATCTTTTAATTTTTTTATATAATCTTTTTTATTTTGTTGCCAATCGGCATCTAATGGTGAATAAACTTTTGTAAAGTTATTTACAAATTCTTTCCATTCTCGTTTTGGAAACAAAACATTTGCAATTTTATTGTCTTTCGAAATTAAATCGGAATTATTACCATATTCTAACAATAATTGCATACCAGGTCTTAAAAAAAACATTTCAAACATTTCCAATTGTTTTAATGAAAATACTTTTATGTTTAATTTTGCCGTTTTTAAAACAGAGTTTTCACCACCATCTTCAATTTGTAAATCAATAATTAAAGGTACTGATAACTTTCTATTTGATTCACCGGTTACTTCAATTGGCTTTCCATTCAAATCATACCCTATAATACTATTACCAGTTTGATATAATTTAGAAACATCTGTTGTATTTGATAAAACACATCCAGAATATTTTGCATTATATTCTTCAGATAAAATCATTTCACTACTATGTTGAGTAGTTGTTACAACTGCAGGAGATGTAAGCATAACAAATGGTCTTAATCTAGTTGTTCTGGTTTGGTCACCAGCTCTTAAATCTAACTCATCTGTAATCCATTTTGGTATGGGTTGGATGTATGGAATTGCAGGCATAACTTATTTATTTATCTTGTCAAAATCTCTTAAAATGGTTGGTAAATCAGATGGTATTCTTAATTGAATTCCAGGTTCTATATTAAACGATGCATCGTTTAAATTATTTGCAATAGATATTACCCACCAATAAGATTTATCACCATAATATTTACTTGCTAATATATCCAATCTATCACTTGCTTCTGATATTACATAAATGTCATTATCAGTTGGTTTTATTTTTGGATATATAACAGAACTTAAATACTTTCTTTTAGTATTAGGTGTTGTTAATTGAGTTGTATATTGGTATCTACTTGCCATTTATTATGTATTTAAAAAAACCAGCGTTATTTGGATGAAGTACCTGATTGAATATCCGTTTCTTTAATTACAAATGGTTCGTTGTTCATTCCAATTTTTAAACGGTATATATCTTCATTATATGTATTACCATCAAAATCATATTTGTATTTAGTAACAACTCCATCAGGTTTATGAGTTTCGTGATTTTCAATTATTTTCATACCAATTGAAACATCTATTACCGATGGGTATAATGTGTTATCTTTATCTACACCAAAAAGTGAATATAAACCAGTTCCATCACTACCACCGTTTGCATCTGCATTTGGCCAAGTAACATTATCAGCTATACTAAATGATAAACTTTCTATATATCCAAATGCCTTATTATATAAATCACCTATTGTAAGATATACTAAATTTCCTGAAAATGCATATTGAGATGTTTGACTACCTCCATATGTCATTTGTGAAATTGTACTTGATGGAAAAGCCAATCCTTTTAAATAATTAACTTTTGAAATCATAGTCTGTTTTTCCTCTGTTGTAGTATAATATAATTTTAAATTAAACTTTAAACTACGTTCAACTCCTTGGTATCTATATGTTTTAAATGGATTTCCAACATATCTAAAATTTGACCATTCAGGCTGAACATCTTCAGTTATTCCACTTACTGTGCCTGAAAATGGAACTATTGTATTTTTACCATATTTTTGAAATAAAACCCAAACTTGATTTGTATTTTTATATTCTTTTATTAATTCTTTAAGTTTTTTACCATCTTCTATTGATGTATTATTATTTACATAATTATTACCAGCATCCCATTTAAAATAACCGGTTCTCTTTGATAAAGTTTTTACATGCGTTCCCGTTAGTATATTCTTTCCAATTTCATTTGGTGTTCCTTCTTTATATGTAAGCGGTACTGTATTCGCGTATTGATATATTTCTTTATAATCGGAAAACTTTTTGTTAGATAATAATGGGTCTCCACCTTCTTTTACACTTTGGTAATATGCACCATAATCTTCATCAAGAGTATCACTTAAAGATTTTTTTAATAAATTTTTTATTTTTTTTGGACTACCAAATTTATTAAGTGCTCCAATTGCCAAATTAGTAGCAACTCCTCTTGCAGATGTACCCCCTTGTGCTAATTGGCCTAAAACGGATGGTGGGGATGGGTTTGGTTTTATGAAATAATCTGTACCTGAATCTACTGCATCTCTTAAACCTGCTTCTGTAAATGCAGTTAGTGTTATTGGTTTTCTAAAAAATGCAGTTCCTTTAAATATAGTATCAGATGGTCTATTTGCAGTTCCTCCAATAGCACCTGCCAATTGACCACCTATTAAATCTCCTAAAGAATTTGGAGAAGATGCAAGTAAAGCTGCACCTCTTGGTGGGTTTATAAGTCCCCTACTTTCTATACGGATTAGTTCATCGTTGTATAGTTCTTTCTTTCCGGATTCAAAAAGTTCTAATATTGTAGGCATTTATAGTGTATTGATTTACTATAAATATGGATTATTTAAATTTATTACATACCGTTATTAGCACCAACTACCTCTTTTCTATTAATTGCCATTTGCTTTCTAGCATTAATCATTAGTTGATTACTTAATCTCATAGAGTTTATTTCGTTTGCCTTATATTGTTTTGTTTGGTCTTCTAATAAAATGTATTGTAATAATGTTGCACTTGTTCCAAGTAATTCAACCATTTTTTCTTGTAATCTTATCTGATACTGAGCATCGTTTAATACTTGTGCTACTCCTTTTGGTGGAACTGCACCTGCTTTACCTGGAGTAGCAACTGCTGGTGTTGCTCCTTTAACAGGTGGTTTAACTTTTGATGGTGCTTTTTTAGTATCTGGTGTTGAAAATGCACCCCAGTTTTGATATAAACCATAACCTGCTCCTAATACCCCACCAACTGCACCACCAACAAGATTACCAACACCTGGAATAACAGAACCTATCATTGCACCATAACCTGCACCAGCTAATGCAGAACTTGCAATATCAGCACCAGCTGCGGTTTTTTTGTTTCCTTTTGCAGCTTGATTTTCAGCATACGAATCTAATATCATACCACCAACAAGACTTGCAACCCCACCTTTTAACAAACCTTTACCCGCTTTCATTAAATTTTTAGGACTTAATACTTTTGTTAATGTTTTGGGATTTATTAAATTTTTAGCACCATTTAGTAAAGTTTTAAACTTCGAAGTACCTTTTGGTGTACGTGGTCCTTTTGGTCCTCTTGTTTTTCTACTTTTTTTATTTTTAGAAGGAGTGTCACTATCCGTCATATCGGATAAACCACTATCACTCATATTAACAACTTCTACTGGAACAGGACCACCGGTAAATAATTTAGATATAACATTACCTGCAATTCCACCTGCAATAGTTGCCAAACCAGTTCTCCAATTTTCACTAAACATTCTTTCAATACCTAATCTAGCAGAATCGGCAGCATTTTTAATTGCATCTGCACTTGTAATGAATTTTTTGTTTTCTGCATTATTTAATGCTTCTTCTGCTTTTTGTTGATTAAGTAAAAACGATTGATACTTTAAATATGCAGGTGATTTTAAATACGAATCCGTTATTGCAGTTTCTAATTCCGCTTGCTTCTTTTGTTGGTCTATTAAATTTTGCTGATATTTTTTATATCCATCCGATTTTAAATATGCTTCTGTTATTTGTCCAGATAATTTAGCATCAATAACTGCTGTCTTTGCTTGAATAGATGCCGTTTGAGATGCCAAACCCGCTTGCGCAGATTGTGTTGCTTTTAAAAATCCTTTATTTCCTGCTTTTACATTTCCACTTTGTGCACTTACATCTTTTGCACTTCCCGTTGCAATCTTTTGTATTGAATCCAAATCAAGTCCACCCAACGCTTGTGATAGTGCCTCTTGCTGGAACATATTCATTTTGGATGGGTCTAACCCTTGTGCCTTTATAGATTTTAATGCATCATCAGTTTTACCTTGTGCAAATAATGCTCTTGCTTCTGAAAGGTTTACATTTTTACCTAACATTGCAGATAATTCCATTTCTTTTTTGATACTATCTTTATAGTTCAAAACCATGCTCTTACCTGCTTTCGCAATATCTCCAAATGAAACTCCTAATTGTTGTGCATAAGCAACTTGCTTTTGTAATGCAGGACCTGATTTGATTTGGTATCCTAATGCTTCTTTGGATGCTTGTGCAACCTCTTCCATATATCCACCCAAATCTATACCCGCAGAATCTGCCATTGCTCGCATACCCTCCGTCATATTCAATGCACTTTCATTGGTAAGTTTTCCCATTCTTTTAAAGAAAGAAACCATACCAGATATATTTTCAGAAGATTGACCCGTTCTCTTTTCTAATACGGACATATCAGCTGCAAAATCAGATGAAACTTTAGTACCTAATGTTTTTGTTGCAGTAGTTAAAGAAGCGGCTACATTTTCTGCACCCACACCTGCTAATTGCATTTGTGCTGCACCGTATCCAATTGAACCTATACCTTTACCATAAAGTGCAGTTTTTGAAGCAGCTTGAAATTCTGCTGCACCCGTTTGCATTTGTGCTGAAAATTGAATTGCTGCTCTTTGTGATGAATGTGCAGCATCAATCATTAATCTATTTACTGTGTTAGCAGTATCTATACTATTTTGACTTACTTCTAATCCAATTTGTTTTTGAACAAATCCACGTTTTTGTTCAAGCTTTGCAAGATTGAGTTCACTATCTGCGGCATTTTTATTAACCTCTAAACCAATTCTTTGTTTTAAGAATCCACGTTTATTTTCAAGCTCAAACATTTTTCTGGATGTATCCAAATCACCTTGTGCTGCATCATTTAGTGCTTTTGTCCCAGCATCTAATTCAGCACCAAAGTATTTCATAGATAACGCACCAATAGCTGCACCTAATGCAGTCATTGCCATTTTTGTTCCTTCGGCGTTTTTACCAATATTTTTGAGAACATCACCCAATTCTCTCATTAGTGGAATGCCAGATGACCCCATATTATCTAATGTAGAATTTAATAGTGCGGCTTTTTGAGCAGTTTTATCATATGCTTTTTGAACAGATAACATTGAGTTACCCATTTTGTTCAATATATCTACTAAATCTGCGTTTTCTTTTTTATTAATTCCCGCTGATTTGGCCATTCTATCGAAATTAACACGCATTTCGTTTAATTTCTTATTAGCCTGTTCTTGGGTCATTAAACCATCCTTGACATCCTGATGGTATTCCTCAGCTTTACTTTGAAAATCTCCCCACATTTTGGAAAGTTTTCCAATCGCTTCTTGTTGCGTTTTTTCTAAATCAACTGCTTTTTCTAATGCATCATTTAGTTGATTTTGTATAACTAATTGAGATTCTTTTTTCTTATTTGCTGCTTCTATTAATTTATCAGTTTCTTTTGCTTGAGCAGTTTGTTTTGCAAACGCACTGTCTAAACCAGCAGTTTCCTGAGTTTTTTGTGATTTAACCGAATTAGTAGATGATGATTTCTTTTTAGCAGCCATTTATTCTATATTAGCTATATTTTTTAATTACGGCGTCAATATCAGTTGTATCCAAATTTCTTTTTTTTGCCATTGCTTGAGTGGCAGCCAATAGTTTATTCATATCATCATCCCATCCAGACCATATATCTGCCAATTCGGGGTCTTTATCTCTTAAACGAGATAACCATCCAGATTCTTTATTCTGCGATTTTGCTTTTAAAAATAAATTGAAAAATTTATCTAAAATTCCCTCTGATAATACTCTTTTGGACATAATCGTATTTTTAATTTATATTACTCATATAAATATCATCTTCTTCGAGTTTTAGATGAATTATTTGAATTTGATGGTCTAGATTTTTCAATTTGTTCCCTTTCTTCCTCTTTTGCTTTTAACAATTCTCTCCAATAAAATTGACGGAGTTTAGTTGGCATGTGGTATAAATCATGCCAATTAAACCCACCATTTGCATAATACACCATTTGAAAAATAGTTTCATGCAATAATACGGAATAGTTACTCGGCAGGGTAAAAAAAGTCTACCCCAAACGGGATTCGGAGAGCCTCCGTCTCACCTGCTGAATTTTCATATTCTGTCATTAAATCTAAATCTGGAGTAAATGATAAGATATGTTTTCTCAATGCTTTGGAATCCATTGCTAACAATCGATTTGAAACAAAGTTACTGATATATCCTAAATCTCTATTACCTTCTACCTCTGTGATGATTCTTCTAAATCTGGTAGTAATTTCATTTCCTTGCTTTAAAACCTTTTCACTTGCTTCAACATCTTTCTGAATTGCAAGTTCATCTCCATGAGTAAGTAATTTAAATTTAATTGCAGTTTTTGATTTTGGTAAAGTATATTCGTATTCGTTATTTCTATTTAATAAAGTATAATCGATTTCTTTTGTTTTTAATTTAGATAAATCAATTTTTACATTAACATCTTCATCTGTTATTGAATCCGTTACTGTAACATCGTATTCAGGTCCAAATGCTAACATTCTTGTAATGATTAAAATTGCGTTTTTATCACCAATTAAAAGGTCATTAATATTAACACCAGGTTCTACTACAATTGATTCCAACAATCTATCTAAATGTATTCCTTTACGGATTAAATTTACAGAAGTTAAAATATCTTCTTCTTTTGCAGTCATCAATTTAAGGGTAATTTCTCCTCTTGATAAAGGTGAATTCTCTGGATATGCTAAACCTTTTGATGGTAATGAAACAATTTCCGTTGCAAATGGGAAATTCTTTTGAGTTGTCATTTGGGGTGCTCCCAAACCTCTTGTAACTTGTTGTTCTAATTGTTCTTCCATAATATAACTTAATGTGTTTACTAATATATATCACATTTTTAAAAAAATAAAGGGGAACATTTCTGCTCCCCCTCACTTCAATTACTTTATTTATTTTTTAGTATTCTAATACTGCGTAATCAAATGTTAAAGTTAATTCGATTGAAACAGGGTCATTTGAAGCCCAATCCAATTCACCAAAGTTTGCTGATGTAATGAATGCTCCTTTGATTGTCCATTGTTCAATTTTATCACCTACTGGTCCTAACAAATAGAAAGTAATATCCTTCTTATAGAATGCGGCATATCCATCTCTACCCGTTAATGATTCATGTGATTGACGAATCCACTCCATAACTTGTTGTGCTCCTGATGGAACGATTGGGTCATAAAGTGTAATGTTCATATCATCCCAAGTTGATTTTCCTTTTATCTTACGCTTTACGTTGATATGGTCTAATTCAACTACCTCTGAAGTAAATGTTGGTCTACTTGCAGTTTTGATGATGTATGATTCGATACCATTGATTTCCATAATGAATCTATTACCAAGCTTTGGTTCAAAATTCTTATAAAATATCTTGTCAAATTCTAATATTTCTGGCATTTTCTTTTTATTTAAATGTTATTCTCTATAATAAATATGGTTTTTTAAAATTATCCGTTAAACGCTGCGCCAGTTGGTAAAATGTTGAAATCAATTTGAATGAATTCAGCAGTTTTAGTTGGTTGTAAATAGATAGCTCCTTTCATAATGTTTCTATCAATTACATCTGGTGTGTTGTTTGAATCATCCATCACAACTCTAAATGCGTAAAGTCCTTGTCTTTGTTGGATTGATTCCAAATAAGGATTTACAATATTTAAGAATCTATTTCTAGTTTCAGCAGTATTTTGTTCAAATACTAAATATCTTGAAGTAGATGCGATGTATTTTCTAACAGTTAATAATAATCTTCTTACGTTGATTCTATCCAATGCAGATGGTTTATCTTGCAATGTCTTTTGTCCGAATACTACGATACCTTGTCCTGGGAACTGAACGATTGGATTAACCTTTCCTTCATATAAAGTATCTTTTTCAGATTGTGTTAAACGATTTTGAACAGATACTGCTCCAATCAATCCACCTCTATTTAAACCCGCTGGTGCAAACCATTCAGCTGCAACTCTATCATTTGATGCAAATACACCAGGTAATAATACTGATGGTGGTACTGCAATTAATTTGTTAGTGTTTACATCGATAGTTTTAATCCAAGGGTAGTAAGTTGCTGCGTAGTTAGAATCAATTGCATCTGCCTGTGTTACTGCTTGGTCAACTGAATCAGAGTATGCGTTTGTATCCATAATGTAGAAACAATCACTTCTCTCTTCAACCATATCCAAAATATCAGTTGTTACAGATGTGTGTAATCTTCTAATAACACCAGGAGTTACAATCATATTAACATCGTATTCATCTTGATTTGATAATGCCGATACGTGCTTTCCGTAAGCAATAGAGCCAGATGATAATGATGTAGAAAGGTTAAATCCTTGAGAGTTTCCTGCAATAATATCGTTACCTTTGTAGATTGGAGTTGCCGGGTTCATACCATCAAATCCTTCTTGGAATGCTACTAAGAATTGTGCTGCCGAATTACCAACAGATAATGCTCCTCCGTTTGCCGCGTCTACTCCAAATGCTACGTTAGCACCTACACCTGCTCCATCAGGAATTGGTTTTAAATAAATTGAGTTATCAGTATTACCATCTAAATCAATACCACCATATACAGTTGCAGAAGAACTAACAAAAGTTACTGCCGGTATATTTGCACTAACTAATGCTGATGCTGAAATAGGTAATGTATAAGCTCCATGTGCAAATGGTACTGCTTGTACAGGTGCGTTTTCATTTAATTCAGAAATTCTAACATATTTTGAGTTATTAACCCAGTCACCTGCTTCTGTTACTTTACCATCTGATGCAATTAATCTCTTTCTATCTCCAATTACTCTTGCAATATAGTTAGGAGAATTAGGGTCTAAGTTTACATTAGAGAATGATTCTAATACAACTTTCTTTTTATTTGTATCAGAAAACTCTCTAACAACTACTGTGAATGTACCATAATCAGTACCATTTACAGAACCAGCTGCTTTAATATTTGTAATAGCAATTTTAACTTTAGTATTTGCCGCATTTCCTGCACCAATTGTTTCAAAACGGAAAAGATTTGTTCTTTCTCCTGAAATCAATTGTGATTGTATAAATGGAGTTTTAGCTTCTTGTGCATCAAATGTAAAGTCCTGGTCACCCAATACAGTTACACTTGCAGTTGTGTTCGTACCAAATGTTGTACTGTGGTTTTTAAAGAATCCATAAACATATGGTTTCTTTGCTCCAAATGCAGATAATCCAAATACTGCTTCAATATCATTTGTATCCGATGGATTCAAAGATGCTGAAATTAATCCTGCGTTTGAACCTGATATATTAAATGTTCCTGCGGTGGATGAAGAAACAACTGTTCCTGCAAAACCTCCGTTTGAACCACTTACCGTGTTAAATACAATACCAACCGATGCAGTTGATGAACCAGTTGCAACTGTTAATAATAAAGGAGCAGTTTCAGTATATCCACCAATACCTGCAACTCTACAAATTGTAGCAGTTCCTGCTTCTCTTAAATACGATTGTACTGCTAATGGTGTGTAGTATGTATCATCAACTGCTCCAAAAAGAGTTTCAAATTCTGCTTGAGAATTTACGATTGTTGGAACTATTGGTCCTTCTTTGAAAGGTCCGATGAACGCTGCACCAATATCAGCTACACCTTGTTGTAAAAATGATAGGTCGTTTTCTTTTGTAAAAACGCCTGGTGATACTATTTTGTCTGCCATTTTGTATGCTAATTTAAAAATTTTATTATCTCAATATAAATATAAAAATTATTTTCAAAACATCAATTCTTATTTGTATGTTGGAGAGAAATAATCATATACTTGTCCGATTTGAGTTGAAGTTAATTGTGTGTTATAAAATAATACAGGTCCAATTTGTCCTGTAAATGGATAAGCAGTTTCTCTGAAATTGTATCCAACTGTTATTAATCCAGATGTAGTATAATCCTTTGAACCGTTTGATATAGTTCCTTGTGATGTTTTATCCAAATATCCAACATTTGTACCATTTAATGCTGCAGTATAAGAAACCATATACCAAACATTTGTAGATAATGAGAATGTACTACTATTGTACTGAATACTTGTTCCATCGTGAATATAATAAGTACCACTACCGTTTGAGTTCAAATATAAAGATATTAATCTTGTAACACCATCTGCTTGCTTATTAAAGAAATTATTCCAAGTATTAGCAGGATGTGATGCAAATCTAACCCAAGCTATTACTGAATATGCGGATGTATTAAATTGTGTATATCCACCATTAATGTTTGTTGTTCCATCTTTGTACCAAAATTTATTAGTATCTAAAGACCAATATTTTTCTTTTCTACTTGCACCATTGTTATATGCTGGATTTCCACCACTAATAGATGCCGCATTTGTTACACCTGCTGGTCTTAATCCCGTTCCATATCCACTCAAATCTAACCAATCTGTTGTTGCAGTTCCGTTTGTGGATGATGCTTTTGATGGGTCTAAATACATTCTCAATCCTGATGCAGGAATACGAGGTTGTGTAGTTGTACCTTTGTTATGAGATACTAATCCATTTGATAAATAAACGTCAGCATTTTCTACGTTAATTGTTACAATTTCAACATCTTCTATGATAGTTGCTATATCGGTAATTTCAACTTCTTCTGTTCCAATCATTTCATAGTATTGTACCAATCTATCTCCTGGAAGTAAATCTTCTACTATTTTAAAATGATATTTTTCTATTTCAGCATCCCATACCCAAAGTGGGTGTGTACCTGTTGCTTTTATTAATCCGTTATTTATAGAATAGTATCCACTTGCAAAGTTAAATGTTAAATCCGCAACCATTACTTCTTGATACGAACCAGAAAGTTGTTGTGATTTATAGATTGTCCAATCAACTTGGTCGGATTCTGGGTCTTGATTTTCATCAGGCAAACCATCTGGTACCCATGCTTTAATCATATCCCCAACCGAAAGGTCTTCAACATTTACTTCAGTTCCATCAGGTCTTTGTACTTTACTACCAAATAATAAACAAAAATCAGGCTGGTTAATTGTATTGTAAACATCTACTGCATATAAAGTTTTAGTAACAGTAGTATTATAATTAGTTGCTGCCGTATTATATCCATCTGCATATTTCATACTTAAAACAGATTCTGCTTCTGAATAGGTAGATGCGGCAATTGATGCAGGTGTTACTGGAAACGATGGAGATGCTCCTAATGTTGGAGAACCTACTGAAAAGTTTGCATTATTAAATGAAACTGTATAATTTGCAGATACACTGCCAACTCTACTACCATGCAATGAACCTGCACTACCAAATGTAAATGTTGCATTTTCAGATGTACTTTCTACAATATATGTATAAGTTGGTGGAGTTACGGTTACTGAATCAATTGCAAATGAACTAAATGCAGCAGTTGTTCCTGCCGATGCATTCATTGCGTTCATCGAAACCTGTTGAGATGTTCTTGCTGAACCTTGTGTTGCTCTGTATAAATTACCTAATGATAGATTAGTTTTTGCCATTTTTTATGTATTATTCTCCGTTATAAATATCCAAAAGTTTTTCTTTCCATACATCTTTATTTCCGAAGTTTTTTTTCATCCAATCTTTTAATTTTTGATGTTCTGCTTTTTTTTCTTCATAACTATCTTTACAGATTTGCTCATAGGTTTTCTTAAAAGTTTCTGCATCTTTTGCTTTATATTTGTAGTCAAGGGGAATACACCAGTTTTCATGTAGTATTGGTATTTTGCCCCAATCAACTGCTTCAAATATTCCATATCCGAATGGTTCATTTTCAAAACACGAGTGAGATATACCCCAATCAAGTCCGTAGAACCTTTCTTTATATTTGTAATCAAATTTATAAATTTTACTTTTTTCGAATTTGTATCCATATTTCTTTCGGTAATATTTGTTAAATGTTTCTGAATTAGTAGAAATATAATTTTCAAATGGTTCTATGAACTCTAAATTTTTTCTACCTTCCGCTCTTGCGGCAAAACCAATTTTCAATGAATCCGAAACCTCTTTATTTACTTTAAATTCATAATAATTTGGTATATGATGTAAATTTTCCGTTTTATATGGAAAATGGTATAATCCTACCCAAACTTTATTTTTAATTTTATCAATCATTTCTGATTCATATTCCCAATTACCATACCAATGTAAGTATGCATCTTTCTCCATTTGTGCCATTAAAGACACTTTGGTTAAATTATGAAAAACGATTGAATCAATCTTTTCCAAATTTTGATGAATAGCTCTGGTTGGAGTATAGTGACCGTGTAGAATATGAATACGTCTTGCACCATCTAATATTTTTATTATTTCATCTTCAGATGTTTCCCAAATATGGTCAATATCGATTGGAAACTCTTTATAATTTTGTGGTTTATGTCTATGGAATAGAAGAAGTGGCTTCACCTCTAATTGAGTTGCCACTTCTTTTATCCATTCCGTAACCCACATATCCGCACCACTATTGAACCAAGGTCCTCCTGCGGTGGTGTAATAAACATCGTACATTATTTAGAACCTAATTGTGCTTTTAATTCGTCTATTTGTGTTTGTTGTTCTTTAATTGCTTCTACTAATAAACCAATCATTTTTGAGTAATCTAATCCTAAGAATCCATTTTCTCTTTCTACTACAACCTGTGGTAGAACTGATTGAACTTCTTGTGCAATTAAACCAGTCTTTGGAGTTGATTTAGTTACCTCATTTACATCATCATTCCATTCCCAAGTCACACCATTCAATTGTTTAACTTTATCCAATGCGTTTGGAATAGTTTGAATGTTGTTTTTATGTCTTATATCAGAAGTGTAGTATGCCGTAATATCACCAGTTGCGGTAATAGTTCCGTTAATAGTTAAGTTACCAAATGTTGGAGTTGCATTTGTTGCAACCGATTGTCCAATTGCTACCGTTGGAGTTGCACCTTCACCACTATTATTAGATAAAGTTACACCTGTTCCTGCCACTAAACTTGCAACATAATCTCCCGTTGTTTGAGTTGATAATGCAATGTTTCCACTTGCAGAACCTAAACTTATTTGAGATGAACCGGTTACAACAGTACCAATTGCGGTTCTAATTTGTTCCGCAGTTATTGCTCCACCTAATGAAGTTGAAGTACCTGCAATTGTGATAGCAGAATTGGCAAGTTTTGCGTTAGCAATTGAACCTGCCAACATATCATTTGTAACACCTCCAGTTGCAATTGATAATGTTCTAGTTGTTGATATATCTCCACCACCAGTCAAACCACTACCCGCTGAAATTGATACTGCGGTATGGTCGATGTGTCTATTTGCCGAATAATTTGTTGTAGAATTGTGGTCAATTTGAGCAGAACTTGTTACAACAGTTCCAATTGCAGTTCTTATTTGTTCTGCGGTTATTGTTCCACCCAATGAAGTAGAAGTTCCTGCAATAGTAATTGCGTTGTTTGTTAAACCAATTGTAGGTGTTGCTCCTTCTCCCGAATTATTTGCTAATGTAATATTAGTTCCAGCTACCAATGATGCTACATAGTTACCAGATGTTCTAGTTCCTAATGCAATATCTCCCGTTGTAGATGCAACATCAATTTGAGATGAACCAGAAACTACACCATTTGTAGATAAAATTTGTCCACTAAATGAAGTACCTGTAATTGCTCCTGCTTTAAATGGTGCTAATGTAAATCCAGTTCCAGCAGTATCAACAGTTCCAATTGTTTCATCCGTTAAATTATTAAATACTTTCCAACTATGTCCATCACTTGCATCCATAAAGATACCCGCGTGTCTGTAAGTTCCATCATTATAATGCCCTACAATACCCAAATCATTATCAGTAGATGCAGTTGGTGATAAGTAAAGTATGTTATCACTAATCTGTACATTCTGTGAGTTAATTATAGATTGCGTACCATAAACAACAATATTTCCTAAGAATGAAACAGTTGAACCTGTTAATTGAATTGCAGTATTTAAAGATGATGTATATGAATTTAAATTCGTTTGTGTAGATAATAAACTAGCAGTTACAGTTGATAATGTTGCGTTTTTAGTTTCTAAGCTTGCAGTATAAGTTGCAAGAGTAGAATGTTTAGTTTCAAATGAACCTGTTTTTGTATTAATATCTGCAATGTGTCCATTAAATGATGCAGTTACAGTTGATAATGTTGCGTTTTTAGTTTCTAAACTTGCAGTATAAGTTGCAAGAGTTGCGTTTTTAGTTTCAAATGAACCCGTTTTGGTGTTAATATCTGCAATGTGTCCATTTACCGATGAAGTATAAGTTGCTATTGTACTGTGTTTTGTTTCAAATGAACCAGTTTTTACGTTAATATCAGAAATGTGTCCATTAAATGATGCAGTTACAGTTGATATTGTACTGAATTTAGTTTCAAATGAACCTGTTTTTGTATTAATATCTGCAATGTGACCATCTACCGATGAAGTGTAAGTTGCAATAGTTAAATGTTTACTTTCAAAAGATGCAGTTGCCAATTGTAAACTTGCAGTTGTAGTTGCCAATGTTGCATTTTTAGTATCCAAACTTGCAGTATATGTATTTACAGAACTTAAAATACCAACTACTTGTGCCGAACTTGATACCGTACCTGCTGGTAATGATTTTGTTAAATCAATTGAACCACTATCAAGTACATCTGTTGTAACAATTGTGTCCGCACTAATCGTATATGATGTGCTACCTTCTGGATTTACAAAATATATTGAACCAGTACCAACATAAATATGTCTAAATGGTTTCGATGTACTTCCCAAATCGTATGCACCACTTGTAGCAGGAATTAACGAACCACTAAATGTTTGGTCTCCATTAAATAAGTTTGAAACCGTATTTAATGCATATGAACCAGTTTTAGAGTTTATATCTGCAATGTGTCCATTTACACTTGCAGTAAATGTATTCATTGAAGAAGTGTAAGATGATATTGTTGTATCTTTACTTTCTTGAGATGCACTAAATGAATTCAATGAAGATAAAATACCAACTACTTGTTGTGATGATGTAACGGGTGTATGTGCATCTGTAATTACTTTTGCTTCACTACCACTAATACCTGCTACCCAAGTATCCAATGTTCCATCCCATAATAATGAACCTGAAACAGTAGAACCACCAGTACCATCTTTTGATAAAATACCACTCTTTACTGCCGAACCTCCATAATTTAATTCTATTACGGAATCTCCAATTGTAACCGTTGTAGAATCAACAGTAGTTTGAGTTCCTCTAACAGTTAAATTACCAGGAATAGTTACATCGTTTGTAAATATTACGTTTGTACCACTTGCAGTTATTGCTGCTCGTAATGATGATGTGTATGAGTTAATATCTGAAATGTGCCCATTAACTGATGCGGTATAAGTTGCAAGAGTAGAATGTTTAGTTTCAAATGAACCCGTTTTAGTATTAATATCCGAAATATGCCCGTCAACCGATGCGGTATATGTACTTAATGTACTAAATTTAGTTTCAAATGAACCAGTTTTAGTATTAATATCAGTAATGTGTCCATTAACCGATGCGGTGTATGTACTTAATGTACTAAATTTAGTTTCAAATGAACCAGTTTTAGTATTAATATCCGCAATATGTCCTAAAACCGATGCAGATGCTAATTCTAAATTATTTAATCTATTCGTTTGTGCTAAATCAGTTGTTGCAATTGCTCCACTAAATGCGGTATATCCGGTTGTTGAAGTAATATCAACTTGTACCGAACCCGACACGATTCCAGCTGGTATTGAAGAAATGCTTGTATAATTTATTTGAGATGAACCAGAAACTACACCATTGGTTGCTGCAATTGAACCCGTAACACCACCTGCTGCTATTAATCCACCGTTTATTATGGATGTTGCACCATTTATTTCAGTTAATCCAGATGGAGAATAGATTTTAAATTTATCAGTTGTTGTTGAATCATCCGTAATAGTAAATGTTCCATCTGTGTTTCCAATAGAAAAATCATCATTATTATCTGTATCGATTAAATAAATACGAGGGGATGCTGATGAAATTTTTAAATCACCATTTACTATTTGTGCCGAAGCAGTAATGTTAGTTGCTTCTAATGAAGTACCATAAATGGTTTTATATTTTTTAGATGATGAACCTAAATCAAATGCATTATCATCATTTGGTATGATTGAAGAACTCAAATCTGCATTTACTACCAAATTATCGGATGTATTATCACCAATTGTAATATTACCACCTAATGTTAAGTTTCCATCGATTGCTGCATTACCAGTAATTTTTAATGATGAACCACTAATAAATGATGATGCTGATACAGATAATGCAACGATGTTTGCCGATGCACCACCAGGAGATAATTGAATATCACTACTAGCCCCTCCGACTAATAATGTTCCTAATGTTGTGTTTACATATGGTTCTCCGAATGCTAACGAACCTGATTGTTGTGCGGTTGTCCCACGTCTAAATTTAAGTGCCATCTAGTTTACCTTCTTTTTAGTACGATTATGTTGTTTATATAAATATCTATTTTTTTTTATTACGAAAATACTATGGAACTAATAAAAGTTTTGTATATCCATCAGGAATAGCAACAGTATTAGAACCACCATATGGATTAGCATCTGAGGTTAAACTCAATGAAGAAGTTGGAGTTGTAAAGTTTCCAGTATAAACTGCCAATCCCTTAACCCATCTGAAATTTGTTAAATACCCACCAAACCAAGTACTACTATTTCCACCACCTTCAACACCCAAATACAATGTAGTAGATGAATTTGAAATATTTGATGTATTAGCCTTCGCGGTACTTATTTGAGTTCCATTTCTATAAACATATAAATTACCACTTCTTCTTACTATTGCAAAATGTTGCCAAGAGTTTTTATAAGTTGATAGAGAACCAAATGAATTTGCTCCAGGACACCAAGCATAAAATGTACCACCTTCAATAGAACATCCAATTGATGTCGATGGATATGAACCGATTGCAAATATTCTCGGAAAGGAACTACTATCAGTTTGATATTGAAACCATTCAATGGTAAAATCACCTGTTCCTACTGCCCAACTTGAATTACCTGATAAAGATAAATAACCAGATGAACCATTTAATGAATAGGCGTTACCACCACCTGCAAATGGAGATTGTGCAACCGTTGTAACATTTGTTAGAGTAGCAGATGTGAATACAGTTCCCGCTGGTCCAGAAGATGCAACTATTGTAATATTTTTCTTTTTAAACATTGAAATTGGATTTCTTTGTCCGGATACTCTACCTATCATATTATGCAAATCTAGAGAGTGAACCAACTACATTCCAAACACTTCCGCTTCTAAATACAGTAATACCAATTATATCGGTACTATTTGCACTACCAGTTGGAGCAGTTGCATCTAACCATTTTACACTTACTGCCGTTCCTCCTAATTGATATGCCGATGCAGTATATGCAGTTGCACCTTGTTGAATTACAAAAGTTAAAGAAGTTGCTGCATTTGATGCTGATGGTATATTTTGAACATTCCAAGTTCCACTACCAGTTAAACCTGCAATATAAAATATAGAACCACTATTAAAATCAAAATTGTTAGTTCCCAAACCTAATGGATTTTTTAAAGAAACTGTTTCTTGTATTTGTTGGAATGTTTGTAATCCTGTAAATGTATTAGAACCGGTTGTTGCTAATGTGGGTAATTGAGATGAACCACTAATTATACCGTTTGTTGCTGCAATTGAACCAGTAATACCCTCTTTAACTTGCAATGAACCTGTAATAGTAGTTGAACCGCTTATTAAAAATGAACCACTAATTGTCGTATCTTTAACTATACCAATATTTCCATCATAAAAATATATTGCATCATTTGCACCAGTTGCTTTACTCCCAGAACCCCCACCATATATAATTGTAGCAGGTATATTTCCATATTGTGTGTATGTTGATACGGATAGACCTGCACTATGCTCCCCATCATTATCAACATCTATACCAATTGTACTATATAAACTTGTTGCAAAATTAGTATCACTTGTAACTAATTTAATTTCATTAAAATTACTACTACTATCTCCCGCAATTAAATTTATTGCCGATAAATTTCCCGCAATATGCATATTACCCAATAAATCAACTGCACCAGTTATAATTTGATTGTTGTAAAATGTATTTGAACCCGTTGTTGCAAAACCAATTGCAGTTATTTGAGAAGAACCACTTATAGTACCTGGTGATGGAGTTGCTACAATTCCTTCTACTCCGATTCTACCAACTTCTTGATTATTTACTATAAAAAGAATACTCTCTGTACCAGGTATTATTTCGGTACTACCATTATTATTCGTTATAAATGTCTGATAACCAACGGGTCTAACATCGTATCCCTCTGCTTGAAAATCAATTGTATATTTTATAGATGAATTGTTACCATCACTTAAACTTCCTGAATCAGGTAAATTATAATCCCAATCATTGGTTGGTATTTCGGCATCAGTTGATGTATCAATTCCCGTTAGTAACGAACCATCTCCAACAAAAAATGATGCAGTAACTGCACCCACAACATCAACATCTCCTCCACCAACAATATCGTTTGTTACATATACACTATCTCCTACATTTATATCATTTGTTACACTTATCTCTCCAAATGAACCAGTTCCTAAAATATTAATTGAACCCGTTGTATCTGAATTAGTTACAACAATCTGTTCTACTGTATTAACTGAACCCGATTTATGAATAAAAGCTCTACCATCGTAGGTGTTAAGTGCTATTTCACCTAAATCTAATGAACTTGTTGTTGGCACTTTCCCCTCAAGGGACGAGCGTTTTAATATGATGTTTTGAGCCATATCTATGGAATACGATAAGTGTTATTTAACTAATAGGTAGTATATACTACTAACATAAATATAAATTAAAAACAAAAAACCCTTCCGAAGAAGGGTCTTTAAAAAATATGTTTAAAATAGATTAAAATGCACCACCATCTATTGTGTTACTCATTACAAAATTAGTACCATCCCATTGTAATAAATCACCCGATACACTTGCAGTTGGAACATATTCAATTCTATTTGAATTTGCTTCATTTCTAAACATTAATCTTTTAGATGTTCCAATTGAACCACTACTTAAAGATAATTCGGTAAAACTACCAGTTGGAGAAGCTAATACGGATGCTGATACTTTTGTATTTACAATAAATCCACTATAACTATGATTATAACTCATAGATACGTTAGCACCTGCCACTTCAAATCCGGCACCATCTGCTAATAATGATGTAGTAGAACCACTTGCTAATGTAATTAATTTATCTTCAATAACAAGTTGTGCAACATTCATTGTAACCGTATTTCCTAATACAGTTAAATCTCCACTAATAGTTGCGTTACCTGTTGTTTGTAATGATGCAAATGTTACACTATCACCAGTACCCACACCTTGTATTGTACCAGTTCCTTCTAATGTATCTAATCTAGTATCTACCGATGAACTAAATGATGGGAAAGTTGAACCAGTAAACGTATTTAAAGATGCCGTACTTTCTTCAATTCTACTTAATCTCGTAGATGCCGAAGCAGTAAACGTATTTACGGATGCCGATACTATTTCTAAATTGGCAACTCTATCACCAATTCCAACTCCACCACCTGTTCCTCCTAATGATGCAGATATTGATGCAATAGATGAAGATACGTTTGTAATATTATCAGTTAATACTCTACCAACATATTGATATGCAGTAATTGTTACCGATTGTCCTGCCGTTGGTGCAACTGCCGATGTAGCAAATTGTAAAACACCCGTCTTATAATCAAAAGAGTAGTTATTAACCGATACTTGTGTACCCGCTACAAATACTTTAACACCATAGCCAGGTGTTGCATCTTCTGTGTTTGCGTTTGCTAATGCCGGAACTGAATATTTAGGAGATACAAAGTTTGTTAATTGGGTTGCATCTATAATTTGTGCTCCAATACCACCCGCTGCTCCTTGTGGGTCTAAGAAAAACCAAACCTCATTATTAAGGTCTGATTTTGTCATTGCTTGTCTATACCAATATTTTACAACATTTCTGCCATCAACCGTATATACATTACCATTTTGCCCACTTCCACTATACGGCAACCCACTCGATGGAATCAAGGATTGGTCAACATAAACCTCATTAGCATTTATATCCAACGTAGAGGTAAATGCCTCTTGCGCATCGGTGTATGTATCGTGCGTATATCTTCTACTTTGGAGTAGCCTTGAGGATTTTTTTGTACTATCTATTGCTGCCATTTTATAATTTTATTATTAACTGAATGTTGTAGTTATTGAAGTAACTGGTGTTGGGTCTCCTTTATATCTTACAATTACATAAATGTTAGTATAAGTTGCGTTTAATGTCATACCATCACCATTTCTTAATGGTATTGTATATGTTGTAGATGCTAATGAACCACCTGTATTTCCGTATAAGTCAAAATTTGTACCAAATGGATTCTGCCCATCTGTATTTGCAGTTTTGGTTGCCGTAAAGTTATCGGTTAAGTTTGATGGGTCAAATACTCTAGCTGGTGTATAAATTGTATTTTTAGATGATTCAAACAAAATACCCGCTGCTACGGAGTTATTAGTTGTAGCTCCCCAGTTTACTAATGCTTGCCCTAAATTCAACGTCATTGAAGTTTTAGTTCCAGATGTTGTAAATTTACGGATGTAGTATTTGTAATCAGATGCTCCGGATGGGTTTCCTAACCAATATCCATAAGTTCCACCAGGTTTTACTAAATATCCAGGTTTAACTTGCAAATCATTTGCACCTAATGTATATAATCCAAATGTAGTTGTCCAAGCAGTTCCGTTGAATGCCAATACATTATCCGCTAATTGAATTCTATAACTTTCACCCAAGAATGATTCAACCAATGCAGTTGATGCGTCTGCTCCCTGTGCTCTTGTAAAGTATGCCATAGAACCACTTGCTGCAGGTTGTCCAAATGTTCCAGCAACGTGATATGATAATGTATTACTATAAGTATCGGCTGCACCATTGTAATCATAACCAACTGCACTTACTGTAAATGTTGTTGGTGTATTTGATGTTTGTCCAATATTTGTAATATTTGCAGTACCACCAAATGTATATAATCCATTTAATCTAATTAAGTCAGTTTCAAATGGAATTGTTGATGTATTTCTTACTGTTGTATTTGTACTATCCCAAACCCCATTTGCAGTTGATATAGTACCACCAGATGTAACAACCGATGTTACACCTGATGTTGATGCTACACCAGTTCCACTCAATGAATGTGCCGCTACTGTTCCATTATAAAACAATGGAGCAAATGCACCACTTATTGAAGATGAAACTACATAAGTAGAACCAGTTAAATAAGGTGCTCCTGATAGTGAACGGGATGCCGCAGTTGAATACGATAATGCAGAAACTGATGAGGTATATGTTGTTTGTGCAGGAATATTAGTTGCAATAGTAGTTAATGGTGCGTAGAATAATTCTGAACCATTTGCCGTAATTGCAGTAGAATATGCACTACTTCCACTACTAATTCTAATAGAAGATGAAATGTGATAATATCCAGATGCACTAATTGAAGTTGCAGAACCACTATATAAATATTGTGTTAATGTTGATGCAAACTTACCATCTTGATATCCAGGAGGAATAACTGCCGGATTTACTGTGTTTATTTTTGCTAAAGTTACACCACTTGTTGTTCCTGCTCCTGTCTGTGTTAATGATACAACAGATGAAGATGTTGCCGTTACAGTTTTTGAACTGTTATCTGCAAATCTAAATGTAAATGAACCAGAAACTGTAAATGATGATGGATTACCACTACTTAATGCACCTAATCCAAATAATTGAGTATCTACCGAAGAAGATGCAACAGTTGAACCACCTGCTACCGATGTATAATTGTATCCTAAATTAGATGTATAAATAGTACCAATTCCATTAAAAATAGTAGAACCCGCAGTTGCAAATCCTTTACCTTGTAAATAAGTAATTGTACTATTTGATGTACTTTGAGGAATTCTACCAGTTAATGCAGTACCAGTTGTTGTATTTATCGAAGTTGCAGTTACTGAACTTAAAGTTTTTGTGTTTGGTGCTGCATCAGGTGCTGAAGCAGATAATAAACCTGCAACAAATCTTAATATTTCAGATACGTTTGTTTCCGAATTGAAGTTATTAAAATAAGAACCATTTAAGTTACTTCCCCAATCATTTGAAGTTGGAATACCAACTGTCATATTATCAGCATTTATTGTACCACTTACCGCAATACCACCTGTAATTTCTAAGTTGTTAATTGTGTTGTAAGCAGAACCTGTCAATTGCCATATGTTTCCTGCTGCAATTGATGCACTTAAGTCCGTTAATGATGATGATACGGATGAACTATATGTTGTAAATCCAGTTGTTTCATCAACTGTTACTTGTACCGAACCCGATATAACGTGGTCACTTCCACCTGCTCTTAAAATTCTTTCTTCACTACCAACTGCACCTGCTTTCCAATAATCGTTTGTAGAATCCCATAATAATGAACCAGAAACTGTATTTGGAGAAGTTGGGTCTTTAACAACCAAACCACCATTTGCAGCTCCAGTACCGTTTAATTCGATGATGTTATCACCTAATTGAATTGTTGTTGAATCTACTGCAGTTGTTGTACCAGCTACTCTTAAATTACCTTGTACTAATACATCATTAGTAAATGTTACATTAGTTCCACTTGCCGTTAATGCTGCTCTTAAAGAAGCAGTATATGAGTTTAAAGATGTATTACCATTACTTGCACTAAATTCATTTAATGATGCCGTACTCTCTTGAATTCTTGCAATTGTAGAATTTAAACTAGCAGTATAAGTTGATAATGTTGAATCTTTTGCTTCTTGTGATGCCGTAAAGGTATTCATTGAAGCAGTATATGCTGAAATAATTACATCTTTTGCTTCTTGAGATGCAGTAAACGTATTTACCGAAGCGGTAAAAATATTCATAGAAGCAGTATATGCCGAAATAATTACATCTTTTGCTTCTTGAGATGCAGTATATGTGTTCATTGAGGCAGTATATGCCGAAATGATTACATCTTTTTCTTCTTGTGAAGATGTAAATGTATTCATCGATGCGGTATATGCAGAAATGATTACATCCTTTGCTTCTTGTGATGAACTGAATGATTGTAATGATTGAGAAGCAATTTCTAAATTAGCAACTCTTATACCAATTCCACCTCCACCACCTAATGATGTTTCAATTGAATCCAATCTACTATCAACCGATGTTGAGAATGGTTGGATGTTACCAATTAAATTAATTGATTCGTTGAAACTTGAACTGATTAAATATAAAGTAGGAGTTTGAGTAGATGAACTTGCATAGTAAGGTACACCATCCAACATTCCGTTATAAACCGAACTTTGGAATATATTTGGTGCAGTATCACCTCTTAATATTCTGTTTACTGCTCTTACCGTACCGTTTTCAGGTGCCGCAAATACTAAGGTTGAACCGTTTGTAGAGGTAATGTTAGAAGAACCAGATGCAATAACTATCTCACCTTTTTGTAGTGATGCAGTTACAGATGATAGAGATTCTAAACTACCTCTTCTGTGTTTAATTATTTGTGTCATGATTTTTAATTCTCGGTTTCTACTTTATCTCTTATAAATATATATTTTTTTTCTTTACCACTCACCCTGGTCAATTATATTTGATTGTGCACTTCCACTAACAGATGGGTCGGATGGTAAAATTGCATCCGCATTCAACCAAATCTGTCCTGGTACGTTTGTATCTCCATCATTAGTAGAACCAGTTGGTAAATTATTTGCATCAACTACACCAATTGCACCACTAACTATTAATGAATATCTATCAGCATCGGCAGTTGTAATAGTCGTATTTACCAATGTAATATCATTTAAAGTAGCACCATCTAATAATACCGCAACCTCTCCAGTTACAACATTAATTACCGATGCCGAAAAATCACCGCCAGCTGCTCCTGCTGCTATCAATGCAGAACTACTTTCTATTTGCTTTAATCTTATTAAATTCGCCATAATTATAAATATCTTATTTTATATAAACCGCTAATGTGTTAAAGGTTGTTGTATTACTACTGGCAGTTGTTGTTGCACTTCCTAATAATCCATAAACCTGATTCGAAGTTCTATTTGTCCAACCACCAGTTCCTTGTGCATTTCCACTTCTACCATATGGTGGATCAGGGTAAGCCGATGTAGGACC
>JACCEC010590870.1_pt1 | contig 25467 bp, 13 predicted proteins | sample 7450121 | NCBI WGS metagenome assembly JACCEC01 (sample SAMN15323455, study PRJNA562643) | freshwater metagenome | isolation source: river surface water | place: USA:Blue River Watershed | collected 2017-08-18 | reverse complement strand
TGTGTCTCAGGTTATCGATTGCCTGCGGCACCAGCGGTGCGATGCGCGCGACGATGGCCTCGATCTGCTCGATGCGTGACACCAGCATGGTTTCCAGTGCTGCGCCTTCTCGCTGGCGAGATTCAACAAAGGCGCTCAGTGCCGCCGTCATCGCGGCCTGCACATCGGCACTCAGGGTTTCCTGGCTGAGTTCGCTCTCGGCCAGCACACCCGGCCAGCGCAGCAATTCATTGACGGACAGGGGGCGCGCATCGGGGAACGCACCGATCACCTGCTGCTGCGCGGTCGAGAGCGCCGAGAGCAGGTGGTCATCGACCGCGAGGCTGTTGGCCGAGGCTTGCTTGCGTCCGAAAGACAGCCGGCATTCCACTTTGCCGCGCTGGATGCGCGCCATGATCGCTTCGCGCAGCACGGGCTCCAGCGAGCGCAGATCGTCATTCATCCGGAACTGCAGATCGAGAAAGCGCGAGTTCACGCTGCGCAGTTCAAGTGTGATCGTGCCTGCGGTGCTTTCACGGGTGCAGACCCCGTAACCGGTCATGCTGCTGATGGTCAAAATGAACTTCCTGTCAGAGAATAGGCGCGTCGGACGCGGATGCCATCGCTTGCGTCATCAGGCGACGATGAACGATCACCGATCGCATGTGCGGCATGTGCATACTGCTCCGAGCGCTGAGGATTGATAGACGTCAGGATACGGCAGAAAACTTTACAAAAGGCTAATAACTCCACACAATCCCGTCCCGGGAATCAACACGCGCTGAAAGGGAAATGGCCGGCCAACACAACGCTGCCTTGCCGGATGGTCTGGAAATCGGCGGATACCGCATTGTAAAGAAGATTGCCGCAGGCGGCTTCAGTATGGTGTACCTGGCTGAAGATGCGCAGCACCAGACTGTCGCGATAAAGGAATATTTGCCTGCCTTGCTCGCCCGGCGCCAGGCGGGTGAACTGCAGCCGCTCGTCAGCGCCGAGCATCTCGAGCTCTACCGGGTGGGACTGAAGTATTTTCTTGATGAGGGGCGGGCGCTGGCATCGATCAGCCACCCGAATGTGGTGCGCGTGCTGAATTTTTTTCGCGCGAACGATACGGTCTACATGGTGATGGGCTATGAACAGGGACGCTCGCTGCACGACCATATCAGCCGGCGTAAAAAAAAGGGCGACAAGCCGCTGGTGTCCGAGGCGGCGATACGCTGGATGTTCGCGCAGGTGATGGATGCGCTGCGCGAGGTCCATACCCACAAGCTGCTGCATCTCGATCTCAAGCCCGCCAACATTTATCTGCGTGACGATGGCACGCCCATCCTGCTGGATTTCGGCGCTGCGCGGCAGACGCTCCATACCGACCTCTCTACCTTGCATCCCATGTACACGCCCGGATTCGCGCCCCCTGAGCTGGCCACCAAAAAAGAGCTTGGTCCCTGGACTGACATTTACAGCATCGGTGCGACCATTTTCAATTGCATGGTCGGTGTGCCGCCGCAGTCGGCCCATGAGCGGCAGCGCGATGACCGTATGGAACAGTTCTATCGCGAGCTGGAAAGCCTGTACACGCCCGGGCTGGTTCAGCTGGTTCGCTGGAGCCTGATGCTGGATCCCCTGAAGCGTCCGCAGAGCGTGTTCGCACTGCAGCGCGCGATACGCGAGGGCATGGAGCCCTCGGCGACCGGCAACAGCCTGATGTCACGGCTGCGCCGGCTGATGAGCTGAGGGCGATCAGGCATGCGCTTTTCCATTTATCAGGACAGTCAGGTCGGCGGGCGCGCGAGCAACCAGGATAGGATGGGCTACTGCTTTACGCGCGAGTCGCTGCTGCTGATGCTGGCCGATGGCATGGGCGGGCATTCGCATGGCGAGCTGGCGGCCGTGCTCGCGCTGCAGACCATGGGCAGTCTGTTCCAGCGCGCGGCGCAGCCGGCGGTCGCTGATCCGGCGTCCTTTCTTGAGGAGCTGGTGTACAACGCACATCTCGCGCTGCACCGCTGCCGCGCGAGCCAGCGGCTGCCGGACACGCCCCGCACGACCATTGTCGCCTGCCTGATCCAGCAGGGTAAGGCGCAGTGGATCCATTGCGGCGACTCGCGGCTGTACTGGCTGCGGGGAGGGCGGATACTTGCGCGCACCGTCGATCATTCGCATGTCGAACGGCTGGTGATGGTCGGGCGTCTGCCGCCGTACGAGAGCGCGCGACATCCCGACCGCAACAAACTGTACAACTGCCTTGGCGCCCCCACGCTGCCCAGCATCGACAAGGCAGAGGCGGTCACGCTGCGGGCCGGCGATCAGTTGCTGCTGTGCTCGGACGGTCTGTGGACCAGCGTGCCCGAGCACCAGCTTGCCTATCGCCTGTCCGCCAGCCCGCTGGAGCAGGCCGTGCCGGACATGGTCAGCAGTGCGGCCGTCGCGGGCGGTAAAAACGGCGATAATGTCACCGCGCTGGCGCTGACCTGGCACGAGCCGGGCGATCAGGCAGGCAACAGTGCGCTGCTGACTGATGGCATGCCACGCGACCGCGTGATCACCAGCCTGCAATACCCGCCCGAGGGCATCAGCGGCGATGCCGGCGATCGCATGGTGTCCGAGATCGAGCAGGCGATTGCCCGCATGCGCGACGCCCGATAAAAATACTGAAACTACTCCGAGGATATCGTGTCAACTACTGCTTCCCAGCGGCCGAGCGGCCGCGCCCCTGATCGTTTGCGCGAGGTAAAGCTCACCCGTCATTTCACGCGTCATGCCGAAGGTTCGGTGCTGGTCGAGTTTGGTGACACGCGCGTGCTCTGCACGGCCAGCCTGGAAGAAAAAGTGCCGCCTTTTCTGCGCGGGCAGGGCAAGGGCTGGATGACGGCCGAGTACGGGATGCTGCCGCGCTCGACTCACACACGCATGGATCGCGAGGCGGCCAAGGGCAAGCAGTCCGGGCGCACGCAGGAGATACAGCGGCTGATCGGCCGCTCGCTGCGCGCCGCCTTTGACCTGAACGCTTTCGGCGAGCGTATGCTGCAGCTCGATTGCGATGTGCTGCAGGCCGATGGCGGCACGCGCACCGCAGCGATCACGGGCGCGATGGTCGCGGCCTACGATGCGTTCAGCAGGCTGGTCGATCAGGGGCTGGTGCCCGCGATGCCGGTCAGGCATTTCGTGGCAGCGATCTCAGTCGGGGTCTATCAGGGGTCGCCAGTGCTTGATCTCGATTACGTTGAGGATTCCGGTTGCGACACCGACATGAACGTCGTGATGAATGAGGCGGGTCATTTCATCGAATTGCAGGGCACGGCCGAGGGCGATGCCTTTGACCGGGCAACGATGAATCAGCTGCTCGATCTCGCGGATGCAGGCATCCGCGAGCTGATCATGCTGCAGAAACGGACGCTCGGGCTGGCGGGCTGACATGGACAAGCCACTGGTCATCGCATCGAACAATCGCGGCAAGCTGGCCGAGCTGTCGCGACTGCTTGAACCCCTCGGCTTTCGCCTGCAGCCGCAAGCCGATCTGGGGATCGCCGAGGCCGATGAGCCGCATCCGACCTTTGTCGAAAACGCGCTGGCCAAAGCGCGCCATGCGTCGCGTGCCAGCGGCCTGCCGGCACTGGCGGATGATTCCGGCATCTGCGTTCCCGCACTGGGCGGCGCGCCCGGCGTTCGTTCCGCGCGCTATGCCGGTGAACCGGCATCGGATGCCGCCAATAATGCGAAGCTGGTTCGCGAGCTGCACGCACAGGCCGACAAGTCCGCGTACTACTACTGCGTGCTGGTCTATGTGCGTCATGCCGATGATCCTCAGCCCCTGATTGCCGAAGGGCGCTGGGAGGGCGAGGTGATTGCCGAGCCGCGTGGCGACGGCGGTTTTGGCTATGACCCGCATTTCCTGCTGCCCGCGCTGGGCAGAACGGCCGCCCAGCTGGCACCCGAAGAAAAGAACCAGCTGTCTCATCGGGGGCAGGCGCTGCGCGCGCTCGTGAACCGACTGTCATGATCCCGATTCATCCCGAGCCGCTGCAGGCCGTGCCGGCCCACGTGGCCGACAGCTACCTGAAACCCGGCCTGCTGAACCTGTCTGCGCTGCCGCCGCTGTCGCTGTACGTGCATTTTCCATGGTGCGTGCGCAAGTGTCCGTACTGCGATTTCAATTCTCATGAAGCCGATGGCGAACTGCCCGAGACCGCATATCTGGAGGCGCTGCGCGCCGACCTCGAGCAGGCGCTGCCGCTGATCTGGGGGCGCAGGATCATCAGTGTGTTCATCGGTGGTGGCACGCCCAGCCTGCTGTCGGCGCAGGGCATGGACCGTCTGATGTCCGACATCCGCAGCCTGTTGCCGCTGGAGGCGGATGCCGAGATCACGATGGAGGCCAACCCCGGCACGGCCGAGGCTGACAAATTCCGTGCATTCGCCGACATCGGCATCAATCGCCTGTCGATCGGCATCCAGAGCTTCAATCCGCGTCACCTGAGCGCGCTCGGTCGCATTCATGATGGCGACGAGGCGAGGCGGGCAGTGGAGATGGCACGCGCCAGCTTCGCGAATATCAATCTCGACCTGATGTACGCGCTGCCCCAGCAGACCGAGGCCGAGGCTGCGCACGATTTGCAGACCGCGCTGGCCTTTGACCCGTCGCATCTGTCGCTTTACCATCTGACGATGGAGCCGAACACGGTCTTCGCCAAGTATCCGCCCGAGCTGCCGGATGATGATGCGAGTGCGGCGATGCAGCTGATGCTGGCTGAGACCACCGCAGCGGCCGGCTATGGCCATTACGAAGTGTCAGCCTATGCGCGGGAAGGTCGCCGCTCGCGGCACAACCTGAATTACTGGCAGTTCGGTGACTATCTGGGGATAGGTGCGGGCGCACACACGAAGCTGTCTTTCCCTCACCGTATCGTCCGGCAGGCACGCTACCGGCAGCCGGCGAGTTACCTGCAGCAGGCGCTGGCCGGTCGTCCGGTGGCTGAAGAGAACGAGGTGGAGCGGGAAGCGCTGGGCTTCGAGTTCATGCTCAATGCGCTGCGCCTGACCGGGGGCGTCGAGACCCGGCTGTTCACCGAACGCACCGGGCTCGCTCTGACGGCAGTCGAGCGTGCACTCAACGTGGCTGAGAGCAGGGGGCTGCTGAGCAGGGACCATCTGCGCATCGCGCCAACAACGCTCGGACAACGATTTCTGAATGATTTGCAGCAGTTGTTCTTGCCTGAGTGAGTATAATGTCGCCGCTGCAGGAGGCGTGGCCGAGTGGTTTAAGGCACCGGTCTTGAAAACCGGCGAAGGTTTGCGCCTTCCGTGAGTTCGAATCTCACCGCCTCCGCCAGCTTGGATAGGAAAATAGCTTTAAATTCAATTGGTTGTAGATAGATACTGGTTTCATCTCCCGGGTTGTACCCGCGTCGTTACCCACTGCTCTGTTTGCATGAAGCAGGAGCCCGGTCCAGGCACTCACCGGGCACTCTCCCGGCAGTCAGCCACCCTTCCCGTAGCGACCCACAGTCATCATCACCCGCAGGCTTGGGGACTTCAGCGCCGACCCAGTTTCGCGCCCGATGAATTGAATCAACGCCGAAGTGAAAAAAATCGAAACCGTAACACCACGGTGTCGGGCAAAGTTCAGTGTCGCGAGAATTTCTCATAACAACTAGACCAAGACACCATGACGACACAGGCCGATGATCAACAAATCAGCAGCACAGAGTCAACAGCACGTCCGAAAGACTTTGATTCTCCGGCTGATCCCGGCTTGATCGATTCCCGCTACGCCGCGATGCGCCTGCTGGCGACGCTGGCTTTGGTCACGCTGGGCAATGGCGCGATGTATGTGCTGGCAGTCGTGCTGCCAGAGGTGCAGAGGGAGTTCGGCATCAGCCGTGCTGACGCATCTTTGCCCTATACCCTGATCATGATCGGCTTCGGACTGGGCGGCATCCTTTGCGGCCGCTGGGCGGATCGCTTCGGCATAGCGCGGGTATTGGCGCTCGGCGCGTTCGGGTCATTCGCCGGGTTTGTTATCTCCGGGCTGGCACCGAACATCGTCGTGTTCGCGCTCGCGCACGGCCTGTTGCTGGGCTTGCTGGCAATCGGTAGTTCGTTCGTGCCGCTGATCGCCGATACCTCGCTGTGGTGGAACAAGCGGCGAGGGCTCGCGGTCGGCATTGCTACCAGCGGCAACTTCCTGTCCGGTACCGTGTGGCCCCCGATCGTGCAGTGGGGGATCGAGCATTTCGGCTGGCGGCACACATACATCGCGCTCGGACTCGTCTGCGGGATCGGCATGGCGTTGTTGTGCATGCGACTGCGTCAGCGTCCGCCGATGGCCGTTGCAGCCAAGGCAGGCGCGAGCGCTTCACATCACCCCAGTGACCGTCCTTTCGGGATGTCGATGAATCTGGCGCAGTGGTTGTTGTTCACCGCGGCGGTCGGTTGCTGCGTCGCGATGGCAATGCCGCAAGTGCATATCGTCGCGTACTGCACAGACCTTGGCTTCAATGCCGCCCGGGGTGCAGAGATGCTTTCGGTGATGCTGGGCTTCGGCATCGTCAGCAGGCTGGCCTCGGGCTGGATCTCGGATCACATCGGCGGCCTCCGCACGCTCCTCCTTGGGTCTGCCCTGCAAGCCGTTGCGCTTGCACTGTTCCTGCCGTTCGACAGCCTTGAATCGCTGTACGTGATCTCTGCAATGTTCGGCCTGTTCCAAGGTGGTATTGTCCCGTCTTACGCGATCATCGTCCGAGAGCACTTTCCCCCTCAGGAGGCGGGCGCGCGTGTTGGCGTGGTCGTGCTCGGCGTGCAGATTGGGATGGCGCTCGGTGGCTGGATGTCCGGGAAAGTGTTTGATCTTACGGGTTCCTACCATGCAGCATTCATCAACGGGATTGCATGGAATCTGCTCAACATCGTCATCGTCACGATGATGCTGTTGCGGCTACGAGCAAGGGCAGGTCGCTGATTCCGCCGCCGGGTTTTCCATTATCTTCCTCCCGGTTCCCAGGCGCTCTCGCGCCGCTCTCACGGCGGGTTTTTTCCTTCCGCGACTGCGGCGAAATATTTCGCGGAGGCGGTCCTCCCGGGCTTTTCGAGCAGTCGTTTCGCTGTGAGACAATGCCTCTCCTGAAATCTTTTCGGGTTTCTGACATAATCGCGCGCAAATTCCTGACAAAAACCTGACGATTGCGTGTCGTCGCCTGATCAGCTACTCGCCACCATTGAATTTCATGCAAACATTTTGTAGCCGCTCCCAAACCCCGTGGGCAGAGCGCTGGGCGCTCCGCTGCATGCTTGTCATGGGCCTGTTGATCGTCAAACCTGACGCCAGATCGGAAGAGCGGCTGCCCTCGTTCACGATCGACCAGCTGGTGTCCTTTGTGCTGGCGAACAGCCCCGCGCTGGAGATCGGCCAACGCTCAGTGCAGCTGGCCACCGCGGGCGTGACGACGGCCGGTGCCTATCCGAACCCGCGTCTGGAGCTGGACGGCGGACGCACGAGCGCAAGCACCACGACCTCGGCCGGCAATCTCAGCACGATGGGGGTCAGCCAGCTGATCGAGAACCCGGCACTACGCAGCGCCCGCCTGAATACGGCGCTGTTCGGCGAACAGACGAGCCTGCAATCCCTGCGCCAGACCCGTAACGAGCTGGTCGCGCTGGTACGCGTGCGCGCGTATGAGCTCCTGCTGCGTCGCGAGGAAGCACTGGCCGCCGCCGATGCGCTGGAATTGCTGGAGCAAATTCGCGAGCGTGTGAAGCTGCGCGTGCAGACCGGTGAAGCGGGCAAATACGAACTCATCAAGTCGGATGCCGAGATCGTCAATGCCCGTCAGCGCGAGCAGACTGCGCGGCTGCAGATCGCTCAGGCGGCCATCTCCATCAACCGGCTCGCCGCCGGTCGCCTGCCGCCCCAGTGGAAGCTGGATGCCCAGCTGGCCGAGAGCGCGGAACTGCCACCGCTGCCATCCCTCAAGGAGGCGGCGCTGCGCGAAAACCCGGAGTTGCGCGTGCTCGAATCGGAACTCGAGCGCAACCAGTCGCGTATCAGCGAGGCAGTGGCCAGCCGCTGGCCCGGAATCGAGTTCCGGGTCAGGCAGTCTCGCGAGCCTGATGTGCGCCATGACAGCGTGGGCCTGAGCGTGCAGATCCCGCTGCTGGACCAGCGTCGCGGCCCCCGCGCCGAGGCCATTGCCGAGCGCGAGCGTACGCTGGCCCGTCTGGAAGGCCGTCGCGCCGAACTGATGCAGCAGCTCGATCTCGCATGGAATTCGGTGGAAATTGCTCGCGTGCGCATCAAGGCGCTGTCCGAGGGCGCGATGCGGGACGCCGAGGCGGCGTTGCGCGTGGCCGAGGCCGCGTATCGCTTCGGCGAGCGCGGCATTCTCGAGGTGCTCGATGCACAACGCGTGCTGCGCGCGGTGCGACAGGATCTGCTGCTGGCGCGTTACCAGTTGCAGGCATCGCTGACGGAGCTCGAGACACTGTCCGGCCGCTACGCCGATCTGCGCGAATGAGGCGCATCAGTACCCCCGTTCCCGGACAACACCATTCAATCCAGAGACTTTTTACATTCATTATGAACCTGCATAAAAAACGTGGGATGGTTGGGCTGATGCTCGCGGCGGCGCTGTGCGTTGTCGGTGGCTGCGGAAAGAGCGACAAAGCGGCGACTCAGGCCAAACCGGCGACGGCGCCGCGCTCGGACCCGATGGAGGTGCAGATTTCGCCGGAGATGGCAAAGCACTTCGAGATCGAGGCGGCGAGAATGGCTGAGGTGACGGTGGTGCAAAAGGTCGCCGGGCGTATCGAAGCCAATGAGCAGCGCACGATGCGGATTGGCTCGTCCGTGACCGGGCGCATCACGCAGGTGCTGGCCGAGGTCGGTGACCGGGTGAAGGCCGGGCAGGCACTCGCACGCCTTTCCAGCCCCGAGCTGACCAGTGCGCAGCTGTCCTTCCTGCGCGCGCTGTCGGCCACCAAGCTGGCTGAGCGTTCGGTGGAACGTGCGCAGCAGCTGGTCACGGCGGACGTCATCGGCAATGCCGAGCTGCAGCGGCGCGAAGTAGAGCTTTCTGTTGCGCGCGCCGAGCTGCGCGCCGCGACGGACCAGTTGCGCCTGATCGGCCTGAGCGACTCCGCGATCGAGCGACTGCGCGAGACCGGCGCACTGGCCTCCGAAGTGGCGATTACGGCTTCGCGTACCGGTGTGGTGGTCGAACGTAAAGTGAGCCAGGGCCAGGTCGCACAGCCCGGCGATCCGCTGTTCACGATTGCTGACCTGTCGAATGTCTGGGTGGTGGGCGCGCTGCCCGAGCAGGACGCCAATTCGGTACAGCTGAACCAGCAGGTCGAAGTCGAGGTGCCGGCGCTGGGTGCGCAGAAGCTCAAGGGACGCATCGTGTTCATCAGCGACACCGTGCAGCAGGACACCCGCACCGTGCCCATCCGCACCGCCGTGGACAATCCGCGCTTCGAGCTCAAGCCGCAGATGCTGGCGACCCTGCACCTGAACGGCACCTATGTGAAGCAGCTGGCCATCCCGGCAGCGGCCGTCGTGCGCGAGAACGACAAGGATTATGTATTCGTCAAGGTGGGCGACAACCGTTTCCGCATGACCGAGGTTCAGCTCGATGCGGCGGCCGGTGAGCTGCGGCCCGTGCGCAAAGGCATCGACGAGGGCACGCCCATCGTCGTGGACGGCAGCTTCCATCTGAACAGTCAGCGCAAGCGCGCTGAGCTGGAGTAAGGCCATGCTGAATGGCCTGATCCGCGAGGCGCTGTCGCAGCGCCTGATCATGGTGGTGATCGCGCTCGCCCTGGTGGGTTTTGGGCTTCGCGCGACCACCAAGCTGTCGGTCGATGCGTTCCCGGACGTCACCAACGTGCAGGTACAGATCGCGACCGAAGCGCCCGGCCGCACGCCCGAGGAGGTCGAGCGTTTCGTCACCGTGCCGCTGGAAATTGCAATGACCGGCTTGCCGGGGCTGACCGAGATGCGCTCGCTGAACCGCAGCGGTCTGTCGATCATCACGCTGGTGTTTACCGACCAGACCGATGTGTACTTCGCCCGCCAGCTGGTGATGGAGCGGCTGATGGAGGTGCGCTCGCGTCTGCCGGAGGGCATCTCACCGGTGCTGGGGCCCGTATCCACGGGTCTGGGCGAGGTGTATCAGTACACGATCGAGCATCCCGACGATGGCAAGCGTGCCTTGTCCGAGGCCGAGCTGATGGAGCGCCGCTCAATACAGGACTGGGTGGTGCGCCCCATGCTGCGATCGATCTCGGGCGTCGCCGAGATCAATTCCTTTGGCGGCTTCGAGCGGCAGTATCAGGTGCTGGTCAATCCCGACCGTCTCAGGCATTACCAGATGTCGATGGAAGAGGTGCGCGTCGCGATCTCTGCCAACAATGCGAACTCGGGCGGCGGCATTCTGCCGCAAGGCGCCGAGCAGTACCTGATCCGCGGCGTCGGTCTGACCCGTACGCTGGAAGACATCGGCAGCATCATCCTGAAGGAAGAGCGCGGCATCCCGGTCCATGTTCGCGACGTCGCGCAGGTGAAGATCGGCTCCGCCGTTCGTCAGGGCGCGCTGGTGAAGAATGGCGTGACGGAATCCACAGGCGGCATCGTGATGATGCTGCGGGGCGGTAACGCCAAGGAGATCGTGACGCGCATCAAGCAGCGGGTGAACGAGATCAATGCCAAGGGCATGCTGCCCGGCGGCCTGCAGATCGTGCCTTTCTATGACCGTACCGAGCTGGTGGATGCCTCGCTCTGGATGGTGGGCAAGGTCTTGCTCGAAGGCGTGCTGCTGGTCGTGGTGGTGCTGTTCATCTTCCTCGGCGACCTGCGATCCAGTCTGGTCGTGATTGCCACGCTGGTGATCACGCCGCTGGTGACCTTCATGATCATGAACCGCATCGGGCTCTCGGCCAACCTGATGTCATTGGGAGGGCTGGCGATTGCCATTGGCCTGATGGTCGATGGCACCGTGGTGGTGGTCGAGAACGTATTCCACAAGCTCGGGCATGCAAAGCCCGAGGAGCGAACGCGGGTGGTGCTCGAGTCCACGCTCGAGGTCGCCAAGCCGACCATCTACGGTATCTCGATCATCATCCTCGTCTTCCTGCCGCTGATGACGCTGAGTGGCATGGAGGGGAAGATGTTCTCGCCACTGGCGCTGACCATCGCGATCGCGCTGGCGGTATCGCTCGCGGTATCGCTGCTGTTGTCGCCGGCGCTGTGTTCCTACATCCTGCGCGGCGGATCGGATCATGACACGAAGCCGATCGCATTCATGAAGCTGTATTACATGAAGCTGCTGAGTGCGGCGATGGCCTCGCAGAAGCGGACAGTCGCGCTGGCCGTGCTGCTGCTGCTGAGTTCTTTCATGGTCGTGCCTTTCCTCGGCAAGAGCTTCATCCCCATCATGAAAGAGGGCTCAATCACGCCGACCATCGTGCGCATGCCGAGCATCTCGCTGGACGAGGCCGCCAGAATCGATCTCGAGGCGATGAAGCGTATCAGTGCCATTCCGGGCGTGCGGATGGCCGTCTCCAAGCTGGGGCGGGGCGAATCGCCGGCCGATCCGTCGGGCCCGAACGAGTCCGACCCGGTCGTGTCGATTGATCCGGTCGCCGAGCGCACGCAGGAGCAGATCGAGAATGACATACGCGAGGCGCTGAAGGACCTGCCCGGCGTGCAGATCGTGATGAACCAGCCGATTGCGCAGCGGGTCGACGAGATGCTGACCGGTGTGCGTTCTCAGCTGGCAATCAAGATCTTCGGTGATGATCTGGCCGAGCTCAAGCGCATCGCCGAGCAGGTCGCACAGATCGTCAAGCAGGTGCCCGGCGCGCGCGACATCCGGGTCGACCGGCTGTCAGGACAGCAGACACTCACCATTGATATCGACCGGCGTGCGATTGCACGTTATGGCATCAATGTGGCCGATATTCACTCGATCATCGAGACCGCGATCGGCGGCAGTGAAGTCAGTCAGCTCTATGAAGGCGAACGTCGGTATGCAATCCTGCTGCGCTATCCGGAGGATTATCGTAATTCGGTGGATGTCATCCGCGAGACCCTGCTACGTACGGCGGACAATGCCGTGATACCGCTGGATAATGTGGCGACGATCCGACTGGTGGACAGCCCGCCGATGGTCAATCGCGAGACGGGCAAGCGGCGCGTGGTGGTTGGCGCGAACGTCGTCGGTCGCGATCTGGGCGGCTTCGTGGCCGAGGTGCAGCAGCGGGTCGAGGACAAGGTTCGGCTGCCCGAGGGCTATTACTTCTCGTGGGGCGGTCAGTTCGAGAACATGCAGCGGGCGATGAGCACGCTGATGGTGATCGTGCCACTGACCATCGTCGCGATCTATTTCCTGCTGTTCCTGATGTTTAATTCCGCCCGGCTGGCGGGGCTAATCATTACCGTGCTTCCCTTTGCGTCGATCGGCGGCGTGTTTGGTCTGGCGCTGACCGGCGAATATCTGTCAGTGCCGGCTTCGGTGGGCTTTATCGCGCTGTGGGGTATTGCGGTACTCAATGGCGTGGTGCTGATCACCTACGTGCGCAAGTTGCGGGAGGAGGGCATGGCGCTCGATCTGGCACTGCGTGAAGGCTGCAAGCAGCGTTTTCGTCCGGTGATGATGACCGCCACGGTCGCGCTGCTGGGGCTGGTGCCTTTCCTGTTCGCGACCGGGCCGGGCTCGGAGGTGCAGCGCCCGCTGGCGGTCGTGGTGATCGGTGGCCTGATTACCTCCACGCTGCTGACGCTGGTCGTGCTGCCGGTGCTGTATCGCTGGTTCGAGCCACCGATCGAGCTGACGGAAGAACAGAAGCGGCGCGCGATGAGCAATGCCGACATCTGAGCGTTGCTGATGCCTGCGGTCGGGGGGCTGATACGCTGCCCGACCTGATTTGTCTGATCTGATCACGGCGGCGCCGGCTGCCTGCCTACATTTCCCGCGGGTTTTCCCTGCGCGTGTGACCTGCCTTCATGTCCGTCGCGGCGCCATCCAGCGCATCCCCCTGACGTCCCGACAGAAGGCGAATCACTTCCTCGTCGCTCACCTGCGGAAAATGCCCGTAGTAGAGGCTGACCGCGTCAAAGCCTGACAGCGCATGCAGGCAAATGACCTGATCGGCCAGCGGCGCGATTTTTTTCAGGCTGTCCACTGCGCCGACCGGTACGGCACAGACCAGTTCGGCAGGTTGCCGCTGCCGTGCCGCATGCAGTGCAGCCGCCATGGTCGATCCCGTCGCGAGGCCGTCATCCACGACAATCACCGTTCGTCCATCCGGGGCGACTGCTCGCCGGTGTGGTGTGTAACGCTCACGGCGACGGCGGATCTCTTCGGTTTGTGCAGCAATCTGCAGCGCCAGCTGCGGATCAATCGACTCTGCGAGGGACGAGGGGTCGCCGGCCAGCCACACCCGACCGCTCTCATCCACGGCGCCGATCGCCACTTCTGGGTCGCAGGCCGCGCCGCTCTTGCGGACAAGGATGACATCCCGATCGCCCCCGATCTCGCGCGCGAGGATATCGCCGACTGGCACGCCGCCGCGCGGTATCGCAAGAATGAGCGGATGGCGCTGGTCGTACTGGCGCAGGCGCTGGGCGAGCTGGCGTCCGGCATCCAGACGGTCGATGAGCAGAGGGTGGTGAGCAGGGGGCATGGAGGAATCCGGGGGGCGAACACGGATGCTCCGGCTTCCATCCAGCCGCTCACTTGCGGCGGTTCAGCGTACCGCGATGCCGCGGTGGACGATGCGCAAACGCGTGTGAAGCTCGCGCACCTGTCCCGCAAAGAAAAAACCGGTCGGAGGCGATTGCCTGCGACCGGTTCGCTGAGCGCGCGAGGGCGTGGGTGCGTGTGATCAGCCGGTGTAGCCTCTGAGCAGGTAGCTGACCATCTCGCGATTCATCAGGTTGCCCTGAGCGACCATGGCTGCTGCCGACGATTGCTGGATCTGCGCCGCCGCCAGATTGGTGGCCTCGGCCGCCATGTCGGCATTCATGATGTTGCCGTACTGCGAGGACTTGTTCTGGATATAGGAGCTGGCCAGCTCGTTGCTGAAGTCCAGTGCGTTCTCGTATGCGCCCACGCTGGTCAGGTAACCGGCCGTCGTGTTCATCGCGGTATCAATGGTGGTGATCGCTGTCGAGGCATCCGATATCGAGGTGCTGAGGTCGATCGATCCGATGCCGAGGCTGGTCGTGCTCATGTTGAAGAAACTGAGCGTCTTGGTCTCGTTCGCGTTGATACCCGTCTGGACGGCGACGCTGCTGGTGGAGCCGTCGAGCACGGAAGAACCGTTGTAGGTGGTGCGGCTGACGATGTTGGTGATGTCCGTCAGATAGCTCGAGAAGGTCTGCTGGTAGGTCGCACGCGTTGTCGCGTTGTTCTCGCCGGCCGCCGCGACGGCAAGCTCGCGCATCTTCACCAGGATCTCTGATACCTGGCTGATCGAATCATCGACGGACTGAACCAGTGAAATGCCATCGTTGATGTTGTCGATGGCCTTGCCGAACGAACCGATCTCGGCCTTCAGCTTGATCGCCCGCGCATAGCCGGTCGGATCGTCTTTCGCGCTGTTGATCTTCTGGGTCGTGCTGATCCGTTCATTGGCCTGCGAAGCGGCGCTGTTCGCTTTGTTCAGCGAGTAGGCGGCGGCGGTGGACGTCGAAAAGTCGGTAACGATCATGGAAGGCTCCCTTGGCAGACGCGGCGCGTAGAGGTGCGCTGCAAGTCAACGAAGGCGAGCATAAATCGAGAAAACCGCAAATTGAAAAACTTTAGGCTTTTTTGCATTCTTTGCGCTTATTTACACTTTTTGCGCTTGTTGTCCCTAAAGTTTTTCATTCGTCTGCACGTGCGCGGGAGTGACTCTCGGTGTCTGCGCCAGAGAGTTGCAGTCTTTACACCCAGTCACCGGATTCTTTCTCGAAAATTTCATTTTCCGACGGTAATCTTCAGGCTGGGATCACTGTCCGCCAAAAAGCTTCCTGCAGACTCGTCGTCCTTCTGTGCGCGCCGCACCCTCCCGGTGATTGCGATAGCCTTCAACTGATAAAGCGATGTCTACATTTCCAGCCAATTACACGACCTCTCAGATCGCGGCATTGCCAACGTCGTTCTTCCCGGCGTTGTCAACGGATCAGGTCGCGGCCATTACATCGGTTGAAATTCAGGCGCTGACGACGGAGCAGCTGCAGTCCCTGAGCACGAATCAGTGGACGGTCTTCGGCACCGACCAGATTTCGGGGCTGACCAGTCTTCAGCTCTCCGGCATGGCCACCGATGATCTGCAGGCCTTCAGCTCGGCGCAGATCACGCTGGGCATTGCTGCCGACATCACAGGCTTTACCTCATCCCAGCTGACTGCGCTGACGACTGCGCAGGTGTCGGTGCTGACGACCCAGCAGGCGTCGCTGCTGACGACCCAGCAACTGGCAGGCATCGAGGCGACGGATGCCGCGAGCCTCTCTACCCAGTTTCTGTCCACACTGACGACTGCGCAGGTCGCAGGATTGTCGACGGCGGCGGTGGCTGCGCTGAGCACGGCCCAGCTGGTCGCTGGTGTGGCGACCGACCTTGCCGGTTTCGGCACCGCGCAAATCCTCGCGCTGGGTACCGCGCAGGCAGCGGCACTGACCTCGGCACAGCTAGTCTCTCTGAGCACGAGTCAGTTGTCCGTGATTGACGCGAGCGACGCCCCTCAGCTGAGCACGTCGGCCCTGCTTGCGCTGAGCGCGACGCAGATCGGCGCCTTCAGCACAGCGGCCGTGGCCGCGCTGTCCACCGACCAGATGGTGTCGGGTCTGGGCACGGATATCTCGGGCTTTGGCACCGCCCAGGTCGGTGCGCTCGGGACCGCACAGATCGCGGCACTGACCACGGACCAGATTACCGCCAGCGGCAGTGTGGGACTGGGCACGGAACAGATTGCCACGCTGAGCACCGCCCAAGCGTCCGTGCTGACGACAGCACAGGTATCGGCGCTGACCGGGGCACAGATCGAGGCCATCGAGTCGGCTGACGCGCAGGTGTTGTCGACGCAGGCGATCTTGGCCCTCAGCCCCAGCCAGATCGGCTCGTTCAGCACCGCTGCGATCGCAGCGCTGACGACCGCGCAACTGGTCTCGGGCATTGGCACCGATATCTCAGGCATCGGTCTGACACAGGTGGCTGCGCTGACCACCACACAGGCCGTCGCACTGACCAGCCAGCAGGCGAATTACCTGAGCGCGACGCAGGTCGGCGCGTTTACCTCTGAGGATGCGGCAGCGCTCAGCACGGCGTTTGTCTCCGCACTGACGCCCTCACAGGTCGGTGGGTTCAGCACCGCGGCGATCGCGGCGCTGACCACCGCGCAACTGGTCGGCGGGGTCGACACCGACCTGTCCGGCGTGGACACCAGTCAGGTGGCCGCACTGACGACGGCACAGGCCTCGGTGCTGACCAGCGCGCAACTGGCCGCATTGAATACGCTCCAGCTCGGCGCAATGGAGACGGCCGATCTGCAGGTGTTGTCAACCGCCGCAATACAGGGCATGGGCGCCGACATCGCCGGTCTGGGCACTGCGCAGATTGCGGCCCTGACGGCATCTCAGGCGGGGGCGCTGACGACCCAGCAGGCGGCGTCGCTGAGTACGCTGCAGATCGGCGCATTCGAGGCGGTGGATGCGCAAAGCCTGCCCACCCAATTCCTCGCTGCCTTGTCCAGCACGCAGATCGGCGCGATCGGCACCGCATCGATCGAGGCGCTGACGGCAGTCCAGTTCAGCGACGGCATTGCTTCGGGCATCGCCAGCCTGAGCACTGCGCAGATCGCGGCGCTGATCCCGCTGCAGGCCTCGGTGCTCAGCACCTACCAGGCCAGCCTGCTTGGCACCGCCCAGGTCGCGGCCTTGTCGGCATCGGATGTGCAGGCGCTGTCAACGGCGGCGCTGTCCACTTTTGCGTCCTCGCAGATCGGCGCGCTGTCCACGGCCTCGGTCGCGGCGCTGAGTTCGCAACAGGTGACGCTCGGTCTCGCGTCGGATATCGCGGGTCTGGGCACCAGCCAGCTGGCCGCGCTCAGCACGGCGTCCGTGGCGGCACTCAGCACGGATCAGCTGTCCTCCACCATAGGCAGCAGCCTGACGGGTTTCAGCTCGGGGCAGCTGGCCGCGCTGACTACCACTCAGGTGTCGGTGCTGACCACACAGCAGGCGTCGCTGCTGACGACTCAGCAGCTGGCCGGCATCGAAGCGGTGGATGCTGCCAGCCTCTCCACCCAGTTTCTCTCCACGCTGACGACCGCGCAGGTCGGAGGATTCTCGGCCGCAGCGGTGGCCGCGCTGGGCACAGCGCAACTGGTCGCCGGCATCGATACGGACATTGCCGGTTTCGGCAGCGCGCAGATCGCAGCGTTGAGCACCGCGCAGGCCGCCGTGCTGACCTCCGCGCAGCTGGTGTCGCTGGGCACGAGTCAGTTGTCCGTGATTGACGCGAGCGATGCCCGTCAGCTGAGCACCTCGGCCTTGCTCGCGCTGAGCGCGACCCAGATTGGCGCACTCAGTTCGGCGGCCGTGGCGGCGCTGTCCACGGAGCAGATCGTGTCGGGTCTCGGCACGGACATCTCGGGCCTCGGCACCGCACAGGTCGGCGCGATGGGGACCGCGCAGATCGCGGCACTGACCACCGACCAGATTGCCGCCAGCGGCAGTGCGGGACTGGGCACGGACCAGATTGCGACGCTCAGCACTGCCCAGGTGGCGGCGCTGACCAGCGCGCAGGCGACGGTCATGAGCAGCCTGCAGCTGTCGCTGCTCGGTACCGCACAGGTGCCGAGTCTGTCCACACAGGCGCTGGCCGCGCTCAGCAGCGCACAGACATCGGCGTTCAGCACGGACGCCATCGCTGCGCTGACGACCAGCCAGTTCGCGCGCGGGCTGGGCGCCAGCCTCGCCGGACTCAGCACGAATCAGATCGTTGCGCTGACCACCAGTCAGGCGAGCGTGCTGGGCACGACGCAGGCGGCTTATCTCGGCACCGCACAGCTCGCCGCCATCGAGCTGGCCGACCTGCCGTCACTGCAGACGCAGTTCCTCGCCGCACTGGGCAGCGCCCAGATTGCCGCATTGCAGACGGCGCAGGTCGCGGCGCTTACAACGGCGCAATGGGCCGGCGGCATGGCCGGCAGCCTGTCAGGTTTCTCGACCGCGCAGATCGCAGCGATGACCACCAGTCAGGCCGCCGTGCTGACAACCCAGCAGGCGGCTGCACTGGGCACGGCGCAGATTGCGGCACTGGAAACGACCGATGTGGCGGTGTTATCGTCCCGCGCGATCGACGCGTGGACGACAGCGCAGATTGCGGCACTGGGTACGGCGGCGATCGCCGCGTTGAGCACCGAACAGGTCGTGCTGGGACTGGGGTCCGATATCGCGGGGCTTGGCACCGCGCAGGTCGCCGCACTGTCCACCAGCGCCGTCGGCGCACTGACAACCCAGCAGCTGTCTGCCGGACTTGGCACGGACAGTACCGGATTGCGTACCGAGCAGCTGGCGGCACTCGCCACCTCGGCCGTGCGCTCGCTCAGCACCAGCCAGATTCAGGTACTCACCACCGATCAGCTGCAGGCGCTGTCCACCGCACAGATCGCGGCCTTGTCGACCGCCCAGTTGACGACCCTCGGCACGGTGCAGCTGCAGGTACTCGATACCAGCGACCTGACGGTTCTGTCGAGCATGCAGGTGCAATCCTTCACCACCGCGCAGGTCGGCGCACTGACCACCGCGCAGCTGACCCAGCCAGACACGACACAGCTGGCGAAGTTCGCCGCGACCCAGATCGGTGCACTGACGACCGAGCAGTGGATCAGCCTCGGTACCGCACAGGTGGCCGCGCTGAGCACGGCCCAGCTGGCCGGCGTGGGTTCGCTGCAGTTCTCCGCGCTGGCCGCCGACGATGTCGCCGCGCTTGGCAGCAGTCAGCTGACCGCGCTGGGTACGGCCCAGCTCGCGATGCTGAACACCGCGCAGCTGGAGTGGCTGTCGACTTCGCAGGTCGCTGAGCTGACCACAACTCAGGTACGCGGGCTGCAGAGCGCGCAGGTCGCCGGTCTCGGGACGGCGCAGATCGCCGCGCTCGGCACGACCCAGCTGCTGGCGTTGTCCACCGCCCTGATCGCGGCGATAGAAGCCGACGATATTGCCGCGCTGAGCACAAGCCAGTTAGCCACGCTGGCGACCTCACAGATGAGCGCGCTCGGCACCGCGCAGGTCGATGCGCTCGGCACCGCGCAATTCAGCAGCCTGACCACCGAGCAGTGGCTGGCGATCAGCAGCGTTCAACTCGCCGCGCTGGAGGCGTCGGACATGCAGGCGCTGGGCTCAGCCCAGCTGCGAAGTCTGAGCACTGCGCAGATCGGCTGGCTGGCGACCAGTCAGTTGTCCGGGCTGACGACCAGTCAATTGTCATCGATCTCCACCCAGCAGCTGCGAGCGATCAGCACCAGTCAGTTGCAGGGGCTGTCGGCGGAACAGGCTGCCGGGCTGACGACATCGCAGTACGTGGCGCTGCAGACCGCGCAGGTCGCGGCACTCAGCGCGTCGCAGGTCGCGATCCTTGAAACAGCGGATCTTCGCGCGCTGTCCACGTCCCAGCTGGTGGTCCTGACCACAGACCAGCTCTCGTATCTGTCGGCATCGCAGTTCGACGCGTTTGCTACCAACCAGCTTGCAGGCTTGCTGACCGCGCAAGTGCGCAGTCTGCTGGCGGAACATCTGGCGACGCTGGGCAGTGCGGATATCAGCGTACTGCCCACCGCGTCGATCGCCGCATTGAGCGTGTCGCAAATCGGTCAGCTGTCCACCGATCAGGTCAGTGCGCTGACGACCCTGCAGCTGCAAGGTCTGTCGACGGCACAGGTGCAGGCCTGGTCGATCGAGCAAACCGCAGGTCTCGGTACGGCGCAGATCAGCACGCTGCTGACCTCCCAGATTGCCGTGTTCACCGACACCCAGGTCGCCGCGATTGAGACCACCGACATCGGGGCAATGACCACCGCGCAGCTGCAGGCACTGTCCACCGCGCAGTTTGCGGCAATGAGCGTCGACCAGCTTGCATCGCTGACGACCGCGCAGGTCAGTGCGTTGCAGACCAGCCAGATGAAGGCGTTCAGCAATGACCAGCTGAGCGCCGTGGCGACTGCGGGCATCGCGCAGTTCACGGCGTCCCAGATCCAGTCGCTGAGCCTCGCGCAGGTGGGCAATCTGTCGGCGGACATTGTGGCGCAGCTCGCGACATCACAATTCAGTGCGCTGCAGGCCAACCAGTTCCGGACCTTTGGCACCGCCCAGATCATCGCGATGACTTCGCAGCAGTTTGGCGCGCTCAGCGAACTGCAGGCAAAGACGATGCTGGTCACGCAGGTGGCGGCAATCGAGACGACCGACATCCGCGGGCTGACGACGACCACGCTTGGACGCCTGTCGTCGGTACAGCTGCAGGCAATGACCACGGACCAGCTGAACGCCATGACGACGGCACAGCTGAGTTCCCTGTCTAACACTCAGGTCGCCGCGCTGGATACCACGCAGATCCGCGGCCTTGGCACCAGTGCGCTCGCGTCGCTCACGGGCTCGCAAGTCCGGGCGTTGGGCGCTGCCCAGCTGGGCGCGCTGGATACGCAGCAAGTCACGACCATCGATGCCACCGTGCTGGGCACCTTGTCCACTGCGCAGATCGTCGGACTGCAGGCCGAGCAGATGACAGCGCTGACCACCGCGCAGGTCGCAGCGATCACGGCAGCTCAGCTGCGGGTGATGGATGCGAGCCTGATCGCGGCGCTGCAGACCGATGACATTGCCATCCTCAGCGCCACCCAGCTGCAGGCTATCAGCACGCTGCAGCTCAGCGCACTCGATACCGCGCAGATTGTCGCGCTGACCACCGCGCAAATTCCGTCGATCAGCACGCTGCAGCTGCGCTCGCTGTCCGGCACGCAGGTCTCGAGCATGGAGACCCGTGACCTTGCCGCGCTGAACGCCACACAGACAAGGACACTGACCACCGCTCAGATTGGCAGCCTCAGCGTGGACCAGTTCGCCTCGCTGCTGACAGCGCAGGTGTCGATGCTGACCACTGCGCAGCTGCGCGCACTCACGGCCGACCAGATCGCCGGATTCACGACGGCACAGGCGGCCGCGCTGGGCATCACGCAGCTGCCTGCGCTCGATACGACGCAACTGGCCGCGCTGGAAACCGAGGATCTGGCGGCGTTTTCCACCACGCAGGTGCGCGCACTGGCGCCACTGCAGGTGAGCAGCCTCTCCACTGGCCAGATCTCCGCCTTCGGCACGGCCCAGATCCGCAGCATGCAAACGCTGCAAATCCGCGCACTGAGTGCCGAGCAGATCAATGCGCTCACCGATGACCAGTTTGCCAGCCTGAGTGCCTTGCAGATCAATGCGCTCAGCAGTGCGCAACTGGGTAATCTGGCGGCGGACCGGATCGCCAGCCTCAGCACCTCCCAGATTGCGAGCTTGCCGACCACCGTGATCCGTGCGTTCAGCATTGATCAGCTGAGTGCTCTCGGTACCGCGCAGCTGGGGGCTCTCACCAACGCCCAGGTTCGGGCCCTGGATCCTGCGGCCATCGGGCAGCTGCCGGCAGAGACCATCGCTGGTCTGGGCACGCTGCAGACGATGGCGTTGACGACAATGCAACTTCAGCAATTCACCAACGATCAGGTCGCTGCGCTGGGCACGCAACAGATTCGGGCACTGTCCGGCACCCAGTTCAGGGTGATGAGCGTCGAGCACATCGCGGCATTGACCACTGAGCAGTCTGCCGTTCTCGCCACGACTCAGATCGCCAGCCTGAGCACGCAGCAGATCGCGGCGCTTGAAGCCGAGGATTGGGCGGCCTTGTCCACCAGCAGCCTGCGCGCCATCAGTACCGCGCAGCTGCGGGGCGTCAGCAATGAGCAGATCGTCGCGCTGACCACCGCGCAGGCGCGGGCACTGACGAACACGCAGCTCAGGGCGCTGAGTACCGCGCAGCTGAACGCGATGGAACTGGAGGACATCGAGACACTGACGACGGCGCAGTTACCCTCGTTCTCGACCCTGCAGATCCGATCGCTGTCCGACGAGCAGCTTGGCAGCCTCGCGACGAATCAGCTGCGCTCGCTGAGCGCTGACCAGATCAAGGCGCTGAGCACCAGCCAGATGCAGGCGCTCGGCGCTTCGCAGATTGCCGGGCTGACCGTCACTCAGGTCAGGGGGCTGAGTTCTGTCCAGATTGCGACCTTCGATGCGTCGGAGCTGGCGTCATTGACGACCGCGCAGATTACGGCCTTCAGCGCCGCACAACTGAAGGCGATCACCGCGGACCAGATCAGTGGCATGGAAACCGCCGCGCTCCGGCTTCTGGCAGGCACGCAGATCGCCGCGCTGACCACGCAGCAGATCAGCAATCTCAGTGAGACCCACCTGTCCAGTCTGAGTACTGCGCAAGTGGCGGCGCTCGGCACGGCCCAGATCAGGGCGCTGAGCAACAGCCAGCTGGATGCCTTCAGCGACACCCAGCTGAAATCCCTGACCGCCGCACAAATGAAGAGCCTGAGCAATGATCAGCTGGGCTCGTTGTCGGACTCGGTGGGCATCCTGAACGTCAGCCAGATCCAGGCGCTGAGCACCGCGCAGATTCAGGTACTCGATGGCGATCAGATCAATGCACTGACCACCGCGCAGTTCCGCGGGCTCTCGGCGGTGCAGATCAAGGCGCTGTCGCAAGGGCAGATCAGTTCGATGGAAACGAACGACCTGCGCGCACTGAGCGGCACGCAGGTGTCGGCGATGACCACCAGTCAGATCGCCGCGATCACTGGCGACCAGATGTCCGCGCTGACGACCTCGCAACGATCTGCCTGGTCCACCGCACAGAAAAACGCCTTCGTCTCACCGATCGTGCTGGATCTCGATGGCAACGGCATCAGTACCATCAGCCTGCACGATGGTGTGAATTTCGACATCGATTTCGACGGCCTGACCGAGAACACCGGCTGGGTCGCGCGCAATGACGGCCTGCTGGTGCGTGACCTGAACGAGGATGCGCTGATCAATCACGGCGGTGAGTTGTTCGGCGAGGGTACGCTGCTCAGGAACGGAACACGGGCCGCGAATGGCTATGTGGCGCTGGCGGAGATGGACACCCATGCCGATGGCGTGATCGATCATCGGGACGCCGGATTTGGTTCGCTGATGATCTGGCAGGACAGGAACGGCAACGGCGTGTCCGAGGCGGGTGAGCTGAGCTCGCTGGCCGCGCAGGGCATTTCCGGACTGTCGCTGCATGCGACGGTCTCGGACGTGGTCGATCACGGTAACCTCGTCGGCCTGATGGGCAGCTACACCACGGACGACGGACAGCTGCGCACGATGGGCGATGTCTGGTTCGCGACCGACCAGGCAGGGCATCAGACCTTCGATCTGGATGGTTTGCTGGAGAAGATACGCACGGACCACCTGCGCTCCGGGACTGACAGTGTCAGGGCCAACCCACCGGCCGGCCTTGCGTTGCGGGACGTGCTGTCGCTGGGAGACGATGCGCTGGCCGGGCTGGAAGGCGCGTCCCCGATCGACGGGCTGGGTGGTCTCGTCTCAGGCACGCAGGCTGCCGACGACTATGCGGTTCATGTGAACCAGAACGCCTCCTGGCTGCTGAATGACCGGTCGGCGCTGCCGTGGGGAGGCCTGTAAGCGGCGGCGCTGGCCTTTCACACCGCGCTCTGGTGGTCTGTGGTGGCGCTCTATAATTTCACCCAAGCAAAAAACCACCACCACAACCCGCCGGGAGAGACGCCATGATGCTGGATCCGCAGTGCCGGGCCTTGCTGGACAAGGCCGCTGCCGCCAATGCCCCCGGCCCCGAGCAGACCTCCGCGCAGGAAGCGCGCGAACTCTACAAGCGCAGCCGCTTGCCGATGCAGCCTGCCAAGCCGGCGCTGGGTCTGGTGCGCGATCTCGTGATCGACAGTCCCCACCGGCCATTGACGATCCGCGAGTACCGGCCCGCCGGTGTGGCCGAGCGGCGCGACCTGCCCGCACTGGTGTACTTCCATGGTGGCGGTTGGGTGATCGGTGACCTCGATACCCATGACACCTTGTGCCGCCAGTTGTGCGAGGGCTCGGGCGCGGCCGTGTACTCGGTCAATTACGCCAAAGCCCCGGAGCACCGGTTCCCGGCCGCAGTCGATGACGCGCTGCAGGCGACCCGCTACGTGCTCGATCAGCATGAAGCGCTGGGCATTGATCCGCGTCTCATTGGTACCGGGGGCGACAGCGCCGGCGCCAATCTGGCGACCGTGGTCGCCCAAGCTCTGCGCGGCACCGGCCCGTATCCGCTCGCGCTGCAGCTGCTGATCTATCCGGTGACCCATCTGAGCCTTGGTACGCCATCCGGTGAGCGCTACGCCAGCGGCTATGGCCTGACCGCCAGTGCGATGCGGTATTTTCGGGACACCTACCTGCGCAGCCCCGACGAGGTGGACGACCCGCGCGCCTCGCCGCTGCTGGCGCCCGATCTGTCGGGCATGCCGCCGGCGCTGGTGCTCACCGCCGGGTTCGACCCGCTGCGCGACGAGGGTGCCGACTACGCGGATGCACTGTCCGCCGCCGGCAATGCCGTGCAGTACGTGTGCTTCGAGCGGCAGATCCACGGCTTCATCATCATGGGTGGCGCGATCGACGAGGCCAACACGGCCGTACGGCTGTGCGCGGATTTCCTCAGGGATCGTTTCGCGCAGCTCGCCGCGACGGGCTGATCCGGTCCATGCCCGGCGCTCGCGCTGCGAGCGAGGTTGACTTGCTGATGCAATTTCCCTAACGTGCGCTGACAGGTGTGCAAACGCAGGCGCTGAGCGGAGCCAAGCGTCGCGCACGACACGGCGTCCGTCAGCGCGCCGACCCTGAACGCGGTCCATGATGAGCGATTCCCCCCTCCAGACAAGCATCCTCCAGCGCATGCCGCGCATCACGCCGCTGCGCGTGCTGTTCGCAGCACTGTCCGTGGGCGTCGTCCTGATCGCCGTCGCTGCCACGGTGGGCATTGCGCTCGAAGGGCCCGCATATCGCAGCGCGGTCTCTCGCTGGCTCACCACGACACTGGGTCGCGAGGTGCGCATCGGAGGTGAGCTGCGGCTGCAGCTCGGCCTGCGGCCGGCCTTGCGGGTTCGGGAGCTGCGCATTGCTCAGCCGCGCGCGTTCGGTGAGGGTGACTTCGCGCGCATCGGCGAGCTGCGTGTCGAGCTTGACTTGGTGCCGCTCTGGAAAGGCCAGTGGCAGGCCGAGCGCCTGTCTGCGTCGGACGTACAGATCCGGCTCAGACAGCTCGCGGATGGGCGGGCGAACTGGGCGTTCAACGTGTCAGACACGCCAGCTGAACCCACCGACACATCGTCAGACCCTGAGGGCAGCAAGAACCCGGCACGATG
>JACCEC011459609.1_pt1 | contig 25473 bp, 20 predicted proteins | sample 7450121 | NCBI WGS metagenome assembly JACCEC01 (sample SAMN15323455, study PRJNA562643) | freshwater metagenome | isolation source: river surface water | place: USA:Blue River Watershed | collected 2017-08-18 | reverse complement strand
GTCGCTGCGCTTGTTGGGGTCGCTGCGCTTGTTGGGGTCGCTGCGCTTGTTGGGGTCGCTGCGCTTGTTGGGGTCGCTGCGCTTGTTGGGGTCGCTGCGCTTGTAGAGGTCGTGCCTGCACTTTTAGTTGTGGTGGTTGTAGTAGTAGGTCTTGTCGTGGTAGTAGTTGCAATAGTAGCAGTTGTGTCAAATAAAATTGTAGGTCTAGGTTCACTAAGTATACGCTGGAATTGTTCACCTACTACTCCGGGTATTATTTCAATATCCCGCATGAAATTACCGCCTTTATAATTAATATTTGCACGTATATCGACTCGCGGGTTAGTAACAGCAATAGTTTGCCCAGAAAGAGTATGAACCCAGCCAATAGTATCATTATCATCAATTTGACTTGCTGCAACTAACCGAACCAATTTAATCATTACATCCATATCGTTAGATGTCACATTATCACCATAAAAACCTTCAACTGTCTGTGCTGATATATTATTAGTTGTAGCAGTAGGTGTAGTTATTTCTAATCCGGGCACTTTTCCCGCCATAGTATTTTTTACATGGGGTTGTGCTTCTTTATCCCCAAATACTTGCATATCACCAAATGCATAAATTATTAATACAATTACAATACCAATCAAGATGGCAATTATAATATTTCTAATTACTTTATCCATTTATCAGTGATTCGCGGCTACTTTATTTACCTTTTTATTAATATATTTTATTATGATTTTACAACCAATTTGAAACATATGTAGAATAATATTACCTAGATATAGATTAAAAATAAAAATACCCACCCCAATTCAGTAATACAATGATTAGCCAGATAAGTACACCATCTCATTGGGAATGGAAAGCATTTTGGGTTATAGTGCTTGGTATCATAGTTATATCAGGGCTAATATGGTATTCATATCGGCTTACTAACCGTGGTGCCAAAACAGAGGGATTCAAAACATATTCAGAATTAGCTAATGAATTAAATGAGAATCGCACAGATTTGCTGAATATATCTAAAAATCAAAATCAAATAATACTCGATGTGGACCCAGATGTAACTAAATATATTAGTGCAGATAGTATATTTCCGGAAGAACTAAAGCAACGGTTAAACACAAATTTTGATATTCGATTTAGCCAAAAATTACAGGATACTGAGATACAAGATTTACAAGGCCAATTAGATGCTCTCAAACTAAAAATGTCCAAATTACCACCTTCACCTACAAAATATATTCTGAAAAACCTAGGTGGCTCTGCATTTGATATGCTAGGAACGCCAAATGATTTTTCTTTACGGATGGACCCTAATGCCGCAAGATGCCTAGGTTTTTCATTATCCGGAATACGCGAGCTAGGTGAAAATAATAAAGATGGCGTATACAAATCATCACTAGATGTGCAATGTGATGCAGGTGGCTTAGATAAAACACAACGCTTCAAGTTGACCGAAATCACAGATAACTTGCAATTTAATAAATTGGTCGGGGATGCATATTCCGTGCCCGAATATTATACATTGAATACATATCCATTTATGGTTGCTCAACCTGTTAATGGGACTTTACGCCCAGATGGTATGATAAATGAATGTATTACTTTTGATAATAGCGGGTTAAGCGTTGAACCTTGCACAGGCAATGATACCCAAAAGTGGCATACTTATTCTGTTAATAATTAATTGGCAATGTTTAATTAGATCCGGACTGGCTGAATTATTGTGTAATTTGTGGTGCTGCATCTCTCAATATAGGCAAATAAAAAATACGTTCTTTATTTAGAATATCGCCAAATTTGGATATCCCTTGCGCGCTTGTCATAGCATTTAGATTAATAACATACCATCCTAGAGCTAGAATTACCAATGCTAGCACTATAACTATTCCAGTTACTGCCCAACTATATGCGTTATTTATTTTCATTTTTATAGGTTTTAGTGATTTAGTTTATATGATGCGCAAATTTATTAGTATACCCGATAATGTTTACTTAATAAGTTAGTTTTATCCGCCTAGGTAATAATTAGTATTAGTTAAAGCAAACATTATCGGGTATACTAATAAATATCTATTACATATAAGGAATATAGTAGAATTACAACACGGATACCTAGCTAATAAATTGGAATGCAAACAGCACAAGAAAAATTAAACAATATGTTTTACGGGGTATATATGATTATCCCAGGTCAATTCCAATTATTAGACAATCAATTTGTAAGTTTTGACAAACAGAATCTGAAAATAATAGTCAGTGGTGGTGTGCGTGATACTATTTATAATTATAGTGTTAATTCGGATAGCCAATTATATTTTAAAGGAGAGCCAATTAAAGCGCTACAAATCCGGGTTGATAATATGACCACAACTAATGCGACCGGGCCCAATAATTTGCAGAATCTATTAACTATGGGATTAGGCATGCGACCACCGACTACACTTTATATAACATTTGACCAGGAAACTGGATTATTCACATTGAAGAACTCTCAGAGGTCTACCATTTTTACGCTACAAAAAACCGCAGATGCCTACCAACCACGTAGCTTATAATTATTGCACACAAACCATTTTTAATGAATTATCAGCTACACTACTGGTTTTTTTACCATTGACTTTTTGAATTTCCGTATCTATTATTTTTTGGATTATTGGGTTTTGATACCCTGTATTAATTATTTTTTTAAGTATTTCTTGACCTCCTTGTTTTCCTTGTGTATCTAGGAACCTAGCTGTGCGTTGATCACAACATCCTGATAGCCAATCCCGGAGGCCCATATAAATAAATGATTTTACAAAGAAATAACTGAACACATTTGTATTTTCCCGGAGTTGGCATTTTTCATGGTTATTTGGGGTTATGAATTCTGCGTAACTATCACATCCGCTAGTTGCCAAAATTTGTGCAGCTTTCCGCAAAGTATATGCAACTTGTGTTATGAATAATTGGCGGAATTGCTGTTCAAAGCCCACACTGTTATTCTCTGCATTATTACCAGGCTTGTGAGCTGATGTTGCCAATGAACGGGTTATGCAATGTAGGATACTAGCTAGGCATTCTGTATGTGCCTCAAATAAATTGAATGACGACTGCTCAGTAGTGATATTAAATAACCCGGCGCAGAAATCGTCATGTGCTGCATGTTTGAAATCTAGGCTGTGAAAATGAATAAGTTCATGCAATAGGGTTTTCAAGCTTTCTTCAGACCTGGTAATAATAATATCGGTCATGTCACATACCCCTGTATTTATCTCACTAGGTGTGAAAACCAAATCCGGCTTGCCACTAACATGCATGAATTCCTTGCAGAAATCAGCTAAGAACACATGAATAGCACGCGGCTGTTTTTTAGTTACTAATAACCGGTTGAAGAAGCATATCCGCCTTAGTGCATCTGGGAGCCATCCTGTCCTGTCGCCTGGCGTTGCCAAATACTCATCGCGTTTCACAGGTGGGTAATATAAATGAATTTGGGCTTCTCGGATACCTAGCTCTTGAACCGAGTATTTGATTAGGGAATATTCCCGGCATTGTGCATATATTTCAGCCAGATTGACCAAACTGGTATATGGATTAAATATTAATTCCATATCTGGAGCTATCTTGCCATCCGCTACCACTTTATCATAGAATCCTTTTAATAATTCCCGCCCCGTTGGGCTTATTTCAATGTATTTCCGGAGTGCTCTGCGTTGTTGCCGTGTTATTCTGTTTGGGTTAATATTATCAAGTATTCCGCGGATTTTTCGTATGTCCCTGTCTTTATCTGTGCTAGGTTGCATATCTGTAATTCCATTTACATATTCCTGTAACTCCGATATAATATTCAATAATTCGACTTCTTTTGTTTCAACTATAAGAATATTAATCTGTGGCGGATTTGTAAAATATTCCCGGGCTGTCTGAAACCACGGTGTTGTCAATAATTCTGTCAGCTGCGGATTGATATGCCTTATGAGTTCTCTAGGTATTTGCTCGGTTACAAATTGTGATTCTTTATTGCTAGCAACAGTTTTGAATTGTTTTTTTAAAGTCCGGCGAGCTGGCATCCTAGCTATGCTCCTAATTTATTATCCTAGCCGGTTTATTTTTATTTTTTCAAGTTTGAATTAGCTGAAGTAATCATTGTTCCGGCTTGTGGCAAAAGTGTATATTGGCAATTGTCATAATAATATTGAGTGCGAAGGGTATCAATTTGTTCGCGTAATTGTGGGCTCATATAGTCATCTTTCTCAGGCAAATTGAATAACCCATATTTTGGTGCACTAGGATTGTTTTTACCCACCGCATCTACAGATCCATTTGCTGTTTTTGCCTTGCTGGCTGGTAGTGATGCTAGGTTAAATCCTTTGCGTAATCCTGTAGGGTTCCGTTCATTTAACATATCTACTGGAACTCCCGATAATCGGTTATCACCTGCGCCTACATAATCCACTTTAACTGTTGCAAACATCAGCACCATTAGTATGATGAATATCACCAGACTCAAAACCATATAATCTATTTCCATTTGTGGCCTACCCTTATTTTTTACGCTACCTGGGATATAACTTTAATATTTATTTTAATAACATCGATATTTATATTTATTAGTCCGCGAATAAATCTATTTGTGTGCTAGGATAGTAATTTCTTAAAAAATTGTTTTTTCTGAGTGATATTACTTGATTTACTAATACGAACACTAATTACTAAATTTTAATAGCCAAACAATACCTCTGAAATATGAGTGTTTCTAAATCCAAGAAAAACACAGAACCAGAAACTGATTATTCAGTCTCGGAATTAAAGTTAGAAACCAAAAAATCAGCGCTAAAATATCTATTAGAAATGGATAAATTTACAAATTTAAAAAAATTAATTATGTCATATTGCGAATTGCCATGGCTTCCAAAATTACCGGAAGGGATTGAATATTTAGATATAGGGTGTAATTCATTTAATTATATGCCACCTTTACCAGCAACATTAAAATATCTAGATATTGATGGTAATAATTATGAAAATGAAAATATAATTGAGAATTTAGTATTACCGGTAAATTTAGAAGAACTGCGAATTAATAGTTATGATTTTATAAATGTACAATTAAATTTGCCAAAAACACTCAAAAAAATATATATTCATGGAACTAACGATTTTACCTTATCGAAAGAATATTTACCTGATGGCCTATTATATTTAGAAACATATGGGTCCGGAAATATCATAGTTCATAGTTTGCCAGATAGTATTACAAGACTACTATTAGACGGTGTTAATTTTGACAAACACTGTGTATTACCTAAATCATTAAAAGATTTTAGTGTGTGGTATTGTGATTATAAAACTATCCCATTTATTCCAGATTCAGTTGAAGATTTTAATGACGGATTTGATTTTCATTATGGTGGTGATAATAATGATGATATAACCGAATGTTATCAATATCTACTACCTATTACCTCAAATTTAGATAATTGGCGCTTAAATCAGAATATATACCATAACTGGAATATTACTAAGCATCAGCACTCTAAGTTCCTAGAGGAGTTTATGTCCGCCCGTATCCGGATTCTTATGTCACCAACTCGTATAGCTAGGCTTCTCGAGAATGGTGAAATAGAAATGGAAAGCCTTGAATCCACCGAAATCATTGTGTAATTTTGTATTTTTAACATCTATGTTGGCTGGAATTTCTTTTTCATTGTGTTTTCGTGGCGGTAATGGGGGACTATTAACAGGTCTGATAGGGCTGTGTATAATTACCATTTTTTACAGCATTTGAATACCACAATTTAAGAAAAATTGTTTTAGTGGCTTATAACACTACCGAATATCAAATAACGACTTCTTACCCAATACACAAGAAACTTTATAACTTAATACCAATCAAAATGGCATCTGTTACTAAATCCGCAACTACTACTAGGTCAGCTAAATCTCCTAAAAATACTACTCCTGAAGTGAGTGCCGATGATATGCTCCGTAAAAAGTGGCAAAAGAAAACCCAATACGAACATATCCGCGACTTGCCCGATACCTATATCGGCAGTATTAATAAGGACCTTAGCGAACAATATGTCGCCGGGATTCATGTTGCAACAGCTAAACCAGTTATCCATAAGAAAAAGATTGAATATGTCCCCGGGTTCTATAAGATTTATGATGAAATCATCGTAAATGCTAATGACAACCGCAATCGTATTCAAAACAAGATTGACGGTGGCGAAAAAGGCCATATTAAGATGACTACACTGCGGGTTAAAGTCGCACCTTATGAAGATTCGAAACAGGTTAGGCGTATGGCAATTAGTGTCTGGAATGACGGTGACGGTATTGATGTCGCCATGCACCCGGATGAGAAGATTTATGTCCCTGAAATGATTTTCGGGCATCTACTCACCAGTGGCAATTATGACAAAGGTGAAGAGAAGATTACGGGTGGTAAAAATGGTTATGGCGCCAAACTCGCCAATATCTTTAGCACTTATTTTAAGATTGAAACCGCTGACCACAATACCAAACAACGATATACCCAAGTATTTCGTAATATGATGTTGGAAAAAGAAACCCCAGTGATTGAACCTTATAAAGGTGCTCCGTTCACTTGTATCACTTTTGTCCCCGATTATGAAAAATTCGGGCTGACAGATATGACTGATGACCTACTCGCACTTTTCAAGAAACGTGCGTATGATATGATTTTCTGTTCGCAAGGGCAAATCCAAGTCTATTGGAACGACCAACTACTTAATATGGCGGATTCACTAGGATATATGAAGATGTATCTCCAGGATAACCTAGATATGCTAAATTCGATGGCCAAGAGTGCTACAGCATCGGCGGCCGCTGCAACCAAATCCGGGTCATCAACTGGCTCGCCAACAGCAACACCTGCACCCACTGAAAAACCAATGACAGCCGATGATATTACTCTAGCGTATACATCACCACATGCTCGTTGGCAAATCGGTGCGTGTATGAGCCCTAATTTCCAGTTCCAACAAGTCAGTTTTGTCAATGGTATTTGCACCTCTAGGGGTGGCAAGCATGTAGAATATGTCGTCAAACAAATTACCGCCAAACTTGCAAGTTGGATTGGCCGCAAACACAAGGTAATTGTCCGTGATTCATTTATCCGTGATAACCTCATGGTTTTCGTCAATTCCATTATCGTAAATCCAGCATTTGATAGTCAGACTAAAGAAACGCTGACTACAAATATGCGCGATTTCGGCAGCAAATTTGATGATATTAGTGATGATTTCATCGAAACACTAGCTAAGAGCGGGATTGCTGACCGTGCCGTCGCCCAAAACCAATTCCAGGAAAGCCAAGCACTTAAGAAAACCGATGGGAAGAAAACCCGCCGGATTACTGATATCCCCAAACTGACCGATGCGGGTTATGCAGGTGATAGCAAACATTCCGGGCAATGCACACTGATTCTAACTGAGGGTGATTCGGCTAAGGCTATGGCTATCTCTGGTATTAGCGTCCTGAAAGATGGCAGCGATTATTTCGGTGTGTTCCCGCTTAGGGGCAAACTTATGAATACCCGCGACAAATCCGATACTGCGATTGCCAATAATGCTGAGATTACAAATCTCAAACGCATTCTAGGTCTTCAAGAAGGCGAAGTCTATACGGATACCAAGAAACTCCGATATGGTCGCATTATGATTATGACTGATGCCGATGTTGATGGTAGCCATATTAAAGGCCTACTAATGAACTATATTAGTTGCCATTTCCCTAGCCTTATGAAAATCCCAGGCTTCGTCACCGCACTTCTGACACCCATTGTTAAAGCCAGTAAAGGATCTGGCAAGAAGGTTAAGACCCTACAATTCTATAATGGTGTAGATTTCCAAAATTGGCTAGAAGCCAATAATGGTGGCCGCGGTTACAAGATTAAGTATTATAAGGGTCTAGGTACTAGCACCCCCGCTGAGGCCAAAGAATATTTCAAGGAATTCAAACAGACTGTTTATCAATATGATGACCGCACTGAGGGAACTATTGATAAGGCATTTAACGGAGACCGCGCTGATGACCGCAAAGCCTGGATTCTGGCTTACAACGGCCAAACACTAGATAATGCTAGCACAGATGGAGTTTCATTTGCCGATTTCATTGATAAAGACATGATTCTATTCAGTATTGCTGACAATGTCCGCAGTATCCCTAATGTTATGGATGGTCTCAAACCTAGTCTCCGCAAGATTCTCTATTGCTGTTTCGCCCGCAAACTTACTGATGAAATCAAAGTCAGCCAACTTGCCGGGTATGTCAGTGAAAAATCGGCATACCACCACGGTGAAGCCAGTTTGTTCGGGGCCATTATTAATATGGCTCAGAACTTCTGCGGGACTAATAATATTAACCTGCTATTTCCTTCGGGCCAATTCGGCTCTAGGCTACAAGGTGGTAATGATAGTGCAGCGCCTAGGTATATCTTTACCCGCCTGAATGCAATTACTAGCCGACTTTTCCCTAGTGCTGATGAACCTCTTTATAAGTATAATGAGGATGATGGCACAAAGATTGAACCGGTATATTATGCGCCTATCCTACCTATGGTTCTTGTAAATGGTGCATCAGGCATTGGCACGGGTTGGAGTTGCGAGCTTCCCCAGTTTAACCCGCTTGATGTTCTTAAAGTCCTTCGTGGACGTATTCTTGCTTCTTCTGGGAAACTAGAGAAACCCACACATGTTATGAGTGATATGCTACCATGGTATCGCGGGTTCAAAGGCACCGTTACCAAACTCAGCAAAAACCGTTGGATTACTAAGGGTGTTTATCGCCGCGTGGATAACAAGACCATTGAAGTCACTGAACTCCCGATTGGTTTCTGGACTCAAGACTTCAAGGAACTATTGAATACCCTGAGCGGACAACCTAGCACCGGCGCTGCAGCTGAAAAAGGCCGCGGCCGTGGTCGTAGCCCCAAGAAGTCAGGTGTTGCGGCAGCTAAAGAAACCGCTGCCGCTAAAAAGAAGAAGAATGCTGAACTTCTATCTATCCCGGTCGGCACTAAACCTGCTGAACCTGCTGACACAGACACTATTGACCTAAATAGTCCCGACCTTCAACTAATTAAGAACTACCGTGAGATGAATAGTGAATGCGAAGTTCGGGTACAAATCACTTTTGACCCACGTGTGCTTACTATGCTACTCACTACTACAGACCCTAAGACCGGAATTACTGAGCTGGAGAAACGCCTCCGTCTTACTAGCACAATTAGTTGCAATAAGACACTCAATTTCTTTGGCCCCGATGAGCGTCTGTATAATATGTCATCAGTAGATGATATTATGGATATGTATTTCGCCGAACGTATGAAACTTTACCGTGTCCGTAAGATGTTTATGGAAAGCCAATATCAGCGTGATTTGGCTCTTCTGTCGGCCCGTGCCAAATTCATCCTAGATGTTGTTGAAGGCCGTATCGTAGTAAATCGCCGTGCTAAAACTGATATTATCGCACAACTCCAACGTCTGGAATACCCTGTTATGTTTGAGAAACAACTTTATACACCAGCCGCATTCACTGCTAAACTAGCTGAGCTAGGTGATACAGATGGCTCTCTCCGGGAAAAGGGCACTTATCAATTCCTCCTTGATATGCCTATTTATAACCTGACTGAGGACAAGATTAAGGAACTCCTAGCTGAACGTGATGAAGTCCAAGCTCTAATCGCGGCGCTCAAGGCTAAAACCCCTGGCGACCTTTGGATGGAAGACCTAGATGCCTTCGAAGAGGAATACCACAAATTCATGGCTGAATATTATGATTACAACGGCCTTGACCCTGCTGCTTTCGGTGAAGCACTCAGCGCACGTAAGATTGGTAAGATTGTTATGAAAGGATTTAGCGCAACTCCTAGCCCTGCAACTAGTGCTCCTATTGCAGCGGATGATGTTTAATTCTACATAGAACGCGTTGATAAAAAATATCAAAAACAAAAATCATTAATTAATTACTTTATTTTTTTCACTAATTGTCCTGCATTCTTATCCAAATAAGTTATTTTCAATACCGTAGTAGTTTGCGTGCTAGTATTCAATCCTTTCCCAGTATTATCCTTGGTGCTAGTAGGTGTGGGGACATCCGCGAAATCAGGGTATTTCTGCAGGAAACCACAATTATATAACATTGGGGGTTCTGGCAGTGGAGGAGGCGGTGGGATACATTCATCTGGATTGTTGAACCACTCAGGGAAAGCCCACATACCAGTCGCCTGTGAATTCGTGCCAGGTGCCAGAATCCTAATAATATTATACATCGACCCGGTATATGGTGGTGATATTATTCCTGTGAATTGGGCTACAGATTGGATAATATGCCCTGGATCACGATTGATAAATTGATTGAACTGCGCTGCTTCTTTATAACCAGTTGATACGGTTTCGCGGAAAGTATACCCGCGGAATTTTATAATATCACCCGCTTGGAAATCTTGTTGGTTGAAAAATCCGACTGTCACCACATCTAGATATGGTTGTGTGAAATCCGGCATATATATAACACTTATATTCACAGTATCTGTTGCCGGAGCATCTAGCCATGGACTATAACCATCTGGCCGAGTAATATCAATATATAATCGATTTAGCGCAGATTCAGGAGTGAGAAAATCTTTGGCTATTTGCGAATTATTGATATATTCCACATAACTGGTAGTGTATAAATCAGTTGGAATAGGAATTTTAGGAACTAGGAGGCTCAACGCTTTGTCTGCGGCTTTATTGGACCCGTATAGTGAATCCGCCGCTGCCGGTGTTCCTAGATTAATAAGTAAATGTGGGCGTAAACTAGGTTTAAATTTATTGGCTAGTTGCCTGTTCGGGATGACTACACTTGCACATTCCAGGCGGGTTACATTCTCAAAAGTCTTATTGATAGTGAGTTCAATATTGCGTAATGCACCGTTGGAGTCTTGATATTGACTAGACTGTCCTAGATGCACTCCGAATGAATAAGGATTCTCATCTGCACGGTTGACCCAATCCCGGTCTTCACTATTTATAGCCACCCACCTAGTAATTGGCTCTAATGGGACTGATATTGCTGTGCTAGGAATAGAGTGAGTTAGTTGTGCTATACTATCATCATTATATTGTCGTCCTAGATTATCAATCAGGTAGTCGGTTGAACTAGACGGTGCACCTCCTGAGCTACCATGTGATGGTCCAGTTTCCGGGAATCGCTGTTCTAGGTATTTCATATACTTATAACTATGATTAGCCGGTAGTTGTGGTATTTGGGTTTGACCTTCGTGTAACCGGCGGAGCTCATCTGTTTTCATTGCATTTAGGTAATTTTTGGGGTTTGACATTATTCGTTGTTTTTTGTGTACTAGTTATTGTTGTCTTCGTATTATTGCTGTGCTAGGTCTTTATCCCGTCACGATAATATGATATATTTACTATTTATATGATTAATATCTTATGGTGTTTAAATTCACTAGCAAAAAATTGTTTTATTTAATTCATAACCTAGCATAGCAATATATTTTTGCTACTTCAGAAAAATAATATGTCTGTCCAATCACAAACAGGAATAATTATACAATACCTAAATGGCAAAACTTGCAATGTCCCTGGATTTGATAAAATACAAAACCGCAACCAAGTGTCATCAATAACCTGTAATTATTGCGGATTAAAAGAATTACCAGCCGGTTTGGTGTTTCCTAACTTAGTATCATTCAATTGTAGTGCCAATCAACTTGTTGAAATTCCAGATGATATGGAAATGCCGAAACTCCGCAAGTTTTGGTGTTATAACAACAAACTCCGGGAACTTCCTACTAATTTATCATCTAGGTTCACTTGCCTAGAACTCCTAGATTGTAGTGGTAATTTACTAACCCAATTACCATTGATGCACTTGAATCAGTTGTGCGAATTTAATTGTGAAAACAACCAACTTACTGAATTACAAGATACTATGGATTTACCTGAGATGAAACGATTTATATGCCGTGGTAATAAATTAACACATTTACCAGATGCTATGCTAGGTTGGCAGAATTTGAAATATTTGGATTACAGTTCCAATTTTGGTAAAAAACAAATTATGTTGTCATCCGCACAAAAGGTATTTCTCTTTGATAAATATGTTATGGTTTCACGATGCTAATAGAATCTTATTTTTTAATATCCAAATTTAATTCTTACTATTTCTGAAAACTTAACTATATAATAAAATTACGAACTCAAATCAATGAAATAAAGCAGGATACTACCTAGAATTAGCAGAATCCCGATTGGGACCATATTATTTTCATCAGTTAGAATTCGTTCCGCATGTGCAGTTATTTCGCTATCGAAATTGGATTTTATGAAATCGTATACATATCTTGACCAACCCGTTATTTGTTGTCCTAGATCTGCTATGCTTCATTAATTGTGGATTAAGGTATGTAATATGTTTTATAGAGTGAATATGTGCTGATAATGTTCTAATTTTTTTTTACCAGGGGAGGGGCAAAATTTGTCCCCCCCTTGTATTTATTTTTTTCTAAATTTATATTAAAATGAGCTCTTTCGTAAATTCTGTTGTATCAACATTTAATAATTTATTTAGTTATAACAATACTAATATAATTGTTATTTTTGATGAATATAATAAAATTTGGTTTTCTTTATCAAATATATATAAAGCAATAGGTTATGCTGACACAGCTAAAGAAATTAAAAGAACCGATATCGCAACTGATTATATAAAAACATATGGTGAGATTTATGACAATCTACCTAAAAAATATCTTAATTTTACGAAACCAAAAAATATTCAACCTCATATGAAAATGACAAACGAAACAGGAATATATATTATACTTACTAAATCAAAAAAACCGGTCGCGAAACAATTTAGAGATTCACTTTATAAAGAAATACTACCTAAATTAAGAGAACAAGGTGAATATAAATTTGGGGTCAATGATAAAAAGAAATTGGTAGCATTAACACAAAAACTTAAAAATTATCAATCTGAAGTCAAACGGACACATAAGCAGTCATTCCCTGATAAAACCGGTAAAGGATTTATATATGTTTTGAAAGTCCCGACAACTAAAAATGGTGCGAATAAAACTTGTTATAAAGTAGGTTATACCGCTAATCTAGAAAAGAGATTAGCCACTTATAAAACAGGTAATCCGGATATTGAATTAGTCCATCAAGAAAATGTAGAATGTAATAAACAACAACTTGAGAAATGTATTCTTAACTTGAATACTCTAAAACTATTAAGAAATAAAACGGAAGTTATATGTGATATACCACTAAAGACAATTATTAGTGAAATAGAAGATTGCAAAAAATTATTAGAAAAATATGCATAAACTAAAATGCAATATTACGAACTCAAGTCGATGAAATAAAGCAGGATACTACCTAGAATTAGTAGAATTCCGATTGGAACCATATTATTTTCATCAGTTAGAATTCGTTCCGCGTGGGCAGTTATTTCGCTGTCAAAATTGGATTTAATGAAATCATATACATATCGCGACCAACCGGTGATTTGTTGTCCTAGATCTGCTCCTCCTTCCGCTGGTGTCATCTGCTTATTTGTGTTTTCAGTTGTTGTTGCGAAACCTTCCCTAATAGATGATTTTGTGTGTTTACTTGCCTTGTTATCGGTCATCCAACTACCGCGATTATTTGATTGTCCGTCCGCAAAACGGTTGATGCTATGTGTGCTAAGTGTTGTATTAGCTTGGTCAATTGAATACTTAGGTGATGTTCCATTAGCCATACCTAGCTCTGCTCCTAGTTGTTCTAGGAACCCAATAGTTGAGCGTTCCATTTTATCTAATGCCGCAACTGGGTCTATTTTGAATTCTGATTCACGTCGGGCAACAGCTTCTAAATAAGCTTTATATGCGTCGCGGGATGGCACTTGTTCTATACCATTGCCTATTTCAGCACCGGATTGTTTGCTTTCCCCGAGTGGCATACCCATCCTGCCTAGACGTCTAGAATTAATAGTATCTAAATCAGTCTCCATGGCAGGTTGAATTACCGTGTCAGCAAGCTGAGCAAGTTCAGCACGGATAGCCTCTTGTGTAGCCGGAGTTTCAGTAAGTCGGACCAGTGATTGCAACGTGAGCCGGTGTTGTATCTGCGCGGTTAATAATTTAAACCTGATTTCACCAGCACTGGAGCTTTCAATCTTTTGTGCGAGTTCAGATTGTGTCCGGCATATATCACTTTGTAGCCTTCTGGAATCGTTATATAATCTGGCGAATACACGTTCTTTAATTTCGCGGATGACTGATTTCCGGACATCTGATTCATTTGTGGTGAGAATCTGTGATTGTTCAAATGCACTAATAAGCCGGGATTCAAGTTTGGTGTGAATAAACGCCATAAGTAATTGGTCTAGATTGTTGAAAAATAATTCAAGACGTTCTTCTTGGGTGAATTCAGCGGCAGGTGTTGCAGCCTGGATTATTTTTTGGATATCTGAATATATGTCACCAGATTGTGCAATAACATCTTTGGTGAATGCTAGGATGATATTATTAATTATTAGGTCTTGACCGCGCTTTAGGGTTTCTTTATTAACTCTACCGTGTATTTTGTCACCGAGACTGGGTATTAGGAATTCATCTGTGGGAATAGCAGGCATATCAGGGACTACTGATGATTGGCCACCATTTGCAGATGATATACATCTTGCACCTAGTGCTGATGCCTTACTGTCTGACGGTAGCCGGATATTAGTTTCTGCTTGAAAACCTTCTTTAGTTGATTTCAGTTTATTACCATTCTTCGATACAGCCCTGGTATATGCCTGGAATTTTTCAATAGCCTGGTTACGTTTAGTTTTTTCTGCGGCTTGTTGTGCTAAGTTTTGCCTGTAATAATAGAGATATATAATACTAATTAATACCAATATGGCATATATATATATATAATTCCTAGTGGTTAATTCTATCATTGAACAAGTGAATGTGTTTCAGACTTGTAGGGTATTTATATTAAAAGGTTATAAAAATCAATATACAATTAACTTGTGGCCGACTAGTCGTCGTATTCGTTTAGTAATTCTATGATTACATGTTTTTCCTCAGGTATACTATATGGGTCATATGGTAATTGCTCATCTAGGTTGTCTGCTGAGCTCACACAGCATATAGTATATGTTTTCCTAGCAATCCAATTCCATCCTGAAATTATATACCTAGAGCCGCATATGTTATAACAACCAAACATTTTGTGTTTTATTTTATGGTGGTAGTTGGTAGTGTTGGTATGCAGTGAGCGTGTGATTATTTATTATTTATCGGTAATTGAATTATTTACTTGCATGAATCATTAATTACATAGCTAGGTTAAATATATCGAAATAAAACTCTGTAAATTATTAAATAAGTAATTAAAAACCAAACTAATTAATAAATCGCGCACACGCAAACATATATTAAAGTATTTATCAGCATGTCAGGATTTACTCAAGATATAGGTGGTGGTGTTTATGGCCAGTCTAATACTGAATTTTACGCCAAATTCAACCCTAAACAACCTTTCAATTCTAATTTCGGGGCAAATGGCCGTGTATTCTTCGAATTAAACTCGCCGGCACCTCAATATGACCTTTATAAAGGCAGCACCCGGCCTTCTAATGACATTAGTAATAATACGTTGAATTATAGCCTAGAAGAGACCCCTCTTAGCCGGCTTTATTTCAGTCCTGAAAACGCAGAAACTATTCAAACCGAACTCAAGAAAACTGTGTATGAACTTTGCCAACAAGATACTGACCCTATTCTCACCCCGCATAAACCAATTGTAATTGGTCGACAAAGTGATTTGCAATTGCAAATCATAATGCGTAGTATCTATTTACAGTATGCCAAGAATGTGGATTATAATATTGCAGAACAAGTGCGTGAATTGAATTCCCTGGTTGTCCGGGAATGTGTTCCTGGGATTATAACAAATGTTAAACAATATTTCGGTTATACTGCCGATGCCCAGCGGTTACCTTTACCAATTGACCTCCCTAAGAATCCTTCATCACGTGGAGAGAAAACTTATAACCTGTTACTGGTATAAATGGCTAGTCTAGGTTGCAATGGCATCTGCTATCATTTCTTTTTTATATTCATCTTTTGTTAATTCATCAACCATTAACTGTTTGTTATTTTTACGTAAGTATCTAATAAATTGTAATATTTCTGTGATAGTAGATTGTTTAAGTGTGCCTAGATTTATAAGTATACAGTCTTTTTTCATAGTGAATCGTTCCCCACCATTTTTAACGATTCTATATATTTGAGTTAGAGCATTTAAATCTAATTCACCAACCGATGTTTCAATATATTTCAAAATCCCGGAATTAGATGCGCTAACTAGGGCTTCATCATCGCTATCAGGTGTTTCGATTTCCTTTATTAATTCTTGTGTAAAATAAATGTTAGGCATTTTTATAAAAACTGTAATAATATTAATAATCCTGTATAGAATAACAACATGATTTAAACGCCTAGCCAATTTTTTTTAATATTCAATTTAAAGCTGGTTTATCGTCTGATAATACCAAATTATACACAGAAAAATTGTTTTTTACTGTTTTTCCAGATAAACAAAAACACATTAACTTTTACCAATACAATTATATTGACACTAATTACCTTAGAAAATGATTACTGCGGAAGACGTTATAACCACGCTTAGCAATAGCAAATTTAAGAAAATTCAACTACCCACCAGTGCAAAATTCTCACAATTTGATTGTTATGAAGCGAAACGCCGGGAAATGGAGATTTTAGTTTCAGGAATTAAATCTCTAAATGAAATGACAGATATTGGAGAAGCACTTAATAGTGATAGTATCCTAGATGAACTTGGCCGCCAATATGGTGAACATGCACTTAAAGTTGCTGACCCTGGATCAGTGCTAGGTAGCGAAAAATTATCAACCGCGACAATTGATTATGATACATATCTAAATTATCAGGAAAATGAATTAGTAAGTGCGCCACCTGCATTAATGGAGCTCGTGAGCGGAATAGCACCTACTCAACGCGTGTTCCTTTATGGGCTAAAAAACCCGGAAAGCTTCTATAAAGCTGTTTTAGTTGCCAGTCGCCCTGATTTCATTACAAAGACTAAACAAAATCGTATTAATGATATTTTCACATTCAAGAAGGAAATAGGTATTAGTGTGCGTGACCCAGCACGATCCAAAGAATATATGCGAATGACTGACCCTGCTTTTAATCCAGATACTATAACTGCCAATCTAGTTGATAAGGAAACATATGTTGATGATGCATTAGCACAAGCAACATGTGACTTCCTCGGGCGGTCAGTAATAGTATATGACATGGTCGGTAAAACGTTTAAGACTTATCGGTCGGGTTTTTGGACAACTGAACAACTAGGTGATGCTTATATGCTGATATATTACCAAGGGGCTTATCTACCTATGATTCATGTAGATACAAAGAATCTACTAGATGGTGATGCTCTTGCTAAACGACTTGTATCCCAATTTGAGCATACTAACCGTGACCAATACAAATTCCGTGATCTGGAAATTATGAATGGTGCAAACCGTTTGGCTAATAACAATTCAAGTGGAGTCCGTAGTGCATTGAAAGACCCCTACTTTGACCCTGCAAAACTAGTTACCAAATCTGAATTATCGATTGATGATATTCAAACAAAGGTAAAGCAAGCTGTAGAATCGGTTACTAAGGCCAAAGAAGCCAAAAAAACAGCCAAAAAAACCACTAGTGAATCCACAACTAGTCAAGCAACAAATACTAATAGCCAACAAATTGATGGTGTAATACCTGAACCGCCAAGTCAAGAGCCTAGCACAGCAACACAAAAACAACCTAGTGCAACAACAAATGAAAACCTGAAAACAGCAAAATTAGCAGAACTACAGGAAATCGCTACTAGCCTAGGTATTGATATTATGACGGATGGGGCTAATGGAAAATCCAAAAAGAAAACTAAAGAACAACTAGTAACTGATATTACAGCTGCTAGGGTTTTATAAGGATAATATAATTAATTATATTATTATGGTAAATATTTATTTGTAATGCCATGCAATTTAATTATTTTTTTCTCATTACTACTCATGCTTTCTCGATTATTTCTAGCTAGCTAATTGATTGGTCTTATCCAGTTGTTATTAAAATATCCATTTTAAGTAAAAATAGACTTAAGAGCAGATTGACACCTATTTGGTAATCATAAACCATATCAGAAATAAGTCATATAGCCCATAATATAGGTAGTTATGTCAATCAAACTGAATAAGCAAACACATGAAAAGGAGCAGATATGTAGTCTAATCAAACAATCCATAATGAATGCAGACTATGAGTTAGAATGCATTATTGGTGGAAATTATAGCTTAGGTAGCAATATAAGTAGTCAGCAATTTCAGAAAATCCTGTCACGGATCAATAACAAAAAGGAATATCAAGCTAGGACACCAGAAGATAAACTTATTATTAATTTCCCCATGGACACCAAATTTAGTAATATCCGTGTTGTAGTAAATGGGTTCGGGTCAATCAATCAATATTGTATGACTGAAAAACTCGATGGAATCATACATAATGTGGTGTTTGAAGAGAAAAAGTATGTCAATGAGAAAATCAACAGGCTAAAAGTTCCTGATTACACACTAAAATTCAATCAAAAATCTGAACGTATTATGGAACCTGACACTGCTGTTATCCGAGAATTACTACGTGACTGGCGTGATATTCCTAAGGTATTTAGGTATAAGAAACTACACAAGTATATAACTATGCCAGACAGGATGTTTTCCATTGACTGTTCAATTGTCCGCTCAAGTGGTTTTGAAGACCGTGAAATGTCAGTCCGTGATATTTTAGAACAGGAATTAATGCAAAATGTTATTAAACCGGCTGATGAAAAAGCATCCTTTAGCGAATGGTGGAAAACAGTTGTTAAAAACCCTAGTGCACTTGTTAAAGTCCGTGATGTGAATATCTATTATAAAACATTGAAAGAAAGCCGGGTTTTTGAAAATGACTATTTATATGAGGTAGAAATTGAATATCATAATGATACTACTACACCAGGTGATGGGACTTTACCTAAAACAATTCGTCAAGAATACGTTGAAGCAACCGATAAAGATGCTTTTGTGCTTGGTATATTTGGAAAGTTTTTCAAACAAATTGGTATGGTTTTACAGTGTATCCAAGATAGTTTTTACCTGATTAGTAACACAGAAAGTATAGAAACTATTGGTGAATATGTCCGACTGACTGGTGTGCGTGCTGGAGTTGAAAACTTGTTCTTCGGACCATTACCCACTGAACTTGATAATAATAAGTTGATTGAATTCCCACCACATGCATATGAAGACATGAATGTCGCATACGAAAATGGCAATGTCATTCTCGACTACTGTGTTACTGAGAAGAGCGATGGTTTCCGTAACTTATTGTTCATTAATTCAACAGGGCGATGTTTCCTAGTATCCCGTGATAGTATGAATCCTATTCGGTTTATGGGAATATCTATTCCGGAGTATGCTAATTCAGTATTCGATGGTGAATATATTGAGAATGACTTGAATGGGGAATTCCTCAATAAATTCTATATGTTTGATGCATATTTTGTGAAGGGTAAGAATATTATGCGTCAGCCATTTGGTCGTGGTCGTGAACCAGGTGGCCGTCTATATGAATTTACCAAGTTTGCCGAAGTTTTCCAATCAGGTGTAGGTGTTATGATTAATAATATGGAATTGGCTAAAATGCCGGCAGGTGCATCTAAGTATATGTTCCGCGTAGAACGCAAAACATTCTTATTTGGTGAATCTAGTAAGACACCACTAGCTATACGGAATCCCAATTTACTATTCAAACAATGCGGTGTTTTATTGAATAAGATGAATACCGAATATGGCGGATATTTGGAAGAAGGACATATGTTCTCATATAAGACCGATGGGCTTATTTTAACACCTGTTGAACTCGGGGTGTTTCAGACAAATACTAATTCAACAATTCCTAATCATATTTTGAGTTCTAGCCGCTCATGGAGCCTAGTATATAAATGGAAAGCACTTAGTCATTTGAGTATCGATTTCCGGGTGGAATTCCATAAAGATATCAAAACCAATGAACTTGTGACACTATATATTGGCACACAAAAATATGTCCGCTGTCAATTACTTTGCCGTAATTATGATAGTCAAGTATGGATTGACAAAAATGCCGGTGGCCGCAAACCACAAATGAATCAGCAACAGAAATGGTTGAATGGCACTCTGCAACTCAATGATAATGCTAGACTTGCGAATATGCCTGAAGAAATCCCCTTCAAACCAGCGTATCCTTTTGTGGGTGCACGTGATATGGAAGGGAATATCCAAATTATGAGCCACGAATGCCTCTTACCTGTAAATGCTGCGGGCAGTATTAAGTGCGAAAATGGCGATATTATTTTCAATGGCTGTGTTGCTGAGTTTACATATGACCCACGACCTGATGCCAAATATGAAAATGAAGCCATGCGCTGGTTGCCACATAAAGTCCGTTATGGTAAAGCCCCAAATGCTTTGAATACTTGTCTAGGTATTTGGAATCTAATTCATAGCCCTGTTAGCCGTGAAACCATGACAGAAGGTCTGACTTTAGCTAGGGCAGCCGAGATAAAAAATATTAATTATTATTTATCCGGGCGGTTTGCACTTACAACTGGGCTCAAGAAATTTAATAACTTTGTAAAAGGCTGGTCTTTAGAAAGGTATATGTCACAAATGACTACACCACGTGTGCTGGATATTGCATGTGGTAAATTGGGTGATTATTTCAAATATGCCAAACTCGGTGCTGGAACCGTTGTCGGTATAGAATACAACCCTGATAACTTAAATAACCCGGTTGATGGTGCTGCGGCTCGTGTTCTTAATGCTATAGGTGATAACCCACGTATTAAGGCACTGGCTGCTAAGACTTTGCTCATATTAGGTGATATGACCAAGAATATTGCAGATGGTAGTTCTGCAACCGATGAGCTAGGGCGTTATTATTTGGATGTCTTATATGGCCGCCATCGCCCTAATACTAATTTCAATGCCAAACATGCAAAATTCTTTAATTTGGGGACTGATGGTTTCAACTTGATAGTTTGTAACTATGCAATTCACTATGCAATGGGTAGTTTCGAGACTATTAATAATTTCTTTGAGAATATCAGCCAAAACTTACGGCAACAGGGCTATTTTATTGGCACTTGCCTAGATGGTAATATGATTCTTGATGAATTGAATAAAGCCAATGGGTATTTGGAAGGTAAAATTAATGGAAATATTGTCTGGTTTATTGATGGCCGGAAAACACTTTCTCAAGGTGGCACTGGTGTTCTATATGAAGAGAATGGCCAGACATTGAGCGGTCTACATGTGGGTGATTATTCTACACAACAACCACATTTGATTGGTCCTGGGTGTGCAGTTGATATGTATTTTGAAACATTTAATACTATTAGTAGCGAGAATTTTGTAGATGTCAAATATTTGGAACATATAGCCAAGGATTATGGATTGAAACTTGTAGATTCCAGAACGTTCCTAGAGTCTCCTGGAAATCTATTAAGTGAATGGGAAGCCACACATGACCCGGCTAGGAAGCCTAGACCTGGTCGTGGTGATGATGAAGACTCGCAAACTATTCAACAAATGGTCGCCGAAATTCGTAAGGAAAAAGCACTAAGTGATTGGGCTAAATACCAGCGTTATTTTGTATTCCAGAAATTAGCTGATAACTAATATTGTTAACTTATTTTTTATTGTTTTATATGAATATCAATTTGGAAAAATAAAGATAAAATAATGCAAAACTATAAATTAAATACTTTTTGGATTTTTAAGTGCGGTGTGCTAGGATGGAATATATACAAGGGTTAATACCTAGACAGCAAGCAAATATAATGCTATATTCAGGGTTAGCATTAGTAGTAGTATTAGGGCTCCTAGCTATGCGTTCTCGGAAAGTTATGAAAAATACCACACAGAATCGTTATGTAATTCAAGAAGATGAAGTATTGCCAGGTATCAGTTATTATGCACATCGCCCTGAACAAGTTAAGAATATAATAATTACTGGTGATTGGAATAGTATTTGGCTGCTATGCTATTATTTCATTGTCGCCGAACAACCAGTGCAGCCTATTTTTTTCATGGATACCGCTTTGCCAGGTGAGATTGCTAGACTCAAGACTATCCGGCGCCGGTTACTTGAGCAATTCCCGCATAAACAAGCCCGTTTGTTACCAACATATTACGTAATTACATGTGCACGGGATTTGAAAACTAGCCGATTCTGCCATCATTTGCTAAATAGAGTTAGTGGTGGCCTAGGGATAAGTGGTGCGACTCGTGAATATCAACTTATGGAATTAGCTGCCCGGTTTTCTACTGATTACCCATGGCCGGTTATGCTTGCCGGAATAAGTGGGTCGGTATATGGGCGATTATTGGGTGCTGATAATATTAGACTTATGGGCGAATGGGATAACGCACAACCCACATGCCCAGAAGGTGTGCTAGGTAACTTAAGATTCCCGATTATTCATTTACCAGTCGCCGAATTAACACAGATAGCACTAGATAGCCGCAATTTCTTTTATGATTATATTCGCACTACTTAAAATTACTTTTATATCTCATTATTATTGCTATTGTATTATTGCTATTGTATTATTGCTATTGTATTTTTTTGTGTTAATTAATTAAAAACAACTAAACGACAAATAATTATATAATATTAAATGGCGATGAGTATACCATCAAATAATAAAAATGATCCATATTGGTTTCAAGATTTGCAAGTATTAGTTAACCTAGACTTAGCAGGTGAAGTGTTCCCAGCCAAAGAAATGAGTTACGCCAGAAAAGTAAATGCCATTGTCCGGTTTGCGTGGTATCTTGGTGTGCTAGGTGCTATAGTTAATTCAAATATACTTTGGCTATATGTCCCTTTTGTGGTTATGATACTCACTTATATACTTTATCTATTCCGTGTTAATGAAAACTTGGCGGAACGCAACCTAGCACAAGTTATGAATAGTCAGGCTGGTGATACTAAAGTTGGTCAGGCACAAATTCAGAATCAACAAGCAATGGCTAATGCAATGGCTGCTGCACAACAAGGCCGCGGATTATCTAAGTTCGCAGATTATCTTAATTCAAGTGGGCAATGCACTGAACCTAGCACCGATAACCCCTTCATGAATGCAATGCCATTTGATAACCGGCTTAGGATGCCCGGGTGTCAGACAACCAATAACCCGGCCCGTGAAATTGATGTTGAAATGAAATATGACGTCGGTCGCTACCGGGATGGTAATGACATCTGGAATTCAGATGGCGGACGTCGACAATTTTTCACAATGCCATGGACAACTTATCCAAATGACCAAGGCTCTTTTGCTAATTGGCTATATAAGACCCCGACAACTTGTAAAGAAGGTAATGGTGACCAATGTGTCGCAAATATTCATGACCGCACCCTTTATCGCCGTGTAGAATCCGGTATCGCATCTGGTGGATCTGCATCTCATTAATTTATTTTTTTATAACTTTATTTATCATGATATAAATTATACCGTTTTGAATGCAACTAATTAATATATATTACAAATCGTGTATGCTAATATCAAATATTCATTCCATCAAATTGGATTTCCGTCATAATAATACATATAAGGTAGACTAATATTAGGTTTATAAGTTTACAATAACAACATATATTAAAATCACATACAACCATGTGAAAAGTAACCATTTTTTAATATAAATAATATAAAGTTTGTATGACGACTAACTTTGATTCTGCATTTCTAATTTTACCTCAAGGTCTGGAAAAAAAATAATTCGAAAAAAAAAAGTGGGAGGGTTTTACTCTGGCTGCGCTCACCCCTTACTTAGTCATACGAAATCACACTTTTTTCTACGCCCGTTTACGCGCGCGCGCACGGTCATAGTAACTTACCAATTCACCCGGGTGTTAAAAACCAATATGCTTTTTTAGAGGTAATTAGTCATGTTTTCGGCTATTTTTTGAGTCTGTTTCAACCAGAATTAGAAGCATATTACATACATAGACAGGATGACTAAGTGAGGCAAATTTCCATGACTAAGCAACACCCATTTTACCAGTTCGGCTATATAATGTAGGCTGCTTTTCTATGTATTTTGCAAGATATGAAAAACATGTATGAACACATCCATGACTTGAAAAGTGTCTGCTTTTCACTGTATTTTGCCAAATATTTTAGTAGATGCCCAACACCAAATTATTACGTTTGGATTTGTAATTATACTAATACATAAAATATTATATCATTTATACATGCTATGTAATATTTACATGTTAGATGTTGCAAATTACTAAATAATAATAGTAACATGTATTATGTATAAATCTAATACTAATATGCAATGTTGTTGTGTGGTATATAGTGATTGTAATATCATATTGTAATATTCTGTGTGCAATTATGGTTTCCGACTGATTGATAATCACAAAACCTAAATTACTATTAAATATTATAAACAATGGTTATCCATATAATACTATATGATATATTTTCAAATTTAAATTAACTACATCAATATTTATAGCATTGCAGATTTTATATCTTATAATCCTATTACCAGAATAGGGTAATTATCATGTGTTCTAGTAAGATGGTTCTTGATTGGCATATCAATAATTTATAAGCATGCAAATATAATTTGTTTGGTCTAATGATTGAATGTTATATTAAGCGTGTATATAATTCCGCATATATGTATGTTACAATGTGTGTTATTATGATTCTAGGCACAGATATATGGAATTTAAATAAATATTTGGCTAATCAACAATATAAATTATCTTGATTAGCCCTAAATTCTACAATAATGAATTATGATTATATAAATTATGTATTATGTTTTTTCGAGCTATAAAATTAGTCCTATTTTAAATAATAGTTGTGTATATTAGCAATATGCGCATTGCTACTTTGCAATAACGATATATTGGTTTATACAAATATTCATATTGGCTATTTCAATTTATGGTTAGGGTTATAACTTTGATTCTGTGTTTCTAATTTTACCTCGAGGTCCAGAAAAAAAATAATTCGAAAAAAAAAAGTGGGAGGGTTTTACTCTGGCTGCGCTCACCCTGTACTTAGTCATGCGTTTTTCAACTTTTTTACACGCCCGATTACGCGCGCGCGCACGGTCATAGTAACTTACCAATTCACTCGGGTGTTAAAAACCAATATGCTTTTTTAGAGGTAATTAGTCATGTTTTTAGCTATTTTTTGAGTCTGTTTCAACCTGAATTAGAATCATATTACATACATAGACAGGATGACTAAGTAAGCCAGTTTTCAATGACTAAGCAACACCCATTTTACCAGTTCGGCTATATAATGTAGGCTGCTTTTCTATGTATTTTGC
>JACCEC010352399.1_pt1 | contig 25487 bp, 23 predicted proteins | sample 7450121 | NCBI WGS metagenome assembly JACCEC01 (sample SAMN15323455, study PRJNA562643) | freshwater metagenome | isolation source: river surface water | place: USA:Blue River Watershed | collected 2017-08-18 | reverse complement strand
GCATGGCCGCTGCGGTAGATGCCGGACGCGAATTCATGCGGCATCCACGAATCGATCTCGCCGCGCAGCGTCGGCACGCGGCGGTCGCTTTTGACCGGCATGGAAAAGCCCTCGCGGCCGTCGAGCTTGCCATCCTCGAACAACATCTCCAGGTGCTTTTGCAGCACCAGCTCGTAGCGCGGGCGCAGCGTCGCAATCCGCGCCGCATCCCAGCCGGGCAGGGGAATGCCGATCATCGCGTCCCAAAGGTTCTTGCCCGACAGTCCGCCGAAGGCTTCGGCGGAATCCGGCACGCCGGCCGGCAGGCCGGCCTTCCGGTGCAGGTCGTTCAGGCGGTCAAGCATGAAGAAGACCACGAGCAGCATCGCCACCAGTCCGGTGAATATCAACAGCAGCAGGATGGTATTCATCTGTTGCTCCATCGCGGCTCTCTCGTGGGTCCCTACGCCGGGTTGGTCAGCGCAGCGCAGGTTCGGCGTTGAGCTGCGTGCGCAATTTCTTCACGTTCGCGGAAAGGATCTGCGACACGCGTGATTCTGACACGCCCAGCACCTCGCCGATCTCGCGCAGGTTCAGTTCTTCAACGTAGTACAGCGAAATGACCAGCTTGTCGCGCTCCGGCAGGCGCTCGATCGCGTCAGCCAGCGCGTCCATCATCTCGGCTTCCTCGACCAGCGCATCGGGCTGCCGGCTGGTCTGGTCGGGCAGGTTCATCACTTCGTCGCTGACGACTTCCATCGAGTAGGTCTCGAACTGGCGCGCCGCGCCGCGGTCCTTCTCGAAGCTGTCAAGCTCCATGCCCATGTATTCTGCCAGCTCGGCCTGCGTCGGCGCGCGACCGAGCTCGGTCGCCAGCGCCTGGCTGGCGGTGCTGTGCGACTTGTTGAACGCCACCGCCGAACGCGGCAGGAACGACAGCCGCCGCACCTCGTCGATCATGGCGCCGCGGATGCGCGTGTGCGCATAGCTCTCGAAGGCCACGCCCTTGGTCGGGTTGAACGAACGCGCCGCCTCGATCAGGCCGATCATGCCGACCTGCACCAGCTCGTCCACTTCCATGAACGGCGGTATGCGTGCCTTCAGGTGGACCGCGATGCGCTTGACCATCCCGAGGTGCTCGAGGATCAGCGACTCGTCGCGATCGCCCGTCTGTTCGTAAAGTCGGATCGAGCTTGCCATGGTTTAGCCTCCGGGTTTGCGCGTGACCATGCGCTCCATGAAGAATTGCAGCCCGCCGGAGGTGTTGTCGATCTCCGGGAGATGGGTAATGGCGTCGGCCAGCCGGCGGAAATCGCGCGCGCCGGCGCTGCCGGGAGCGAATTCCAGCACCGACTGGTAGCGCTTGAGCGCCGCCAGCACCAGCTCGTCGTTCTCGATCGAGGTCAGGTACTGCAGCGAGGTGTTCAGGAAACGCAGGCAGACCTCGTTCACCCGGCGGAACAGCTGCGCGCCGGCGGCCTGGCTGTCGACCATGTTCGGCACCAGATAGATTTCGTCGAGCCCGAGGTCGCGCGTCATCACCTTCACGATGCCGTAAGCGTCAGCGATCGACGAAGGCTCGTCCTTCACCACCACGAAGCGGCGCTGGCAGGCTTCCATGAACGACAGCACCGACGGCGAGATGCCGGCGGCGGTGTCGACGATCAGGTAGTCGATGTCCTCATCCAGTTCCGAGAAGGCCTGCACGATGCCGGCCGTCATCGGCGCCGACAGGCCGGCCATCTGGAATACGCCAGATGCGCCCGGCACCAGCTTCACGCCCTGGCGCGACGTGACGACGATCTCCTTCAGCGACTTCTCGCCGGCGATCACGTGCGACAGGTTGAACGGCGTCTGGCAACCCAGCGCAATCTGCGCGTTCGCCAGCCCGAGGTCGGCGTCGAGCAGCATCACGTTCTTGCCCATCATCGTCAGCGCGACCGCGAGGTTGGACGACAGCGTGGTCTTGCCGACGCCGCCCTTGCCGCTGGCGACGCCGATGACTTCGATGCGGCGAGCCGCCGTCTTTTGCTTAGCTTGCATGTGCGCTCTTTTCTATGCGTGCGACCAGCGCCTGCGCTGCGGTCACCACAGATTGGTCAGGTTCTTCATCGTCCGGCACGGTGCCGGCGTACTGCTCCAGCGCCAGCCCGCGGATAGCCAGCGCGACCAGCTCGGAAGCGGTCAGCGCCTGGCAGCCGTCGGCGGCCGACGGGCCGTGCGCGGCGGCCGACAGCGGCACCGGCTGCTCGCACAGCGCCTGGATCAGCGCCCAGGGCTGGGTCGCTTCGTCCATGCGCGACACCATCAGGCTGTGCCAGCCGGCGCCTGCGCCGGTCAGGTAGCGGCGCACCGTCGCGCCGGACGCATCGGCCGGCAGCACCAGGTGGCAGGCGATCTCGGGCGAGCAGGCGCGGATCTGCGCAACGCGCTCGGCGACTTCGACGCCGGGCGTGTCGATCAGCACCAGCTGGCGCGAGCCGAGCTCGGACAGCAGCATCTTCAGCGTGTCGGCGTCATTGGCGCGCAGGCAGTCCACGCCGGCCTGCGCACACAGCATCTGCACCTGGCTCCACGCGCCGGCACGCTGGTCGCAGTAGGAGATCACCGCGACCGATTCGACGCCCTTGCGCTCGGCGGCGGCGCGCGCCAGCCGCGCGATCATCATCGTCTTGCCGGCGCCTGCCGGGCCGGCGATCGCGTGCACGCCGCGCTGCGGCAGCTTGGCCCAGTGCTCGCCGATGTTCCCGACCAGCTGCGCCTGCAGCGCTTCGACCGCCGCGTCGAGATCGTCCATCTCGCTCACCTGATCGACCAGCAGCGTGCGCAGCGATACCGGGATCGCCGCTTCGGCCAGCGCCGCCACCAGCGGCTGGACCGCGCGGTGCGCGCCGGATTCCGACTGCCACGCAGCCACGCGCTGCGCGAGCTTGAATTCCTTCCTGATCGCGGCCAGTTCGTCGCGCACCATGTCGACGATCTCGCGGCCGCGGATGTAGTCGCGCTGGTCGCCGTCGCGTGCGGCGTCGGCAGCACGGGCAGCGGCCGGGGCGGGCGCGGCCGCGCGCGGCGCCGGCGTGTACGACACCGCATCGTCGTCGCCGTCGTTGGCATCCTGGCCGAGCGAGCGCATTGAATCCTTCAGCGCGCGCTGGAAGCGCTCGCCGCCGCTGGCCGCAGGCGGCGCCTCGAACCAGGGCGCCGGCTCGGGCGCCACGTCGACCGCGACGATCACTTCGTGCTGGCCGTTGACTTTTGCGTTCGAGACGAACAGCACGTCTTCACCGTACAGCTTGACCGCTTTCTCGGTGGCGCGGCGCAGGTCCTGGGCGAGGATGCGTTTGAGTTCCATGGTCTGTTCCTGGTCAGGATTTGTTCTGTGCTTCGACGGTGAAGATCACCTTCACTGCCTGGTCATCCGGGATCTCGGTGTACGAGAGGACGGTCATTTCGGGAATGCGGTGGCGGACCATCTTCGACAGCCACGGCCGGATCGACGGCGCCACGACCAGCACGGCCGGATTGCCCTGGTCTTCGACGGTGCGCGAGGCGTCGCGCAGCGCGGCGAACAGGCTTTCGGCCAGTCCCGGCTCGATCACCACCTGCCCGGGCGCGCCGCTGGTCAGCACGTTGTGCAGCAGCTGCTCGAGCTCGGGCGCGAGCGTCATCACCGCGAGGTTTTCTTGCGTGTCCAGCAGTTCCTGCACAATCATGCGGCCCAGCTTCGGGCGCACCACCGCGCACAGCTGTTCGGGGTCCTGCGTCTTCGCGGCCGCGTCGGACAGCGTCTCGACGATGGTGCGCATGTCGCGGATCGGGATGCCTTCGGTCAGCAGGTTCTGCAGCGTGCGCGTGATCACGCCGAGCGCCATCTTGCCCGGCACCAGGTCCTCGACCAGCTTCGGCGACTTTTGCGCCAGCTTGTCGAGCAGCTGCTGGGTCTCGTCATGCGACAGCAGGTCGGAGGCGTTCTCGCGCAATACTTTGTTCAGGTGGGTCGCGATCGCGGTGGCCGGGTCAACCACGGTGTAACCGAGCGTGCGCGCGTAGTCGCGCTGCGACGGGTCGATCCACACCGCCTCGAGGCCGAACGCCGGCTCGCGCGTCGGCATGCCCTCGAGCTGGCCGTACACCTTGCCCGGGTTGATCGCCAGTTCGGCGCCGCTCTTGATCTCGCCCTTGCCGCGCACCACGCCGTTGAGCACGATGTGATAAACGTCCGGGTCGAGGTTGAGCGCGTCGCGGATGCGCACCGGCTGGATCAGGAAGCCGAGCTCGGCCGACAGCTTCTTGCGCACGCCCTTCACGCGCGGCATCAGCTGGCCGCCGGTTTCCGGGTTGACCAGCGGGATCAGGCCGTAGCCGATCTCAAGGCCGATCAGGTCGACCTGTTCAACGTCGTCCCAGCCGAGTTCCTTCGGCTCGTCCGCCTTCTGCTCGGCCGCCTGCTGCTCGGTCTCGGCAGCCGCCGCCTCGTCGCTGCGCACCAGCAGGAAGCCGAGCGCGACGGCGACCAGCGCCAGCAGCAGGAACACCAGGTGCGGCATGCCCGGCACCAGGCCGAGGATCATCAGGATGCCGCCGCTGATGAACAGCGCCGACGGGTTCGACAGCTGAGTCACCGCCTGGTCCGTCATCGATTCGGAGGTCGTCACGCGGGTGACGATGATCGCGGTCGCCAGCGACAGGAACAGCGAAGGGATCTGCGCGACCAGGCCGTCGCCGATGGTCAGCAGCGTGTACAGGCGACCGGCATCGCCGAAACTCAGGTCATGTTGCGCGACGCCGATGGCGAGGCCGCCGACAATGTTGATGACCAGGATCAGCAGGCCGGCCATCGCGTCGCCGGAGACGAACTTCGACGCACCGTCCATCGAGCCGAAGAAGTCCGCTTCCTGCGCGATCTCGTCGCGGCGGGTCTTGGCCTGTTCCTGCGTGATCGAGCCGGCGTTCAGGTCGGCGTCGATCGCCATCTGTTTGCCCGGCATCGCGTCCAGCGTGAAGCGCGCATTGACCTCGGAGACCCGGCCCGCGCCCTTGGTGACCACGATGAAGTTGATGATCATCAGGATCACGAAAATGATGAAACCGACCAGGTAATTGCCGGCGATGACGAATTCGCCGAAGGCCGCAATCACCGCGCCGGCCGCATGTTCGCCCTCGTGGCCATTGACCAGGATCACCCGCGTCGACGCGACGTTCAGCGCCAGCCGCAACATCGTTGCAAAAAGCAGAACGGACGGGAAGGACGAGAACTCCAGCGGCTTCCTCGTGCCGATCGCCACCATGATCACCATCACGCTGACGAGGATGTTGAACGTGAACAGCAAGTCCAGCAGCATCGGCGGCAGCGGGACCACCAGCATCGCCATGATCAGCAGCACGAGGAAGGGGATGCCGAGCCCTTTGAGCTCGAACCCCGACAGGCGCTGTCGAATTGTTGACATGGAGAGGCTGGTCATTTTTAAAACTTGTTGAAAATCAATCGCTTATAAAAATCGTTGTACCGACACGGATTTCCTTGCGGAATCTCTAAGCAAGTGCTGTGCCATTCGAGGCGACGACAATCGCCGCCGGCCCGGACCTTGGGATAACATTTCCTGTAAGTAATTTGTCTTGCTGATCTTTCCACTAAAGAACTGTCCGGGCCTGCCGATTACCCGTGGGAACGAGAGCGATACGGCTTTCAGTTGACACAGCGCCAGTACTCGCAGGCCGGGATAGCCGCAGTTCGCCCGGTCCGGCGACACGGTTCGCGTCGCTGCTTGTTGTCTACCGAACAAATAAAGGGGTGATCCATGAACAGAACGTCCAAATCCTCAATCCTGACGATGGCGCTGCTGATGTCGGCCTGCCAGGGCCTGCCGTCGGTTGCGGTGGCTGACCCGGCATCAGCCAAGGCGGAAGCGAAAGTGGCGGAGGTCAAGCCGGCTCCGGTGGCGGACAGCCGGCCGGCCGATCCGGTGAAGCCGGCCGACACCAAGGCGGCCGATCCGCGGCCGGCAGGCAAGGAAGAGGCGGTCAGCATGATCACGCCGATGGCGGAACGTAATGCGGCGATCCGCGCGACCGGCTATGCGGTCATCAGCACCCAGAACCACAAGAATCCGTCGCAACAGCGGCTGATGGCGATCCGCGCATCCAAGCTCGACGCCTACCGCGCGCTGACCGAACAGGTCTATGGCCAGCAGCTCGACGCCACCACGACGGTCGCCGAGATGATGATCACCAGCGATACCTTCCGCACCCGCGTACAGGGCATCATCTATGGCGCGGTGCTCGAGTCGATCACGCCGATCGGCGACGATACCTACGAAACCACCATGTCTCTCGACGGCCGCGTCGTCAATGACCTGCGCGTGCTGTACCTGAGCCAGCTGGCGATGCGCAACCGCTGAGCGGCGGACCGCAACCGCGATACGAGCTGACGAGGAAACGACCATGCGACTGCGCTCCCTGCTGCTGGCCGCTCCGCTGGCCGGCCTGCTGAATGCCGGCCTGGCGGCCGACCTGCCGCTGCCTAGCGACCCGAAGCAGCGCCTCGAGGCGTTGCAGCACGCGCTGGTGAATGCGGCAATGGAAGGCCAGACGCGCGTACGCAACGCCGCCTGGGTAGACACCACCGGCAAGCTGCACGAGAACACGCGCATCACGTCGGACATGAAAGTACGCAACGTGCGTGTGCTGAACTACCTGACGGTCGAGGACGGCCTGTCGGCGGCGATCGTCGCCGACGCGCGCGGCGTGACGCCGGACGAGGAGATCTGCCGCGCCAACCGGCTGCGCTACCGCCGCGAGGCCACGCTCGACACCGCGCTTCGCATTGCCACCGACGGCGGCAGCCGCTACTACTGGCAGGCGCTGGCCGAGCAGGCGCGCGCGCGATTCGCCGCGCAGGCAGAATCCGGCCGGCAGTGGAAACTGGCCGCCAGCACTGCTGCGCCCGCCAGCAATTACGAGCGTCAGCTGGTCGGCTATTCGCCCGACGTCGCGCCTTACCAGATGCTGATCGAGCTGCTGCCGCCGGGCGCGCTCGGCATCGAGCCGGTGCGGCCGCAGGCCAGCCGCAACGAGCGCGCCGCGCAGATGCTGAAATCGGTCGGCGACTATTTTTCCGACGCGCCGGCGAAGATCGCGCCCGTGCCCTTCGTGCTGCGCCTGTCGGTGACGGACCGCCAAAGCCGCAGGCTGCTCTGGCAGGACGCGGTGCCGCTGTTCTTTCCCGAGCAGCCCGTGACCTACACCGCGCGGCCGCTGCCGGCCGGGCTGCTGTCCGAGCTCGACCGCGTGGTCGCGCGCTGGCAGCAGGGCCTCGACGCCGACTTCAGCTGCCGCCCGCAGACTTTCAGCGTGGTGCAGGAAACCCGTGACGGCTGGGTGATCAACGCCGGCCAGGGCGCCGGCATCGCTGTCGGCGACCAGCTGCTGCTGATGGATCGCGAGCAGCTGCCGGCCCGCATCCTCGAGCCCGACAGCGGCGAGCGCCTCGCGCTGGTCGAGGTGGCCAGCGTCGCGCCGGGCCGCTCGGTGGTTCGCCGGCTGGCCGGCGCTGCCCGCACCGGCCGCCCCGGCGACTGGGTCGCGACCCCGTTCTGACGTATTCATCATCCCGGAGAGGACCATGAAATTCGCCCCACGCCCGCTGCTGTCGGCCTGCAGCCTGCTGCTCGCCTGCGGCATGGCGCTCGCTGCCGACGCGCCGAAGGCCGAGGCCCCGAAGCCTGATGCCGCCAAGGCGGATGCGGCGAAGGCCGACCCGCACAAGGCCGACACGCCGAAGGACGCTGCGAAGGACGCTGCGCCGGCCAAGCCTGCCGAAGCTGACCTGCCGTCCAAGCCTTACCCGAAGAACGCTGCGCCGAAGGCTTTCGCGCCGAAGAAGGGCGAGCAGGCAGCCGCCAAAGACGCAGGCCGGCCGGCAGAGAAGGCTGCCGACAAATCAGCCGACAAATCAGCGGACAAGTCAGCGGACAAATCAGCGGACAAGTCAGCGGACAAATCAGCGGACAAGGCGGCGGACAAGGCGGCGGACAAGCCGGCCGAGGCCGGCAAGGACAAGCACGCCGAAGCGCATGATGCTGCGCCGCGGGCGGCGGACAAGGCTGCGGAGAAGGGCGCCGACAAGGCGACAGACAAGCCGGCCGACCCGCCGCCGCGCCGCGCGCCGCGCCCGCGCCGGCAGGCGGCAGCGCCCGCGCCGAAGCCCGTCGCCGATCCGGCCATGATCGCCGTCGCCGGCGACTACCTGCACCAAGGCGCGCCCGGCGGCAGCTACCGCGTCAAATCCGGCGAGAGCCTCGATGCGGTGATCCGCAAGACCATGCCGGACAGCCCGTTCTCGCCGGCGGTGATGCGCGAAGCGTTCATGCGCGCCAATCCGCAGCTGCCGGCCAGCGCCAGGACGGCGCGCCTGAAGCCCGGCGCGCTGCTCAACCTGCCTGACGCGGCAGTGCTGCGACAGGTCGTGCTTGGCCAGGCCGCGGCGCCGGAGGCGAACGCAGCGCATGCATCGCCTGCGCCGCTGCAGGGCGCGGTGCCGGCCGCCGTGCCGCCGGCCGTGGTCAGCGTAACGCCTGCGGCCGTACCGGGCAGCCATGTCGGCACCACGTCGGGCACGACCCCGGCCACGCCGCCGGTCGCCGAGGTCGCCGTGCCGGCACAGCGTGCGGCGATTGCGGTGCCGCCCTTGCGGCCCGACACCGCCGCGGCCGGACCCGCGCAGCCGGTGCCGCCGGAGGAAAAGAAAAAATGGGTTCATTTCCCGTAAGCGGCTAGCCGCGCGCCGGACGTGAATCCGCTGCTGCAAGGCACCGAACAGGCGGCCCTCCCGGGCCGCCTGAACCCGTTTTATCTGGAAGGCCGGCCGCTGCCGCTGGCCGAGCCGGTCGCGCGCTCGCTCGGCCTGCGCGACGGCCAGGTGATCCAGGCGGCGATCGCCATGCGCGGCGAGACCATGACGCTGCTGCTGTCCGGCCGCCAGGTCGACCTGGCGCCCGGACTGCGTTTTCGTCCCGGCGAGGAAGTCTGGCTGCGCGCCCACCACGGCGCCGGCGGCTGGGTGCTGAAGCCGACCGCGCCGGCCTCGACGCAGCCGGCCCTGCCAGCCCCGTCCGCCGCGGACGCGGCCTCCGGTGCGCCTTCGCGCCTGCTTGCGCTGACGCTGCGCCCGCCGTCGGTCTCGACCCTGCTGGACCTGTTCAACCCGTCCAGCGCGGCCGCGCTGCTGCGCGCCGCCGCTGATCCGGAGCTGGTCGCACAGTTCGGGCAGATGCAGCTGTCGATGCAGGGGCTGTCGCCGTCTGCGCTGCAGCGGGCGGTGCTGTCGTCCGGCATCTGGCTGGAGGCGATGCTGGGCCGCGGCCAGGCGCCGCCGGCGGCCGATGCGAAATCACTGCTGCGGCGGCTCGCGCGCACGCTCGGCGAACGCGACAGCGGCGCGGTTGAGCAGGTGCGCCACGCGATTGACGATGTCGAGTCGGCACAGGTCGATGCGCTGGCCGCGCAGGCGCGCGGCGAGCTGTCGTTCTCGATGGTGCTGCCGTTTTCCGACGCCAATCCGGTGCACATCCGTTTCTCCCGTCCGCCGCGTCGCCCCGGCAGCAAGGAAGCGCCGCCGTTCTCGGTCGACATCCACACCGTCAACGACGAACTCGGCGAGATCTGGCTGAAGACCTCGGTGGCGCGCGCCGCGCATGTCGAGCTGATGATGTGGGCCATGAAGGACAGCGTGGTCCGCCTCGCGCAGCGGTACAGTCCCGCGCTCGGGCAGCGGCTGGCCGAGGCCGGGCTGACGCTGGATTCGTTTCGCATTTTCCACTCGGCGCGTCCGGATCAGCCGGACAGCTGGGCGCCGCCGGGCGCGATGCTGGACGTGAGCGCATGAAGCCGCGCCGCGAAGCCGTTGCGCTCGCCTACGGGCATCGCGATGCGCCGGTCGTCACCGCCAAGGGCAGCGGCGAACTGGCCGAGGCCATCATTGCCGAGGCGCGCAAGCAGGGCGTGCATGTCGCCGAAGACCGCGAGCTCGTCGCCGCGCTGTCGCGGCTTGACCTGGAGCAGGAAATACCGCGCGACCTGTACGTCGCGGTCGCGGTGGTGCTGTCCTGGGCCTACTGGCTGCGCGGGATGAAGCCGGGGGATGAAAAGAAGAAGGACTGAGGGGGCGTGCAGGAAAAGGCCGGCGGCGTGCGCCGCTCAGGCCTCTTCGTAGCCGCGTCCGCCGCGCAACCGCGCCATGCGGCCGAGGCGGTCATACATCTCGACCGGTGCGGTCGGGTCGGCGCCGCGCAGCGTGTGCAACGTGCCGCGGATCGCGTCGAGCTTGCGGCTGATCAGCACCTCGTTGCGACGGTGCAGTTCGCGGCAGTTCGCAATCAGTTCGCGGAAGGCGTCCCAGCCCGGCTGTTCGAGCCGGCTGCCGGGCGTGCCCACGCCGCTCAGGACGGCCAGCACCTCGAAGATGCGCAGCTTCTCCGGCTGCAGCGACTCGAAGCGGTCGAGCTCCTGCGCGCGCAGCGCATCGAATTCCTTTTCCAGGATCTGCCGCAGCAGCTGGCCATGCTCCATCGCCGAGGCCAGCTCGGGGCTGGCGGCTGGCGCCGCGGCAGCGGCATCCTCATACAGCGCTTGCATCATCGGATCAGCCGATCAGCTTTTCCATCGACGCGAAGCTCTGTGCGATGCGGCGCGCGTCGAGCGGGTAGGTGCCTTCGCGGATCGCCTGCTTGATCGCCTCGACTTTTTCGCGGTCGAAGGCCGGCTCGGCCATGGCCTTTTGCGCAATCGGCGACAGCACCAGCTCGTCGGCGGCCGGCGCAGCCTTGCGGGCCGGTGCCTGGGCGGCGCCGGATGCGGCGTCTTCCGGGCGTTCGGCCGTCTTGCGGCGCGCCTTGTCCAGCTGGGCCTTGTCCAGCGCGGCGTTGCCGCCAAAGAGGCTAGAGATCGGGTTGCTCATGATGTTGTCTCGCTTTCGGCCCGTGGCCTTTTATCCCTGTCACATCGAGAATCGGATTCGCAAAGGAAAACTTTAGTCCGGCGGTAAAAAATAGTTGGTTGCTCTTTCGGTAATCTTCAGCCGCCCCGCGCCGTGCCCTTGCCGGTCACGATCGCCGACAGCGACCGCCCCGATTCCGGGTTGCGCAGCTTGATCTGTTCGCCCAGCCGGCCATCCTGCAGCGCTTCGGCCTTGACCGAGATCTGGAAGGTTTCCGGCGAGCCCACCGTCATCAGCACCATTTCACCTTTCTTCACCAGCAGCGCCGGCCGGACGTCCGTAGTGCGGATCGCGTCGCCCGCCCGGATCGGCCGCAGCACTTCCTGGCCTTCCAGTCCGGCGACGTCGACGTAATGCGACCTGCTGATCTTGTCGGCCTCAAGGGGGGCCATCTTGAGGTGCTGCGGCTGTAACACCTGCCCGGCCGACAGATTGGCCGCGGCCACCACCACCTGTCGGATTTCCGCCGCCGGCGTCGCCGGCTTCGATGGCGCCCCTGCCGCCGCCGGCGCAGCGACCGCGCCGGGGTTGGCGAAGGCGACCTTGACGAACAGTTGCCAGTTTGGCTTCACGCAGCGCACGCGCACGCTGTCGCGGTTCACGAAAGGGTAATCGAAACGGTAGCCGCCGGCGCAAGGCTGCACCGGCACGCGCGGATCGAGCGGACCGACTTGCACGCGGTCGGCGCCGACGCCGTTCTGCTCGGCGACCCACGTCGCCAGCGCCGCGCTCATCTGCTGCGCCGGCGTGGCTGCCTGAGCGCAGGCCAGCGCCAGCATGGCTGCTGCGCCGACCCAGGCCCGGAGGATTCGCATCGTCTTCATAGTCTGAACGTTTTAGTAACTGGAATGCTGTTTGCTAAGTCCTGTCCGTCACCGTTGCCGCTGTTGGACTTCCGACAGTCAGCCCGGTAGCAGCAAAAACAGTACCAGCTTCGACAAGGAACCCGAGCATGCAGATCCGTCCTCCCATCAGCGACAACGTCGCGCCGCCAGCGCCCGAGCAGACCCGCGCGCGCGAGCGCGCGCAGCCGGCGGGTGCATTCCGCAGCGCGCTGTCCGCGCTCAAGGGCGACATGCAGATGGTGACCGTGCAGCGCGGCGACACGCTGGTGGGCATGACGCGCCGGCAGCTGGGCGCGGCCGCGTCGCAGTTCAGCAATTCGCAAATCCTCGACATGGCGCGCACGGTCGCGCGCGAGAACGGCATCGACAACGCCAACCGGATCAATCCGGGGCAGGCGATCAACATGGCGCCGATGTCGACGCTGGCGGCGCTGAAGCTGCGGCAGCCGGCGGTGGCGGCAGTGCAGCTGGAGACGGGCGCGGCGCCGGCGCCGACGCCGGTGCTCGACCGCACGCTGGCGCGGGCAGTGGCCAAGGGCTATGTGTCGGCGGGCGAGCAGGCCGCGGTGCGCGACAAGATCCTGTCGCTGGCCAATCGCCACCAGTTCACGCCGGACGATTTCGCGCAGATGACGCTGATGGAGTCCGACGGCATGAATCCGCGCGCGTCCAACGGCAGCTGCCACGGCATCATCCAGTTCTGCGCCGGCGGCAACCGCGGCGCGGCCAGCGCCGGCTATGCAAAGAACCCGAAAGAAATCCTGAACCTGTCGGTGCTCGACCAGCTCGACCTGGTCGACCGCTATTTCAACGACACCCGGCTGAAGGACTACGGCCCGGCGTCGATCGACAATTTGTATCTGACGGTGCTCACGCCGGCCGCGCGCAGCGAGACGCGCGCCAACGTGCCGCTGCCGATCGGCGGGCGGCAGGCCGCGCATCTGTATGAGGGGCGCGACCAGGGCGGCGTCATCACGCGCAACTCGCTGGTCGCCGGCCTGCGGCACAACGCGCGCGAGCGCCTGTCGGAATTCACCGGCACGCTCGCCCGCGCCGACATCGCGGGCATGTAAGCCCCGGCGGCAAGCCCTTGCCGCCGCCTGCCCGACACGATGCGGCAAGCCCTTGCCGCCTGCGGCGTCAAACCGACGTATTTCCTGCAAAAAACAGACTGGCACGACCCTTGCACTAGTCGGATCGACAGTTGGGAACTTGAGCGGAATGTCGACATTCCGCCGCCACCGGCAGGGAGCAGGCAATGGATATCTTGACGAACGCATTGGGCATACATGAGAAGGCGCTGCGCGTGCGCGACCAGCGCATGGAGCTCATCGCCCGCAACATCGCCAACGACGACACGCCGCACTTCAAGGCGCGCGATGTCGACTTCAAGGCGGTGATGGCCGGGTTCACGCCCACCGACACGCTGGCCAGCACGCACGGCACGCACTTCGCGTTTGCCGACAACGCGGCCGACGACGACGGCCTGCGCTACCGCACGCCGCTGAATGCCTCGATGGACGGCAACACCGTCGAGCTGACTGTCGAGCAGGCCAAGTACGGCAAGGCCGCCGCCGACTACCAGGCGACGCTGGCCTTCCTCGAGAACCGCGTCACCAGCATCCGCAAGGCTTTGAAAGGGGAGTGATAAGCGATGGCCATGTCTATCGATAACATCTTCGGCATCGGCGGCACCGCGCTCAACGCGCAGATGATCCGCCTGAACACCACCGCATCCAACCTCGCCAATGCCGGCACCACGTCGGCCACCGAAGAGGGCGCGTTTCGCGGCAAGCACACGGTCTCCAAGGCGCTGATGGACGACCAGATGACCCATGCCGGCGCGCCCTATGTCGGCGGCGTGAAGGTCGACAAGATCGTCGACGACAAGCGGCCCATACCGAAGGTGTACGACCCGAACAATCCGCTGGCCGACAAGGAAGGCTACGTCTTCCAGACCAACGTGAACGAAGTCAGCGAGATGGTCGACATGATGGCCGCGTCGCGCTCGTACCAGAACAACGTCGAAGTCGTGAATACCGCGCGCGAGCTGATGATGCGCACGATCGACATCATCAAGGCCTGAAGGAGCGCATAAATGACGACCACTACCACCGGCGCGGCGACCACCACGTCGAACTATACGGCGCCGTCGAACATCAAGACGGTGTCGCAGTACAAGAAAGAGCAGGAAGACGCCGTATTGAACGGCAATGGCGGCGCGATGGGCCAGACGGCGTTCCTGACGCTGTTCACCACGCAGCTGCAGAACCAGAACCCGCTCGATCCGATGGACAACGAGGCCTTCGTCGCGCAGCTCGCGCAGTTCTCGCAGCTGGAAGCCACCACCAAGATGGCGACCTCGCTCGACACGCTGGTCGGCTCGCTGGGCGGCGAGCGCATGACGACCGCCGCCGGACTGATCGGCAAGAAAGTCGCGATCTCCGACGGCCGCGCGATCCTCTCCGGCGGCCAGCCGGTGACGGGCAGCATTCCGCTCGAGAACGACGTCGATTCGATCACGATGAAGGTCTTCAACAGCAGCGGCCAGCTGGTGCGCACCGGCGAAATCGGCGCGCAGAAGAAGGGCGATTTCGCCTTTGCCTGGGACGGCAAGGACTCGACCGGCGCGGCTGTCGAGGACGGCGTGTACCGCATCGAGGCGACCATCAGCCGCTTCGGCAAGTCCAGCACCACGCCGGTCAACACGATGGCGACCGTGCGCAGCGTGACCACCGACAAGACTACCAACGACATGCAGGTCGAGCTCGAAGACGGCACCACCGTCAGCCTCTCCGAAGTCAAGCGCGTCGGACTCTAAACAAGAACACAGAACAGCAGACTCCAGGGAGAACCATCCATGTCCTTCTACACCTCGTTGACCGGCCTGAACGCCGCCACCTCGCAGCTGTCCGTCACCTCGAACAACATCGCCAACGTCGGCACCACCGGCTTCAAGCGCTCGCGCGCCGACTTCGGCGACATTTTCGCGACCTCGCCGCTGCAGAAGGCCTCGTCCACCATCGGTCAGGGCGTCGCGCTCAAGCAGGTCAGCCAGGAATTCAGCCAGGGGAACATCCAGTTTTCGGCGAACTCGCTGGACATCGCGATTACCGGCGACGGCTTCTTCCCGCTGAAGTCGGCTGACGGCCTGCAGGACATCTACACCCGCAACGGCACCTTCCTGCTGGACGACTCGTTCAACGTGGTCAACTCGGCCGGCCAGGCGCTGATCGCAGCGGCGGTCGACTCGTCCGGCAAGGCCGACCTGAACAATCTGTCGAAACTGCTGATCCCGCGGCAGACCAGCGGCGACGCGGTCGAGACGACCGCGATCACGCTCGGCCTGAACTTCCCGGCTGATGCGACCGTGATCAACAAGCCGTTCGACAAGAACGACCCGACCACCTACAACAAGACTACCGCCGTCACCGTGTATGACGCCGGCGGCAACAGCTACCTCGCCACCGTTTACTACGCGAAGACTCAGGTCGCCACGCCGGGCGACCCGACCAACAAGTGGCAGACCCATGTGTACATCGGCGACACCAAGCTGCAGGAGACGCTGATCCAGGCGAATCAGGGTGATGAGAAGCTGTACGTGAACAAATACGGCGAGACGCGTCCGGAAAGCGAGATCCCGCCCGAGCTGATCGCACGCGGCGTAACCAAGCTGATCAACCTCGACGACCTGAAGAACCCGATCTCGTCGATGCCGGCCTCGGTCGCCGGCACGCAGCTCGACACCACCATCAACAACGAGTGGAAGAGCGGCCTGAACGTCTACGGCAAGCTGAACAAGACCGGCATCGGCGGCGAGACCCAGACGATCACGATCGCCAATCCGGCCGGCGCTGCCGGCGGCACGATCTCCGCCGCCATCCCGGTGGCAGGCATCACCACGCCGATCGCCATCACCACTGCCGCGATCGCGCCGAACGCGACGGCGCAGGAAGTGGCCGCGGCGCTGGTGGCGGCGATCTCCGCGCCTTCGGCCGGCTTCCTCGGCAACACGAGCTACCCGGGCCGCAGCGTCACCGACAATGGCGACGGCACCATCAGCATCACCTTCGACAAGGCCGACGGCACCTCCGGCGATGTTGACCTGATCACGCTGGCCGACACCGGCACCGGCGCCATTGACGCCGACGCGGTGGCCGAACAGTACAGCAGCGACCAGATCGCGTTCGAAATCAATGTCGACGGCTCCGACGAGCCGGTGCTGATCGACCTCAGCGACCTGAATGACGTCGACGTCAGCGACGCCTTCACCGGCGTCGAGATGGCCCGCCGCATCACCAACGCAATCAACAAGGCCTACGGCGACGAGCGCTATTTCGACTTCTCACAGGGCGCGCTGACCACCGGCGGCAGCCTGATGAAACTGCGCGTGTCCGACCCGGCGTCGACCGACACCGTCGCCGACACGCTCGACCTCACCTTCACCACCGCGACGGCAGTGCCGCCGGCGACCGAAGGCGTCACCGACGGCGAGGGCGCGTTCGCCGACCTGTCGAAAATCACGATCGCCGACGCGCTGAAGGCCATCCAGTACCAGATCGACCAAAAGGCTCTCGGCGATGCGACGGCCACGCCGCCGGTGGCCGGCAACCCGAACTTCGAGAGCGTCACCGTCGCCTACGATCCGGTGCAGCAGAGCTTCGTGTTCAAGAACACCGACAACCACGAGATTTTCGTCAGCGCCGACCAGCCGACCAAGGGCCTGCTCGGCCTGACCACCACCGAAGTGATCTGCGACCCGGACACCGGTGCTTACGGCGAGAAAGTGATACCGAACGGCGCGCTGATGGTGTCCAAGGACCAGCAGCGCTACGGCACCACCGTCACCTTCGACGAAAACACGCGCCGCTTCATGATCTCCTCGGGCACCAGCGGCGACAGCTCGAGCATCGAGATCGCCAGCGCGTCGGCCAATGCGTACTCGCTGTTCGGCCTGATCAAGGGCGTCACCGCGACCTCCGACACGCCGCTGCGCGGCATCGTGTCCGAGCCGGCGGTCCTGAACGGCAACCCGATCGGCCTGAACCTTGACAACAAGTTCCGCGTCGACGCGACCAACAACCAGTTCGTCGTCACCGTCGACAACGTGACCGGCCTGATCCAGATGCCGCCGAAGGCCGACTACACGATCGAGGAATTCCGCAGCGACCTCGAAGACCGCATCAATGCACTGGCCGACAACTATGGCCGCACGGTCAACGGCGTGAAGGTCAGCGTCGAGACGGATGTGAACGGCAAGAAATTCTTCCAGTTCACCACCGGCACCACCGGCAACGACTCCTTCCTGAAGGTAACCGCCAACAGCATCTGGGGCCTGGCTGATCTCGAAAGCGCGCGCGGCACCACCAGCAAGTGGCTCGAGCCGAAGCAGGCAACCAATGCCGACGGCTTCCCGCTGTACGTCGACCGCGACGGCATGGAAACGACGGACCCGGGCGACTTCTCCGAAGACGAGACCCGTGACCTGTGGTCGCCGGTGTTCTACGACAAGGGCGAACTGACCTTCGACACCGGCGGCAACCTGCTGTCGCCGAATGCGGCGATCGCCTTCAAGAGCACCACCATCGGCGATTCCGGCGCGACGCTGCAGTTCTCTATCGACTACGGCGCATCGACCCAGTATTCGTCGCCGTTCTCGGTGCGCAAGCAGGACCAGAACGGCCGCCCCGAAGGCGACCTGATCGGCGTCGACATCGGCGACGACGGCCTGGTCAATGCGTCCTACTCGAACGGCACGCAGAAGTCGCTGGCCAAGATCGTGCTGGTCAACTTCGCCGCGCCGACCGGACTGCGCCAGATCGGCGACGCGTCGTACTACGCGACCTCGAAGTCGGGCGAAGCGAAATACGGCGAAGCCGGTTCGGCGGGCTTCGGCACCATCCGTGCCGGCGCGCGCGAGCGTGCCAACGTGGACCTGACCACCGAGCTGGTCGAACTGATCACGGCACAGCGCAACTTCCAGGCGAATGCGAAGGCGATCGAGACCAACAACACGCTGACGCAGGCCATCATCAACATCCGCAGCTAAGCCTGACGAGGGACACTGAACCATGGATCGCCTTGCCTTTACCGCGATGGCGTCGGTCAACGAGCGGCGCCTGCTGCGCGAGCAGCTCAACAACGAGCTCGCCAACGTCTCGACCGTCGGTTTCAAGCGCAGCTTCGACAACGCGATGGTCGCGGTCAAGGCCAAGGGCGAGGGCTGGGACTCGCGCATCCAGCCCTTCATCGACAAGGTGAATGCGGTGTCCCTCGAGCCCGGCACGCTGATGGCGACCGGGAACAAGCTCGACGTCGCGATGCAGGACCAGACCGTGCTGGGCGTGCAGGCGCCGGACGGCGCGCTGGCCTTCACCCGGCGCGGCGACCTGAAGGTCAACAGCCAGGGCGTGCTCGAGAACGGCTCGCGCCATCCGGTGCTGTCGTCCGACGGCGGCCCGATCACGATCCCGCCGGGCATGATGGTCGACATCAATGCGCAGGGCGACATCTATGCGACCGACCCGACCCAGCCGGCGCCGCAGCAGCCGGTGCTGATCGCGCGGCTGATGCTGCGCGACGCCAGCCAGGTCGCGCTCGAGCGCCGTCCCGATTCGCTGTTTGCGCCGCACCCGGAATTCCGCACTGCCACCGGCGATTTCGCCAGCGGCCCCAAGCCCGCCACCGTCGTGCCCGGCGCGCTCGAAAGCAGCAACGTCAACGTCGTCACCGCGATGGTCAAGCTGATCGACTTCTCGCGCTCGTTCGAGACCCAGATCCGCACCATCAAGGAAGCCAAGTCCCTCGATGAATCCGGGGCGTCGATGATGAAGGCACGCTAATTGCATAGACCTGTCAAAGAACAGACACCGTAGGGGAAAACATGGATGCTTCGATGTGGGTTGCCAAGACCGGACTGGATGCGCAGCAGACCCGGCTGAACGTCATTTCGAACAACCTCGCCAACGTCAACACGACCGGCTTCAAGCGCGACCGCGCAATGTTCGAGGACCTGCTGTACCAGAACGTGCGGCAGGCCGGCGGCCAGACCGCGCAGACCACGCAGGCGCCGACCGGCCTGATGCTGGGCACCGGCACGCGCATCGTCGCGACCGAGAAGAACCACGCGCAGGGCAACATGATCAATACCCAGAACGCGCTCGACATCGCGATCGCGGGCGAGGGCATGTTCCAGATCCAGATGCCCGACGGGACCACCGCGTATTCGCGTGACGGCTCGTTCAAGCTGTCCAACACCGGCCAGCTGGTGACCGCGACCGGCCAGCCGCTGGCGCCGCCGATCGTCATTCCCGCCAACGCATCGTCGGTGACGGTCGGCGAGGACGGCACCGTCAGCGTCGAACTGTTCGCCGGCGGCGGCGCGCAGCAGCTGGGCCAGATCCAGATCGCCCGCTTCGTCAACCCGGCCGGCCTGCAGCCACTCGGCGGCAACCTCTACAAGGAGACGGTGGCCAGCGGCGCCGCGCAGCTGCTGAACCCGGGCACGCAGGCCGCCGGCACGCTGCGCCAGGGCATGCTCGAGGCGTCCAACGTCAACGTGGTCGAGGAAATGGTGAACATGATCGAGACGCAGCGCGCGTACGAGATCAACTCGAAGGCGATCTCGGCGGCCGACGGCATGCTGAAATTCCTGAACAACAATATCTAAGCAGCGGCTGACGCGCGCCCCTTCCTGAGGCCACCCGATGAAATCCACCGTGATGCTCTCCGTCTGCGCCGCCGCGCTGCTGTGCGCGTGCGCCGGCCCGATGCCGCTGGCGCACTCGCCGGCCTATGCGCCGGTAACGCCGCTGCCGCGCGACAACGCGCGCCCGTCGACCGGCGCGATCTTCGCGTCCGACAGCACCGACCTGTGGCAGGCCAAGCGCCGCGACTACCGCGTCGGCGACATCATCACCGTGCTGCTGAGCGAATCGACGCAGGCCAACCGCACCGCAACCAACGACCTGTCGCGCGAATCGTCCAACGACGTGGTGCCGCCAGGGCTGACCAGCCGCATCGCCGGCCTGACCACGATGCTGACCGGCGTGAACACCGGCGGCGGCAAGGTCACCAGCAACGGCGCAGCCAATGCCGACCAGAGCGGTTCGCTGTCCGGCTCGGTCGCGGCCACCGTGGTCGACGTGCAGGCCAACGGCAACCTCGTGATCCGCGGCGAGAAGCAGCTGTCGCTGTCCGAGGGAGGCGAAGTGATCCAGGTGGCCGGCATCATCCGGCCGGAAGACGTCAGCGCGATCAACACCGTGCAGTCGCGCCGCCTCGCGAACGCGCAGATTGCCTACCGCGCCGTCGGCGACCATGCCGCCGCGACCCGCTCCGGCTGGGGCACGAGTGCGCTGCTCAAATGGTGGCCCTTCTGATCCGGGAGAACGGAAAGATGAACGACAGCTTCCTGCATAAACTCGGCCGCGCGCTGCTGGCCGGCGTCGCCTTGCTGGGCCTGATGGCACAGCCAGCCCATGCGGACCGCGTGAAGGATCTTGCATCGGTCGCGGCCGCGCGCACCAACCAGCTGGTCGGCTACGGCATCGTCGTGGGCCTGCAGGGCACCGGCGACGGCGCCCAGGTCGCTTTTACCGTGCAGACGGTGCGCTCGATGCTGGTGAAGATGGGCGTCGGCCTTGACGGTCCGCTGTCCGACTTCGAACGCGCCGCGGCAGCCGCCGGCCGTTTCGACGTGCAGAACGTCGCCGCGGTGATGGTCACCGCCGAGCTGCCGCCGATGTCCAAGCCCGGCCAGCGCATTGACGTCAACGTCGGTACGCTCGGCAAGGCCAGCAGCCTGCGCGGCGGCACCCTGATCATGACCAGCCTGCGCGGCGTCGACGGCGAAGTCTATGCCCTGGCGCAGGGGCAGGTGAACACCACCGGCATTGACGCCAATGCGGCCGGTTCGAAAGTGGCGATCGGCGTGCCGACCTCGGCGCGCATCCCCAACGGCGCGACCGTCGAGCGCATCGTCGACACGCCTTTCGACAAGTCCGACACCGTGATGATGAACGTGCGCGAGCAGGATTTCACCACCACGCGCGCGATCGTCGATGCGATCAACAAGAATTTCGGCGACGGCATCGCCACCGCGCTCGACGGCGTGTCGATCGCCGTGCGCGCGCCGATGGACATGTCCAAGCGCGTCGCCTTCATGAGCATGATCGAGAACCTCGACGTCGTGCCCGGCGAGGCGCCGGCGCGGGTGGTGGTCAACTCGCGCACCGGGACCGTCGTCATCAGCCGCAACGTGAAGGTGACGGCAGCGGCGGTGTCGCACGGCACCATCTCGGTGGCGATCGCCGCGACCAACGAAGTCAGCCAGCCGAACGCGTTCTCGAACGGCCAGACGCAGCCGGTGCAGAACGCCAACATCACGGTCAGCGAGCCGAACAAGCCGATGTTCCTGCTGCAGGCCGGCATCGACCTGCGCCAGATCGTCGATGCGATCAACCAGGTCGGCGCGTCGCCGTCGGCGCTGATCGCGATCCTTGAAGCCCTGAAGAGCTCCGGCAGCCTGCGCGCCGAGCTGGTGGTGATCTGAGGACGACATGGCGGACGGCATCGACCACCTCGGCCTCGCCGCACCGCAGTCCTCGCTGGACTTCGCGGGGCTTGGCGCGCTGCGCGGCAAGGCACAGCAGAAGTCCGACAAGGCGCTGCGCGAGACCGCCACGCAGTTCGAGGCGATGTTCATCCAGGAGATGCTGAAGAACATGCGCGCGTCGATCGAAAAGAGCGAGCTGTCCGGGTCCGACGCCGAGGACCAGTTCACCCAGATGTACGACCGCGAGCTGTCGGTCCAGCTGGCGCGCCGCAATACCATGGGCGTAGCCGACATGATCGTGTCGGCGATGGAGCGCAACAGCGGCTCCCAGGGCGCGGACTTCAAGGCGAAAGCCGGGCCGATGCCGCTGCATCCGCCGGCGCAGCCGGTCGGGCTGTCCGCCGGCGCGCCGGCGATGAAGCTGGTGCGGCCGGAAAAGTTCAACCTCGAGCGCCGCGCAACGGCGCCCGCACCCGGAGCTGACGAATGAGCGACCTGCTGAGCATCGGCAGCTCCGCTGTCTCCGCGTACCAGCGTGCGCTGGGCACGGTGTCGAACAACATCGCCAACGTCGGCACCGACGGCTATGTGCGGCAGGAGACCGCGCTGTCGGAGAGCGTGCCGCGCAACCTCGGGCGCGCGCACGTCGGCACCGGCGTGAACGTGGCCGGCATTCGCCGCGCCTATGATGAATTCCTTGAGCAGAACCTGCGCAACACCACCAGCGAGCTGAACACGCAGGGGCCGATGGTGGACTATGCGAATCGCGTGGTCGACGTCCTCGGCAGCGACAGCATCGGCCTGCCGCAGGCGCTCGACCAGTTCTTCTCGTCGGCGCGCTCGCTGTCGACCGATCCGGCGTCGTCGGTGCTGCGTTCACAGTTCCTGCGTGACGCCGACGGGCTGGCCTCGCGCTTCCGCGAGCTGTCCGGCCAGATCAGCGGCGTCGACACCGAGACGCGCGACGCGATCAGCTCGCGCGTGTCCGACATCAACACGCTGTCGCAGCAGATTGCGACGGTCAACAAGAAGCTGGCGCGCCACACGATCGTCGACCGCCAGCCGCCCGACCTGCTGGACCAGCGCGACCTGCTGCTGAAGCAGCTGTCGGCGCTGGTGAACATCAAGGTCAGCACCGCGCCGAACGGGCAGGTGGACGTGAGCATCGGCAATGTCGCGAACGCGGGCGTCATCGTCTCCGGCGCCGACTACGTGCCGCTGGAGGCGAAATTCGACGACAACGACCTGTCGCGCGTGGCCATCATCGCCGACCCGTATGGCAAGGCGCCGCAGGAAGTGGCCGGCATCGGCAGCGGCGAGCTTGGCGGCCTGCTGGGTTTTCGCGAACAGGTGCTCGAGCCGACGATGCGCGCGCTCGATACGCTGGCCACGCGCGTCGCCGGCGAGATCAATGCCGTCCACCGCGACGGCATGGATGCGCGCGGCGATGTCGGCGGCGATCTCTTCACGATCAGCAAGGTGCCGGTCACGGATACGCGCAGCGGCGAGGTGCGCCTGGTTGACCGCGCCGCCGCCGGCATCCGCGTGGCGATCGACGATCCGTCACGGGTGGCCGCAGCGGCCACCTTCCGCGTGATCGAGGACGAGACCAACCTGTCCGGCGCCGACGCCACTCTCGGCTATACGGCCAGCTACACGACCGCGGTGCCGGTGCTGTCGTCCGTCATCAAGAATAACGAGCATCCGTCGGCCGGCGTGCTGCCGACTGCCGGCCAGCCGTTCGCGCAGATACCGGTTGGCGCCGACAACTGGTCGCTGTACCTCGACGGCGCGACCGGCCTGCAGAATTTCCAGGTCTTCACCCGCGACGGCCGTCACCTGCTCGGCGCCGGCATCGACGGCATCAATGAGCAGGATGCGCTGCTGCGACCGGAGAACGGCTTCGTGCAGGGCTCGACCTATTCGGACGCCTACCTGAACCGCTCCGGCGAATACGGCTACAAGCAGCTGTCGGTGTTCTACGGCGACCGCGCGCAGCCGGGCAGCCAGATTACACAGACCGCCGAAATCACCGCGGCCCATCAGGCGCTGCCGTCCTACCGTTTCAACGAGGTCGACGCCGGCCACGGGCTGCTGGTGCCGTCCGGCATGGCGTCCATTCCGTCCGGCACGCTGATGATCAACGGCCGCAGCCTGCCGCTGGCCATGCCGCGCGCGCCGGCGACCGAATTGCAGGCGAGCGATCTCGCCCGCTGGATCACGGAAGGCATGCTGGGCGCCGAGCCGCCGGTGACGGCCACCGCGCTGACCACGGCGACGCTGGCAATCGACGATCCGGCGGACGGCTTCTATATCAATGGCTATGCGGTACAGGCCGATGCGACCCGCAGCGGCACAGCCGGTGTCGGGGCGATTCGCGACTACATCAACCAGAACATGGGCAGCACGGCGAAGGTGATCGCCGAGGTCGATGCCGACGGTAACCTCGTGATCAGCAATGCGCCCGGCTACGAAGGCGACGACCTGCGCATCGGCGCCATGGCCACCAACGGTGACCCGTTCGGCGCGCCGGTCACCTACAAAGGCCAGCTGTCGCTGCAAAGCGATGCCGACATCATGATCGGCTATGGTCCGGACGGCGGCGACGGCGCGCTTGACCTGATCGGCCGGCCGCTGGGCGCGTATTACACCGAACAACTGCCGGTCGAGCCGACCGATGCCGTACTGTACGGTGCCGCGCCGATCGGGCGCGACCTGACCCGCATCGCCGGCGGCACGCTGAGCCTGAACGGCAAGACGCTGGACAAGCTGGAACTGCTCGACCTCGACGGCAACCCGATTGAGCTGCAGGCCAGCGACATCGCCGAATGGCTGAACCGTACCGGCGACGCGCTCGTGCCGCCGGTGGTCGCCACCGCGTCCACCATGATCCATGCGACCGCGCTGAAGCTCGACGGCATCGCCGGCCTGACCCTTGACGGCATCGCCGTCAGCGGCCCGTTCAACAGCATTGGCGACCTGGTGCAGTCCATTAACGGCAATGCTGCGCTGCGCCGCGCTGGCATCGGCGCGGCCGACGACGGCAAGGGCGGCATCCTGCTGGAGAACGTGCTCGGCCATGACATCATCGTCGGCGGCAGCGGCACGTCGGCCAGCAATGCGCTGGGCGTAGCCAACGGCAAGTACAAGGGCAGCCTGCAGCTGGTGTCCGACGGCGAGATCCGGCTCGGCTTTGCCGGCGACGGCAATGCGGCTGAACTGGCCAAACTGGGCATGCGCGCCGGCCTGCACATCGAGGGCGCGCTGCCCGAGGACCTGCTGGTGTTCGTCACCGGACAGGGCGGCGGCACCGTGTCCGGCAGCTTCGACGCCAGCATGGCCGACCCGGCCTCGCTCGACCGCCTGCGCCTGCAGACGCTGCGCGCGCAGGATTTCGCGGTGGAGTTCACGTCGACCTCGACCTACCAGATCAGCTGGACCAACCCGAAGGGCGGCGCGAAGACCGTGCTGGCCGAGCGCAGCTACGACGCGCTCAGCGGCATCGACTACCAGGGCCTGAAGCTGACGCTGAACCGGCCGCCGGCCGCCGGCGACCGCTACACGCTGGACGGCAACCAGGACGGCACCGGCAACAACGAGAATATCCTGTCGCTGCTGGCGCTCGAACGCAAGCAGGTCATCGCCGGCCCGAACGGCGGCACCATCGCGCAGGCCTACGAGCAGGCGGTCGCCAGGGTCGGCAATGTCTCCAGTCAGGCGCAGGTCGCGCAGAAGGCGCTGGAGGTGGTGAACAACCAGGCGATCGACGCGCGCGACAAGGTATCCGGCGTGTCGCTCGACAGCGAGGCGGCCGACCTGATCCGTTTCCAGCAGGCCTACCAGGCGGCGGCCAAGACCATCCAGGTGGCCGGCGACCTGTTCGACGCCATCCTGCAGGCCGCGCGCTGACCCTAACGAGGCAAGAACATGAACCCGATCTCGACTACCCTGATGTTTGATCGCGCCGTCTCCCAGATGGGCGTGACGCAGCAGCGCCTGGCCAGGGTGCAGGAACAGCTGGCGACCTCGAAAGAGGTGATCCAGCCGAGCGACGCGCCGGACAAGGCGGCGGCGATCACGCGGCTGAAATCCGCGATCACGCGGCAGGAGAGCT
>JACCEC013047088.1_pt1 | contig 25493 bp, 23 predicted proteins | sample 7450121 | NCBI WGS metagenome assembly JACCEC01 (sample SAMN15323455, study PRJNA562643) | freshwater metagenome | isolation source: river surface water | place: USA:Blue River Watershed | collected 2017-08-18 | reverse complement strand
CTTGGGGACTCTTTTCCAAAAATACTTGCATTGCTTGCTGTAAATAATCCGAATACGCTTTTTGGGTTTGGTTTGGCCTTTTGAGTGCGCTTCGCTCTTCCTGTTAATTACTTTATTACTACTTCACTCAACGCCGCTTGGTCTGCTTTGTGCAAAACTGGGGCTAAAAGCGAATCTTTCACCGTGATTTGAACGGGAATAAAACCGACGGCACCGATACGGCCCTCTATGCACAGTTTCAGGTTATGGTTTCCGTTTTGGAGATAACTTTCACTGGCTTCGTGTTCAAATAACCCTTCGTCACTCACTACCACGCGTTTGGCGCGCAATTGCATCAAACAATAATTACGCGTTACGCTGTGCAACCAGCTTTTGAAGTTGAGCACTTCGCTTACTTTTAGCGCTTCTATCAACTGCTCAAACACTTGCATGACGGCATTTTTTGTATCATCTTCATCGCGCAAGTGTCTGAAAAATAACGCAAAGACCATGTCTATATGCCGTTCGCCCAACTCGGTCAAATTACCTGTTCGGCGGTACTCCGAGAGGTAGTCTGCCTCGGGGAAGTCTGCTTTTCGACGAAATAGTTTTAAGAACAAGTGTCTGTTTCTTTTTAAGTATTGAAATATGCAGGTCAATCTCGAAAAATTTACCCCTACAATTAGGCTAAATGAAAACTTCATTCCACGTTTTTGCAAAGTAAATCAGCCCAAAAACGGGAAAGTTTTTCCTCATTTTTGGGCTGGTTTGTGGGGAGTTTTCGGTAAACGGGATTGTGAGCAACCCTCTGCTCAGGTTATGGGTAACCTCAGCCACGTTTAATGAGTAACCCGATGCACGTTTTTATTTTGGCATTGTCGGGCGAACTTCGATTTTACTTGGCAGCGTACGGGGGTTCATTTTCAACAAATCCACCACAATTTGCCCAATGTCTTCGGGTTGAATCTTCCACGCGTCTTTTTCGGAAGGTTCGTGATTATTAAAATGCGTCGCTACCGAACCTGGCATAATCGTCGTTGCTTTGATACCTGCGCTACGGACGTCCATCATTACCGCTTGCGTGAAGCCTACTAAACCAAATTTGCTGGCATTGTAGGCCGAGCCGTTGGCAAAAAAGTTGGTACCTGCCAAACTCGCAATCGTAATCAAATAGCCTTTTGACGCCGTAAGAGCAGCCAACGACGCTTTGGTACTGTAAAAAACGCCCGTTAGGTTAATGTCAATGGTTTCTTGCCACTGTTCAAGGGTCAGTTTTTCGATGGGAGCAAAATGCCCGACCCCTGCGTTGGCAACGAGCACATCGAGGCGTCCCCATTTTTCCAGCACTTGATTCACCGCTTCTTGCTGAGAATCAAAGTTTCTTACATCAGCTACGATTCCTAACGCCGCTCCCGCTTGCAATTGATTGAGTTGTGCTACTGACATTTCTACCGTTTCTGCGTTGCGACCCGTTATGGCCACTTTGTACCCTTCTTTGATGAGCATTTCGGCCACGCCTAGACCAATTCCTTTCGTTCCTCCCGTAATCAAGGCCGTTCTCAGTATTTCTTTCATGATTCTTTCTTTTTTGTGTATCCTAATTATTTGTTCGTTTCTCAACAACACCATATCCCGCAAATGAAATCCCGAATCGCCTTGTTTTTAGTCGTTGGTCTGGGTATTTTACCCCAATGGTTTATGCAAGCGCCTGCTACCCAACCCAACATTATCTATATTTTGGCCGATGACATGGGGCAAGGCGACGTATCGGCATTTAACCCAAGCGCTAAGTTTAAAACCCCACACCTCGACCAATTGGCGGCGGAAGGAATGCGTTTTACGGATGCGCACTCGGGCTCGGCGGTGTGTACACCCACGCGTTACGGGATTCTGACAGGGCGGTATTCGTGGCGTAGCAAGCTCAAAAAAGGGGTTACGTGGAGCTACGACTCGGCACTTATTGAAGATAAACGACTGACAGTGCCTTCCTTGTTAAAGCAAAACGGCTACCAAACTGCCTGCGTTGGCAAATGGCATTTGGGACTCAATTGGGCACCCAAAAACGACCCCGTTGTGCCCGTTGATTTTTCTCAGCCCGTCCAAAAATCGCCCAATTACTACGGCTTTGACTATTCTTACATCATTCCTGCCTCCCTCGACATTCCGCCTTACGTCTATATTGAAAATGGCCGTGTTACCGCCCAACCCGACCGCGAAACTGAATCTAAAACGCAGTACGGATGGTGGCGAAAAGGGCCTACAGGTGCCGATTTTAAGCACGAGGAAGTCTTGGGACGGTTTGTTGAAAAATCGGTAGAATTCATCCGTAACCGTACGTCTGCGCAACCTTTTTTTCTGTACTTGCCACTTGCCGCACCACACACGCCCATTTTGCCGAACGGGCAATATCTAGGCAAATCGGGGCTGAACGAATACGGCGATTTTGTACTGATGGTAGACGATGTCGTTGGGCAAATCCAACAAGTACTCCGTCAACAAGGGATGGACAAAAATACGCTCATCATTTTTACGTCGGACAATGGCTGCGCACCCTACGCGGGTACCGAACTCATGGAAAAAGCGGGGCATTTTGCCAGCAATGGGTTTCGTGGCTACAAAGCCGACAGCTATGAAGGAGGGCATCGGGTGCCGTTTATTGCCAAGTGGGCGGGGCATATTAAGCCCAATACTGCGTCAGACCAAACAATTTGTCTAACCGATCTTATGGCTACTTGTGCGGGGATTCAGGGCAAAAAGCTTCCTCAAAATGCGGGTGAAGATAGCTACGATTTGGGGCCTGTTTTGTTTGGCAAAAACCCAACGAAACTTTTGCGGGAAGCCACCGTTCACCACTCAGTAGAAGGGTTGTTTTCCATTCGACAAGGCGAGTGGAAATTGATTTTGGACGCAGGCTCGGGCGGATGGAGTTATCCCAAACCTGGCAGGGATTACGAAGGTTTGCCCACAGTACAGCTCTACAATTTGAAAAACGATCCTGCCGAAAAAACCAACCTTTATGCCCAACATCCCGAAAAAGTAACGCAACTCAAAGCCTTGCTCCGCAAATACATTCAAGACGGACGTAGCACCATAGGAACGCCCCAGCCGTATGTTCAGAGTGCATCTTGGCCAGGGGTGAATGGTTGGTAGGGGCTAAAATAATTTTGGAAACAACATCGCTACTCGACGGCGATACTCCACGTAGGTGTCTCCAAAGTCCCGCACAAGTTTTCGTTCTTCATAGACGATACCAATACGAATATATACCGTAACGCACACCCCCATAATCAGCGCTTCAAGGGTGGCTTCGCGCAAAAAAAGGCCCCACACGGCCAAAATTGTCCCCGTATATAACGGATGCCGTACGTAACGCAGTAGCCCACCCGTTCGGAATTCGTTAGGTGTGGCCAATGAAGCAGGTGCCGAGATTCCTAAAAATTCGCGCAAATCGTACCCTCGCAGTGCTTTCAGGGCAATGAGTACGCCCCCCCAAAATAAAGCACTGGCTAGACCATCTACCCACCACTCAACTGGCCAAAGGCGTTCTTTGGGGAGTAAACGTTGGTACCACAACAGCCCTATCAACAATATAAATGCCAATCCGTTGTACATCAAACGATAGTATCGAAAAGTACTTCCTAATTTTTGTTCAAAAAAACACTTGACTTGGTGGCTGGCTAATACGCTGTGCAGCAGCCCATAAGCTAACCACAAGATGATTTGTAGAAGATAAGGTCTCATATTGTTAGGATTATAAATAGCACACGGAAAACACGGATTGGACAGATTGCCACGGATTCATGCCCAATTTGTCATTTTAATCCGTAAAAATCCATTACATCCGTTCAATCCGTGTGCTAAAAGGGGATTAAAGCTATTAAAATACAAAAATTGGTAGAAGCGTAGCATAGTTTCAGCGGTTATCACTATTTTCGATGCCTATCCAACGCTAACCACAAAAATCTGTGAAAAAACTATCTTTCCTTGGCTTCTTCTTATTGAGTTATTGTTTTGGTGAACTGTCGGTCGTCGCTCAATCGTACAAACCGCCTGTTTTCACCGACCCCGACCGAATGAAGAAAATCGAGTCGGTATTGCCTACCGTTGACAAAATTTACAAAGAATACGCCGAAAAAAATCATTTCCCAGGGTTTACCTACGGGGTGATAGTCGATGGAAAACTGATTCATACAGGCACAGCGGGCTATACCGACCTTAGCAAAAAAATTCCCGCTACTACTCAATCGCTTTTCCGCATTGCGTCGATGAGTAAAAGCTTCACGACCATGGCGATTTTGCAATTGCGCGATGCGGGCAAACTCAATTTGGACGAACGCGCCGACAAGTACATTCCCGAAATGAAGAATACGAAATTGCTTACGGCGGATGCCCCCGCCATTACGATTCGTCATTTGCTCACGCACGCGGCAGGTTTTCCCGAAGATAACCCTTGGGGCGACCGTCAGTTGGCCGATACCAATGAAGAGTTGTTGAAGCTGATTCAAAGCCCCATTGCTTTTTCAAATACGCCAGGGGTCGCTTACGAATATAGCAACTTGGGCATTACGCTTTTGGGCTATATTATTCAGAAGGTTTCGGGAAAAACCTATCAACAGTTCATCAACGAGAACATCTTCCAACCCCTCGGCATGACCCACACCAAATGGGAATATGCCGAAGTACCTGCCGACAAACTCGCCCACGGCTACCGCTGGCGCGACGGCGAATGGACAGAAGAAGTTCTCCTCCACGACGGCGCATGGGGGGCAATGGGTGGTCTGATTACGTCTATCGACGATTTTAGCAAATACATGGCACTGCATTTAGCGGCTTGGCCTCCCAAAAACGACGCCGATAGCGGCCCTCTGAAGCGGAGCTCGATTCGGGAAATGCACCAGCCTTGGAACATCAGTGGCTTTTCTCCGCAGTTCAAATACGCGACGGGTCGCCCGTGCGCTACGGTATCGGCCTATTGTTATGGCCTTAATTGGCTACGCGACTGCGAAGGCCGCGAGTACGTAGGTCACAGCGGTGGTTTGCCTGGTTTTGGCAGTAACTGGCGCATTTTGCCTCAGTACGGCATTGGGGTAGTGGCTTTTGCCAATGTTACTTATGCTCCCACCGTCCCGATTAACCTCCAAATTCTGGATACGCTCATTGTGAGTGCCCAGCTAAAACCTCGTCAGCTACCCGCCTCCGACATTCTAAAACAACGCCAACAACAACTCACTCAGCTCCTTCCTAATTGGCAAAATGCCGAAATTAGCGGACTATTTGCCGAAAACTTCTTTGCGGATTATTCTTTGGAAGCCCTCAAAAAAGAAGCATCGGCTTTGTTTGAAAAAGCAGGAAAGATTGTGAGCGTAAAAGAAATTATTCCCGAAAATCAATTACGCGGTCGCTATCTAATTGAAGGAGAAAAAGCAACGCTCTGGGTATCGTTTACGCTTACGCCTGAAAGTTCACCATTGATTCAGGAGTATCATATTGGGGAGGTGAGGAAATAATACCTGTATGAACAAGTTAACATTAGATTATACCTTCCCCCTTCTTTCTATAGCAAAAAACATACCCAATCCCTATGCAAACCTCCCGCAGAGATTTTATTCGTTCGGCTTCGGTGGCTACTGGAGCAAGTTTATTCTCATTTACCCCCCTCGAATTGTTGGCGAGTCAACGCAAACGAGTCTCTGCCAATGATAAATTACAATTGGGAGTGATTGGTTGTAAAGGCATGGGGTGGTCAGATTTACGCTCACACCTCCAAATGAGCGAGGTCGAGTGCGTGGCCTTGGCCGACGTGGATCAAAGTGTCCTCGACCAACGTGCAGCCGATGTGCAAACCGCCCGTGGTAATCGCCCTCAGCTTTATAAAGATTACCGCAAAATGCTCGAAAACAAGGACATCGACGCTGTGATTGTAGGTACGCCCGATCATTGGCACTGCTTGGCCTTGACAGATTCATTGGCAGCGGGCAAACACGTTTATTGTGAAAAACCCTTAGCCAATTCCATCGAAGAATGTAATATCATGCTCGCTGCGGCCAAACGCGCGGGTAAAATTATTCAAATAGGGCAGTGGCAACGGAGCGGCTCGCACTATGAAAAAGCTATCGAATACGTGCGTTCGGGTAAATTGGGCAACATTCGTTTGGTAAAAGTATGGGCGTACCAAGGCTGGATGGAGCCCGTCCCCGTCAAGCCCGACAGCGCACCTCCTGCGGGCGTTGATTACGATATGTGGCTGGGTCCTGCAAAAAAACGGCTTTTCAATCCCAACCGATTCCACTTTAATTTCCGCTGGTTTTGGGACTACGCAGGGGGTTTGATGACCGATTGGGGCGTACACGAAATCGACATTGCTCTGTATGCCATGAACGCCAAAGCACCCAAATCCGTCATGGCTTCGGGTGGAAAACTCGCCTACCCCGACGATGCTTCTGAAACCCCCGATACACTCCAAACGGTGTATGAATACGAAGGTTTTAATATGCTTTGGGAACACGCAACGGGTATCGATGGCGGAAACTACGGCCTTACCGAAGGAATTGCGTTTATTGGCAACAACGGCACATTGGTATTGCATCGCGGTGGCTGGTCGCTGCACCCCGAAACCCAAACCAAAAACGGCATTAAAGTCTATAAAATTGAGGACATTCCTGACCAAGCGCGCAATGGCGATTACCTCAACGAACATACCAAAAACTTTGTGCAGGCCATTAAAGACAACAATCCCAAGCTGCTAAAATGCGGTATCGAAACGGGAAGTGTGGCAGCTATCAATGCCCACATGGGTAACATTGCCTACAAAACAGGGCGAAAAGTGTATTGGGATGCCACTACAGGCACATTCAAAAACGACGCGGAAGCCAACGCCCTCATCAAAGCCCATTACAATAACGGTTGGCAACTACCGAAAGCGTAAAACCCCAATACGGTTAGAAAATGAGGCGTAAAGTTGGTAACTTTGCGCCTCATTTTGTTTTTCAACTCCATGACAGAACGTTACCTACAACGTGGGGTGTCGGCTTCCAAAGAAGACGTACACCGCGCCATTGCTAAGCTGGACAAAGGACTCTTTCCTAAAGCTTTCTGTAAAATCGTCCCTGATATTTTGGCAGGTGACCCCGACTACTGCACCATCATGCACGCCGACGGAGCAGGTACCAAAACCTCGCTGGCGTATTTGTATTGGAAAGAAACAGGTGACTTGTCGGTGTGGCGTGGTATAGCGCAAGACTCGATTGTGATGAATACCGACGACCTGATTTGCGTAGGGGCAACGGGGCCGATGCTTATCTCGTCGAGCATCGACCGCAACAAAAACAAAATCCCTGGGGAGGTCATCGCTGAAATCATTAATGGCACCGAAGAAGTACTGGAAATGCTTCGTAGTCACGGCGTTGAGATTTATAGCACGGGTGGCGAAACGGCCGATGTAGGCGACTTAGTACGCACCATTACAGTCAACAGTACGGTAATTGCACGCATGAAACGTTCGGACGTGATTTCTAACGATAACATCCAAGCGGGCGATGTGATTGTCGGTTTGGCATCGTTTGGACAAGCTTCCTACGAAACTATCTACAACGGAGGCATGGGCAGCAATGGACTTACTTCCGCCCGTCACGACGTGTTAGACTCTTATCTTGCCCCCAAATACCCCGAAAGTTTTGACTCCGAAGTCCACAGTTCGTTGGTATATAGTGGTTCAAAACGTCTTACGGATGCCGTTGAAAATACGCCTGTCAACGTGGGTCAATTGATTCTTTCGCCTACGCGTACCTACGCCCCTTTTGCCAAAACGTTGTTGGACGAACTCCGTCCGCACATTCATGGCATGGTGCATTGCAGCGGTGGCGCCCAAACTAAAGTATTGCATTTTATAGAGAATCTGCACGTTGTTAAAAATAACCTATTCCCAATTCCTCCGCTCTTCAAGTTGATTCAAACCGAAAGTGGAACGAGCTGGCAGGAAATGTACAAAGTGTTTAATATGGGGCATCGCCTCGAAGTGTATCTTTCATCGGAACACGCCCAACGTGTCATCGAAATTGCGCAATTGTTTGGTATCGAAGCCCAAATCATCGGCTATGTGGAAGCCAACGAAGGCAAAAAAGTAACGGTTCAGAGCGAGTTTGGGGAGTTTGTATATGAATAGCTAGTACATTGGTAAGTAACCACGTCTTGAGTGGGCACATTATTAATGCGCTGTCTTTCAATGTAATAGCGGGATATTCGTTGGGAGTCAATGCCTTTTTGCACGATAGCCTTGATTTGATCCATTGGCTAGGTTCTCAGGCAGGAATTCGGATTTGTAACCGTTAACAATCATTAACGATGCGCGCCGATATTTACCAAAATATGGAGCGTCAAAAGGTCGTTAATCAGGAAATAATCGTTGACAAAACCATCTTCAGTGCCATGAAAAATTTCGCTTTTATTCGTTCAAATGCTGCTTTTATCGTAGGATTGATGTTCCTCGCCGTGACTGCTCAAGCGCAGGTGTCTATTGGGGCGCGTGGCGGAGCATCGTTGGCCAAAACCACAGGAAACGGTGGTTTCGTTGAAAACTTCACAGGGAATCTTAATTACATCGTGAGCGGAAACGGCGGGGTATTTTTACAAGTGCCCATCTCGGGTGGTTTGTCGTTTCGTCCCGAAATTGCCTATACCCAAAGCGGCGCAGGTATTTCTTCCAACGACTTGTTGGACTTAGTAGGCGTGAATCTTCCTTTGGGTGGGTCGCTCAAGCAGCGCCTTACGTACATTCAAGCGCCGTTGTTGTTGCAGTACGAGTTTGGCGGTGCGGGCAATCTGGTAAAACCTTACTTGGTAGCAGGGCCTACATTTAGCTACCTTGCCGATGGCAAAATTGTAAGCCGTGCCGATTTGATTCTTTTCCGTACGCAACCCAACCGCACGAGCATCGGTTTGGGTGGTTTCAACCGTTTCGAACTAGGCGGAGCAGGGGGTGTAGGGCTCAGTTTCGATTTGGGTGGAGCCAAGCTTTTCGTGGAAAGCCGTTACCAACGTGGTTTTACGCGTATATACGATACTCCCGTAGTGCAAGTACCTGTGCATAACCAAAGTTTTACGGTCTTAGCAGGGTTTTCGATTCCATTGGGGAGATAAAAAACGATTTTATTAGGCATAAAAAAAGTGGATAGGGTCAAACCTTATCCACTTTTTTGTGTGCTTATCCGCAGTTATTCTTGATTCAAATTACTGGTCTTACGACTATATAAAAAGTAAATCACTACCCCCAAGGCTCCCCAAATAAGGAAAGCGATGATGGTATCAGAACGTAAGTTATACATCAAGTATAGGTTTGTCAAAATACCAAGTGTGGCAATGACTGGTAAAGCAGGGGCTTTATACGGACGTTCGATGTTTGGTTCACGTACGCGCAACAACCAAACCGCTCCACAAATCATCGCAAATGCCAAAAGAGTACCTGAACTGGTCAACTCTGATACTTTGTCAATGGGAGTAAATGCTGCTACACAAGAGACGACAAATCCTACTAAGATAGTGCTTTTCCAAGGGGTTTTGAAAGTAGGGTGTATAGCCGCAAAGAAGCTTTTCGGTAATAAACCGTCTTTAGCCATACCTAAGAAGATACGGGTTTGAGAATACATCATCACGAGCATTACCGAAGTTAAACCCGCTAAAGCTGCTATTGTAATGATATATACGGCCCATGTAATACCATTATCAGCAAAAGCTTGTGCCACAGGTGCTTTCAAGTCAAGTTGGTCAAATTTAACCATTCCTGTAAGTACCAAAGAAACCAAGATATAAAGAACGGTACAAATAACCAATGAAGCAATAATCGCAAATGGGACGTCTTTGGTGGGGTTTTTAGCCTCACCAGCTGAAGTGGAAACGGCATCAAAACCAATGTAAGCAAAGAAAATAATACTAGCAGCGGTTACCACACCTTGTAAACCATAATGACCTTGTCCAGCGTCGTCGATTACACGCTCAGGGATGAAGGGAGTCCAGTTGGTAGGATCTACGTAAAAAGCCCCTACTACAATTACAAAGATAACGGCAGTGGTTTTGACAGCTACAATGATGTTGTTGGCTCCTGAAGCTTCTTTAATACCTTTTACTAAGACGGAAGTTACCACCCAAGCAATCAAAAAAGCGGGTAAGTTACAAGAGAATCCGCCCTCATAGCCTTTAGAAGCAGCCGTGATGGGATCATTGACAAGCCAAACGGGCAAATGAACATTAAAAAGATGAAGGAATTTTTCTAGATAGCCCGACCAACTTACGGCTACGGTAGTGGCTCCCATCATGTATTCCAGAATTAAGTTCCAGCCAATAAACCACGCAAAAAATTCGCCTACTGTACCATAGGAATACGCATAAGCGGAGCCTTCAACGGGCAAAATAGAGGCAAATTCGGCATAACAAAGAGCCGCAAACGTACAGCCAATGCCCGCAATCACGAAAGAAAGAGCTAAAGCAGGTCCAGCAAACTGGTTAGCGGCAATACCTGTAAGTACAAAGATACCCCCACCAATAACCGCCCCTATGCCAAGTGAGGTAAGTTCCCACCTCCCCAGTACACGTTTTAATTGGTTGTTTTTAACATCAGCTTCAAAGGCTGATAGGGGCTTTTTACGCCAAATAGAGTTACTCATATAAATTTGGTTTTTAGAAAATTAGGTTTGGTTTGTGATTCAAATACGGTTGAAAAATACGTGGTTATCGGGTTGTTACCAAATAAATGAGACGAAAAGTTATTTGATAACGAAATATTTTGCTTTTTAAAACAGATGATAGTGAGTTAGTTATCTTCCTAAACTTACATAGAACCCTGATTTTTGTCATAGCTGTTTCGCGACATAGGCACCTATTTTGTGACACTTTTGTTAAAAAACGTATGCGAAAACAACTCGAAAACCGCGCTGATGTAGAGCTTTTGGTGAATAGTTTCTACCAAAAAATACGGGAAGATGCCGAGCTTGGCTCTATCTTCGATGAAGTCGCTCAGGTGTCATGGGAAGTACACTTACCTAAAATGTATGATTTTTGGGAAGGGATTCTCTTCGGAACACTCAATTACAACGGCCGCCCTATGCCACCGCACTTCCGCTTGACGACCAAATACACGCTCACTCCCGAGCATTTTGACCGCTGGCTGGCGCTGTTTTTTCAAAATGTCGATGAACTTTTTGAAGGAGAAAAAGCCGATGATGTCAAGTACCGTGCTTACAGCATAGCCTCTATTATGAACAACCGGGTACAGCAGGTCAATGACCAATTACGCGTTGAAAATTTATAACTACGGCTCCCTGTTAGGAGCATCTTTTCATAAAGATAGTTTCCGATATACCAACTAGATTTATGAAGTTCTGCTAATTATTTTTATCGTTTTTTGTAATGATGAATTATTTTATTGTATTATATTGATAATATATTAATGTAACTAACTGTATATCATTGACTTGATTTGGATTTATTTTATATCTTTGCCCCTGCGAACTAAATAACCAAATAACGCTATGGCAATTGCAAAACAAGTATTGAAGAGCAAACCTGTTTGTAAAGTAACGTTCTCTCTTTCGGCTGATGAGGTCGCTGGTGCAAAAGATGTTACCCTATTGGGAGAGTTTAATGGTTGGGCTACCGAAGCTGCTACAAAATTGAAGAAACAAAAAGATGGTTCATATAAAGCTGTTGTTGAGTTAGAAACTGGAAAAGAATATGCGTTCCGTTACTTGCTTGATGGTACTACATGGACCAACGATGAAACTGCCGATAAGTTCGTTCCAACGGGAGTATCTTACGATGAGAACTCAGTAGTGGTTCTTTAATCGGTATTCTAATTTTGAATAAACCCCTCCAAACGGCCTGTTTGGAGGGGTTTGTCGTTTATGGAGTTGAAAGAATGGCCATCGTTAGGCGACTGATGCAAACGAGTTTCCCGTCTTCGGTCGTGATGCGGATTTCCCAAACGTGCGTGGTGCGTCCAATGTGAATAGGCGTAGCCTTGCCATACACCCAGCCGCTTTTGACGCCGCGAATGTGGTTAGCGTTGATGTCGAGCCCCACGGCGTATTGATGCGCTGATTCGGGCAAGATAAGGTACGAGGCGATGCTGCCAACGGTTTCGGCCAATACCACAGACGCCCCGCCATGAAGAAGTCCGAAAGGCTGGTGCGTACGGTGATCTACGGGCATTCGGGCAATGACGTAATCGTCGCCAACTTCTACGTATTCGATGCCTAAATGACCTGCAATTGTATTATTATCTAACTGTTTGATGCGTTCGAGCGCATTATTTTTGTTGAACATAGCTAAAAGGGGTATTTTTGTCGTGTCGTCAAAACTAGGCGATTTCATTCGATTTTAAACGGATTTTACGTAGATTTTACATGTCTTCTAAAGTTATTTATCTCATCCGCCACGGTGAAACCGACTACAACCGACGAGGAGTTGTGCAGGGAAGTGGAATAGATGCCGAGCTCAACGAACTTGGCCACGCCCAAGCCCACGCTTTTTACCAAACTTATCAAGACGTTGCTTTTGATAAAATTTATACCTCTAACCTCATCCGAACCAAGCAAAGTGTCAAAGGTTTTTTGGAAAAGGGACTCCCTCACGAAGCCCACGAAGGGCTCAACGAGATTAGCTGGGGCATTCGCGAAGGGCGTACGCCCAACAGCATGGACAACGACTACTACCGTTGGCTGATTGAAAGTTGGCAAAAAGGCGAAATAGAGCTGCAAGCCGAAGGAGGAGAAAGCCCTGTGGATGTGCAAAGCCGCCAATTGCCCGTGATTGATTTGATTCTATCTCGCCCCGACGAAAAAACGGTACTTGTTGCCATGCACGGTCGTGCCATGCGGGTGTTGCTGGCCACCATTTCTAAGCGTCCCCTGCACGAAATGGATGAGTACTTGCATACTAATTTGTGTTTGTACCTCTTACATTATGATTATCATACAGGGTCATTTTCAATTCAAAAATATAACGATGTAGCTCATTTAGAGCAAGTTCCTTCGCATTTATTAGCCTAACCAAGCGATGACTAGAGACCAACTGATTGAACAGATAAAGCGGAAAAAGTCTTTTTTGTGCGTAGGACTCGACCCCGACCTCAAAAAGCTACCAAAGCATTTGTTAGAAGAATCAGATGCTATTTTTGAGTTTAACAAACGTCTTATCGACGCGACCGCACCTTATGCCGTGGCGTATAAACCCAACATTGCGTTTTACGAAGCCCTCGGCCCGCACGGATGGAATAGTTTGCAGCGCACGTTGGCTTACATTCCCAAAAACTGCTTCACGATTGCCGATGCTAAACGCGGCGATATCGGGAATACGTCGTCGTTGTACGCTCAGGCTTTTTTTGATAAAAACTCGTCGGGAATGTCCTTTGATAGCATCACAGTAGCGCCTTACATGGGTCGCGATTCGGTGATGCCTTTCTTGGAATTTAAAGACAAATGGGTGATTTTGCTGGCTTTAACCTCCAACGAAGGAAGTGCCGATTTTCAAACTCACTTGCTCAATCCCCAATTGACGCGCAACGATGACGATGAACTAGGGTTGGCCAATAGCCAAATTGTTATAGAAAATCAGAATGAGTACGTGTTTGAGCGTGTACTGCGCGTGTCGCAGGAGTGGGGAGGGACCGACCGCCTCATGTACGTAGTCGGTGCTACCAAAGCCCCGATGCTCAAACAAGTGCGGAAAATTGTGCCCGACCACTTTTTGTTGATTCCTGGTGTAGGTGTGCAAGGAGGAAGCATGGAAGAGGTGTGTAAATACGGCATGAACAAAGATTGCGGATTGCTCGTCAATGCGGCACGAAGCATTATTTATGCATCTTCTGGCACTGATTTTGAAGAAAAAGCGGCTGAAGAAGCAAAGCGAATGCAGCAAGAAATGGAAGCGCAACTGAAGGCGTTTGGGATTATTTAATCTATGATACAGTTACTCGCCAAAGTAGGTATCAACGGTTTTTTCTTCTGCCTGCTGGCAATGATTGGACTGGCCTACGTTTTTCCTAGTTTGGGGCTTGAACAAAGCCCCTTGCATTTGCCACAAATCGCCGAATACGGAGTATCGGTGATTTTCTTTTTTTACGGCCTGAAACTAAGCCCCGAAAAGCTAAAACAAGGACTGAGTAACTGGAAGCTTCACTTGCTGATACAGTTGACGACGTTTGTGTTTTTTCCGTTGGTTGTTATCGGATTGGGCAAGGTGTTGCCGATTGATACCACGTCACTGCTTTGGACGGGGGTATTTTACTTGGCGGCGTTGCCATCCACGGTTTCTTCGTCGGTGGTGATGGTGGCGATTGCGGGCGGTAACCTTCCAGCGGCGATTTTCAACGCCAGTATTTCTAGCATCATTGGTATTTTTATTACCCCCCTCTGGATGAGTAGGGTCTTGGAGCAACAAGACGCCAATTTCGACGTAACGCACGTGATTTTGCGGCTGTGTTTGGAGGTATTATTGCCCGTGGTTGTGGGTTATTTGCTCCACAAAAAGCTAGGAAAATGGACCGAACGCTACAATAATGCTCTGCGTCTTTTTGACCAAAGTATTATTTTGTTGATTGTTTACACTTCGTTTTGCGAGTCGTTTACGGGAAATATGTTTAGCAACCACTCTTCTTCGGATCTTTTCCAGTTGGGGGTGAGCATGTTGGTATTTTTTCTCGCGATGTTTGGACTCATGAACGCTATCAGTTACGGCCTAAAGTTTAACCGACCCGATCGCATCACGGTTTTGTTTTGTGGTTCCAAAAAGTCGTTGGTACAGGGGGCGGTGATGGGCAAAGTCTTGTTTCCGAACCCCGAGCTGTTGGGAGTAGTGCTTTTGCCCCTGATGATGTACCACGCCTTGCAGCTGATGGTGGGGAGTATGATAGCGCAACGGATGGGGGATGGGAGATAACACAAAAGCGTTATGTAAGCTCAGTCTTACACAACGCTTTTGTGTTATCTATAAATGAGTTAGCTACTTCCTAGAAAACGAATACGGAAAACTGCTCACTTCTGTACCACGGCTTTGGTTAGGCGTGGGCGACATCGTAAAGTTCAAACTTCCGCCTTGTTGTAAGGCGTGGTGCTCCACGAAGTTCTGCGTATGGGGTTTACCATTAAAGACCAACTGCTTCACATAAACGTTTTTGTGGCTGTTTTCAGGGGCATTAATGGTGAGTTTTTTGCCGTTTTCAAACATCATCGTTGCGCGTTTGAACAGCGGACTTCCCACTACGTATTGCGTGGTGCCTGGGCATACAGGATAAAAGCCTAACGCACTGAATACGTACCAAGCCGAAGTTTGGCCGTTATCTTCATCACCACAGTAGCCGTCGGGGGTAGGTTGGTAAAGCTTATCCATGATTTGGCGAATCCAGTACTGCGACTTCCACGGTTGTCCTGCGTAGTTGTATAAATACGGCATGTGCTGAATCGGTTGGTTGCCGTGGGCGTATTGACCCATGTTCATGATTTGCATTTCGCGGATTTCGTGAATCACAAATCCATAGTACGACTCGTCAAAAACGGGCGGTAAGATAAATACACTATCCAATTTTTGGGCAAAAGCTTCGCGCCCTCCCATCAACGAGGCCAAGCCGTCCACATCGTGGAAAACCGACCACGTATAATGCCAGCTGTTTCCTTCGGTAAAGGCATCGCCCCATTTGAAGGGATTGAACGGTTTTTGGAAATCACCTGCTTTGTTTTTGCCGCGCATCAGTTTGGTTTGGGGGTCAAACAAGTTGCGGAAGTTCTGATTACGTTTGGTAAAAAGGGCGATTTCGCTTTCGGGGCGCTTGAGCGATTTGGCCAATTGTAAAATACAAAAATCGGCGTAGGCGTATTCGAGCGTACGGGCGGCATTTTCGTTGATTTTAACGTCGTAAGGCACGTACCCAAGCTCGTTGTAGTATTCGTGACCAAAGCGCCCGACGGAGCTCACCGCGCCTGCGTGGTCAGTGTTTTTAAGAACGGCTTCGTAAAGCGTGTTGATGTCGTACCCACGAATCCCTTTGATGTACGAATCGGCAATCAACGAGGCTGAGTTGGAGCCAATCATACAGTCGCGGTGGCCTGGACTGGCCCATTCGGGCAAGAAGCCGCTTTCTTTGTACGCATTGACCAACCCTTCCATAATTTGGGCGTTGAGCGTCGGGTACATCAGTGTGAAAAACGGAATGGCCGAACGGAAAGTATCCCAAAAGCCATTGTCGGTAAACATGTAGCCAGGCAAAACTTGGCCGTTGTAAGGGCTGTAGTGGACGACCTGGTTTTGGGCGTTTAGCTCATAAAATTTACGCGGGAAAAGCAATGCACGGTAGAGGCACGAGTAAAAGGTGCGAATCTGGGCGTCGGTACCGCCTTCTACGGCCAAGCGACCAAGTTCTTGGTTCCAGATTTTCTGCCCTTTTTGCAGGGTAGCGTCGAAGGTATCGTTGCCCAATTCGCGAGTGAGGTTGAGCGCGGCTTGTTCGGCACTGATAAACGACGACGAAACTTTGATAGTTACTACTTCGCCTTTTTTTGTTTTAAACCCGATGACTCCACCTGCGTGGTCGGCTTTCATTTCGAGGGTGTTTTTTGATAAGGTTTTGTCAGACCAAGTGGCTGAGTAAGTAAACGGTTTGTCGAAACGCAATTCAAAGTAATTCTTAAAGTTGGGAGGGACACCGCCGCTGTTTTGGGTGCTATACCCAATGATTTTTTGTTGTTCAGGAATAATCTTGATATACGAACCCTTTGCAAAAGCATCAATAACGACAAAAGCGCTGTCGGTTTGGGGGAACGTTAAACGGAACTGCGACGCGCGCTCCGTAGGCGTGATTTCTACCTGCGTGTCGTGGTCGGCAAGATAAACGCTGTAATAGTGTGGTTTAACCACTTCCGCTTTATGCGAAAACCAGCTTTGGCGGGCTTCTTCGGTAAACCTGAGCTTTCCAGTCACGGGCATGATAGAAAACATTCCGTAATCATTAATCCAAGGACTGGGTTGGTGGGTTTGTTTAAACCCCCGAATTTTATTGGCGGTGTACATGTACATCCAGCCGTCGCCGTTTTTGCCCGTTTGGGGGCACCAAAAATTCATCCCCCACGGCAATGCCACGGCAGGGTAGGTATTGCCAGTCGAAAGCTCATGGCGTGAGTCAGTTCCCATCAAGGGGTTAACCCACTGGGTATAGTCGATTTGGGCGTATGAAAATGTTCCCCCTAATAGGAGAAGGAGGGTGGTACGAAGAAATGTTTGCATGAATAACGAGTAAATTTGACGCGATTTTACGATAAAATTACCGAATCACGCTCAAACTCCCCGTGAATTTGTGCTCTACTTCCCGAAGATAAATTTGATAGTAGTACATTCCGACGGGCACTAATTCGCCGTTCCAGCGGCCATCCCATGGGGTGGAATAACCTTTGCTGCTGAAAACCACGTTTCCCCAATGATTTAAGACTTCGATGGTGCAGTTGGGATAATCGCTAATTCCCCCAATTTCCCAGGTATCGTTACTGCCATCATCGTTGGGTGTAAAGCCGTTCGGAATGTTTAAGTCAATGACGAACACGGTGATTTTTTTCTCCGAAACACAGCCTTCAGACGTACTTACGGTGAGGGTGTAAGTAGTGGTTCGGTCGGGGCTGGCGTAGGGGTGTGAGATAGTAGGGTCGCTCAAACCGATGCTCGGAAACCACGAAACGGTGGAGTTGAGTGGGGCAAGTATTCGTAACTCTACGCTGTCGCCTTTTACTACAATCCATCTATCCGTACCATCGATACGGGGCGGGGGTGATAACCTGGCTAAACGAGTGGCTTTGCCCGAACAGCCTTCGGGATTGGTATAATTGTAGGTAATAGGGTACGTACCCGCCGTTACATTTTGGGACACAAAGCGATTGCCTGTTACTCCATTGCCGCTAAATACGCCACCCGCAGGGGTTCCGTTGAGTGTAATGGCTTGGAGGGCAGTACTACAAACAGGGGGAATCGAGTCTAATGTAACTTTAGGGGAGGGTTTGACGACAATTTCTAACGTGAGCGAGCGCGTGGCACAACGCGTAACTGTATCACCCACTGCTACGCTATATTTCCCTGATTTTTGCGGGTATAATTCGTTGGTAATGACCAAAGGAATGGGAACCCTGTCTTGGTACCAAACGTATTCATAGTTTTTGACGTTGGGCGTGGTGAGTTTGACCGAATCGTTGGCGCAAAAAATAGGTGGACCCGAAATAGAAATGGGTGCAGGCGGACCAGCGATTAATTTGACAATAACGCTGTCTTTGGCTTGGCATTTCGATGCGGCATCGGTAGCAGTTACGTGGTATGTCCCTGACTGTTTGACATAGTATAAAATAGGAGTACTGCCTCCTAAGGTTTGCCCATTGTGCTTCCATTCTACGGTATAGCCCGTTGCTGTTTCGATGCTCAGGTTGGTGCTATCACTATCACAAATAGGAAGAGGACGGCTTGAGGTAATCTTCACCGAAGGGGTACTTTTGAGGCTTACCACGGTGGTATTGGTAGAGGCTTCTTCGATGCTGCAACTTTGTGCAAAGCGTTTCACAAGGGTATAAACACCTGCCTGTTTTACGGTTTGTGCCACTGAAGGGACTCCCTCTATGGTTTTGCCGTCAAGCTGCCATTCATAAGCCCATTGTGGGTCTTCGTCGTTGGCTTTGAGCACCGCGCTGTCGCTACCACACATGGTGAGTGCTGATACGTGTCCGTTGGGTTGGGTTGAAGGGAAAACGCCAGAAGTTGCTGATTTGATGTTGATAGAAACAGACGAAGGAGGGGTAGAAATGCAGTCAACGACTTGGAAAACAAACTCCCGCCGCACTTCACCGATTTTCGTTCCTCCTCGGTGTTCTTCACAACGAACAGTAAAAGCAAACGAACCTAACTGCGAAGCATTTACGGTAATTTTACCCGTTTTAGGGTCGATGTTCAAAGGGGTTTTTCCAGAAATTGCTTTTGTGCTGTCAAAGCCACTGACCCAAGTGGCCCGTTTGTACGGGCCTGATTGCGCCTTGGTTGGGAAAGTTCCGCCGCCGTCGGTGGAACCAATAAGAGGCGTGACGATGCTGTACGTAAGTTCGTCTTTATCGGTGTCGGTAGCACTAAAATCGACTTCTACGTCTTTTCCTACACAGACGTACTTTATTTCAGGTACCTTAAAAATAGGAGAACTGTTGACGGAAGAAAGCGGGGGCAGTTCGGCATAAAAAACAAGCCCAACACGACTTGGTGTTTGAATATTGAGCAGGTTGCTATTTCGGCAACATTCTTCCCATGCCAAATAGAAGCCTCCTGATGCATTGTAGGCGGTCGCCGAAAAAGTAGCATTAACTGCGTAACGAATGAGGGTGATTTTGGAAGTAGATGGGCTGCCAACGCAACGAGTATTGGTGTAGGGGAGTTCTTGTTTTGCAACGCGTGAGAGTGTCAAATCTTCGATACGACTATTGTCACTTTTACGAAAAATCGACACAAAAGCATTGTTTTCGGTACTACGGAGGTTTTCGTCGTAAATCAGCGTGAGGGTAACGGTAAAGTCATTGGATGAAGGGCTACGTCGGGCAACAGCAATGTCACCACCAATGATGTGATTGGCCCATACGCTTATACTGTACATCCCCCAAAACAACGCTGTTAACCAACTTCTCATCGCTAAAAGAATTTATTTTGCTGGGCAAAGTTTACGCCAATTTTAGAAAGCAATTGTATCGCCAACTTTTACACCGTATTTGTCGCAGTAGCCACCGTTTACTTCCACTACGTATTGTGCTTCTCCGTACGACGGTAAGCTTTCTTCAGAGTAGGGCTTTGCTTTTTTCTGGATAGAAATGATTTTCTTGTTGGAATCCACGTAAATGATGTCCAGGGAAATCATGGTGTTTTTCATCCAAAACGATTGTGGTTCGGCTTGATTAAACACAAACAACATTCCTACTGAATCTGAAAGATAAGGTCGAAACATGAGTCCTTTGGCACGTTCGGCGTCGTTTTCGGCAATTTCAACGTCGATTTTACGAAGTGACTGTCCGTCTCGGAAAAAAGCCACTTCCCCTTCTTTTGTAATGCCACTGCTCGCAGCAACGGGAGCTGTAGCAGGGGCTGAGTTTTCGCGAGCCACCGATGGCGTAGGAGCTTCGGCTTCTAGTGCAGCCTCATCAGGGCCTGCTACTAGCAGGGGTCTTGCGATGTACAAAACCCCTGCTAGTACAAAAACGGCTAATAAAATATAACTAAAGTAAGCGCTTTTTTTTTGCATCAATGTGTTAGGTTTATCACTAACTACTCCTCATATGCCCAATCAATGCGATGTTTCATGTCACGGATGACCAGGTTTTGAGCTTTGAAGTACGAACGAATTTGGTCTACTTTTTCGTATTGTTGAGCGGCTTTGTATTCACGATATAAGTCAAGCATACCGTTTAAGACGGCATCGTTTTCGCTACGCTCCTCAATCAAACCAAGAATTTCTTCTGTAAAGGTGATAAAGTTGTTTTTGAGTGCTGAAAATCCATCTTCACCCAAGGCGGCAGGAACGAGCTGATTCAAATAAAGCATGTTGATGTATTTCAACATGTTAAACAACTGTGCTACTGCCACCGCTGTGTTCAAATCATCGTTCATTGCATCGTAAAATGCCTGCACTGATTTTTTGATGTCAGCCACTTTTTTCTCATCCACCTGAACACAAGGCGTTGATATCTTCAATCCTACCTCATCGTTGCTGGTGTTTACCTCAGCAGGGATGTACGTCATTTCTTTGATGGCTCTTAACCCATTCATCAAGCGCTTGTAGGCTTTGTGCGCGCCTTTCAACGCGTCGTTAGAGAAGTCAAGTGTACTTCGGTATTGCGACTGTAGCATGAAAAAACGGCTCGTCATTGGGCTGTATGCTTGGTCGAGGAGTGGGTGGTTTCCTGCAAACAACTCACGTGGTAAAAACGAGTTGCCGAGTGATTTTGACATTTTCTGCCCGTTGACAGTGAGCATGTTGGAATGCATCCAATAGCGCACGGGGTCGGTACCGTTGATACCCGTTCCTTGCGCAATTTCGCATTCGTGGTGAGGGAATTTAAGGTCCATCCCACCTCCATGAATGTCAAATTGCTTTCCTAAGTATTTGGTACTCATGCAAGTACACTCTAGGTGCCAGCCTGGAAATCCTTTACCCCAAGGCGACTCCCACTGCATGATGTGCTCAGGAGCGGCTTTTTTCCAGATGGCAAAGTCGAGCGGATTGCGTTTTTCACTGGTTCCTTCGAGTTCGCGGGTTTCGGTCAAAAGTTCGTCTAATACCCTACCCGAAAGCTTTCCGTAACTATGGCCTTCGCCGTTGTATTTATTGATGTCGAAGTAAACCGAGCCGTTTGACTCGTACGCCAATCCTTTTGCAATTAGGTCTTTAACGGCCTCAATCTGCTCAATTAAGTGACCCGTGGCGGTTGGCTCAATGCTTGGCGGACGAAAGTTGAGTTGTTCCAACACTTGGTGAAAATCGTTGGTATAGCGCTGGACGATTTCCATAGGTTCTAACTGTTCCAGTTTTGCCATGCGCCCGATTTTATCTTCCCCTTCGTCGCCGTCGCCTACAAGGTGGCCTACGTCGGTAATGTTACGAACGTAGCGCACCTTATAACCAATGTGCGAAAGGTAACGAAATAGCGTATCGAATGTCAAAAAGGTACGTACGTTACCAAGGTGTACGTAGTTATAAACCGTCGGTCCACAAACGTACATTCCTACGTACGGAGCGTTGATGGGTTCAAAAAGTTCTTTCTGTCGAGTGAGAGAGTTATAAATTTTGAGTGGTTGTTTCATAAGATATATTAAGTGGCTACTATTCAGGTTTTAGACTAAATTTCAAAACAGGTTAGCAGCAACATCGAAAGTAAGCGAAAGTAAATTTTGTGATGGGCATAGTTAAAAACAGAATTAATAAATGCAAAACTAATAATTTGTTGTGGCTTCGTGTACAAAATCCGTGCTGTAAGTTCAGTATTTGCGGCTGGAACTGTAACTTTACCGGATGAAAAAACCTTTTATCGTTGGTATCACGGGCGGGAGTGCATCGGGAAAAACGTATTTTTTGAATAGTTTGATGGGAGCTTTTTCAGAAGATGAAATTTGCCTTATTTCACAAGACCATTATTATCGTCCTCGGCACGAAGTTCCAGTGGATGATAATGGTGTTCATAATTTTGATTTGCCTGTGGCCATTAATCACCGTGCGTACGCCGAACATATCATTCAACTCCGTGAAGGAAAACCAGTTGAAAAGCTAGAGTATACCTTTAATAATCCGAATATTATTCCAAAAATGTTGACTTTTCGGCCTACTCCCATTATTGTAGTCGAAGGTATATTTGTGTTTTACTTCAAAGAAATTTCTGAGTTACTTGACCTCAAGATTTTTATTGATGCCAAAGAGCATATCAAACTCAAACGCCGTATTATTCGCGACCAAGTAGAACGCGGATACGATTTGACTGATGTGCTTTACCGCTGGGAAAACCACGTTTTTCCGACGTATGAGCAGTTTATTAAGCCTTCAAAAGCAGAGGCTGATTTGATTATTCCCAACAACCGCCATTTCCATCGCGGCTTAGAAGTAGTAAAATCGTTTTTGAAAACGAAAATATCCTAAAGAACAAATTACCATTCCCAGATGGTAGGGTTTTTGTGACGACGTAGATGTTTTCCTATTTCCATCCAAAAGGCCATTGCTAAATAAATAATGATAGGGGAGCCAAACGTTAGGAATGAGGCATAGATGAAATAAAGGCGGATGCTGCTGGCAGATATGTTGAGAATTTCGCCCAAGCTTGAACAAACGCCAAAGATTTGGTTTTCAATAAAATATCGGAAACGATGCATAGCGTTTTTGAGAGGTTTAGGAGCGAAAATACAGAATATAAATGGGAAAGTCAAGCCCCTCAATAAGAAGGCTTACAACTTGACATCTAACATTTATTTTATAATTTTGTTTCAGGTTGCATCAAAACTTCGTTGTGAAAGCAATGCAAAGTTCGCGAAGGCAGTTTTCTAGCGGTGAGTATTCAAGCCTTTTTCTCATTGTTTAATGCTTGTCAGTCCTTTGTAATGTTCTTGTAAATGAGGTGATTGGCAATCAATCCCTTAAATTATTTTCTCATTTTCTTAATTTTAGTAGTACAATGCAAACAGGAACAGTAAAGTTTTTCAATGAAGCAAAAGGGTATGGTTTCATTATACTTGACGGGCCGAGCGACAAACAACAAGAAATTTTTGTACACGTAACAGCTTTGGGGGGTCTGGTAATCCGTGAAAAAGACCGTGTGGAGTTTGAAGTCGTGGAAGGGAAAAAAGGCATGAATGCGGCGAAGGTAAAGAAAATATAATCTTTCGTTGTCAAAACGGGATGGGGAACGCCTTCAAGCGTTCCCCATTTTTTTGTTTCGCCAGCTTTGGCACGATTTGTGATAACCCTACTAATTGGAAATTTTTAGGGTTATCACAGTTATTTATGAAAATATCATTACCCATCGGTTTGTTTTTCTTAGCAACCTTTCTTCTCCGATTGAGCGGGCAAAGTAATGCACAGAACCGCGATGGCTTGTTGACCCTTATAATCAGTAGTGAAAAGCAAGTCAGCTGTGCAGGACAGCCGATTATTTTGAATGCAACAGGATGTACTGGAATGGTGGTGTGGTCAACCACAAAAACGTGCACAAGGTGCGCTTACGACAGGAACTTATTTCTATGTTATAAAACTCAGCGATGGAGGTGAATATTCAAAATTTTTGACAATAAGCCGTTAGCCATCGTTTGTTAAAAAAATTACTTAGGAGGACCCAACTGGGTAAAAATGCAATCACCCATGAATAAACTCAAGTATCTTTGTTTAGCTGCATTGGTTTCGATTTCTGCAATGGCCCAAACGCCAGTTCGTGAAACGTTACTCCAACAGGCCAATCGTCAGTTTGATATCCAATCGTATGCAAAGGCGATTTCGTTGTATCAAGAAGTAATTGACGAAGGTGTGTTGCCAGAAGGCCAACGCCAAATTATATTTCTCAACATGGGTTATGCGTACCTCCAATTAGGAGATAATGAAAAAGCTGCAAGTTTTTATCAGCAAGCGATGGCAGAAAAAGAGTTGTTCGGCACGCTTAAAAAGCACTATTTATATTATGCAAAGGTACTTGCGAATTTGGGACAAATGAAGGATTCACAAGGCTATTTTGACCGTTATCAAGCCCAAAGACAGCAAGAAGGCCAGCAAATGCAGAGTGCGCAGAATTATACCAAAAAACGCATTACGTACCGTTTGGATTATCTAGGTATCAATACCTCCGAGGCTGAATTTAGTCCTATGTATTACAAGGAAGGCTTGGTGTATGTGTCGGGAAAAACGTCAGTATCTTCCCAATCCACTCAAAAAGGCTACCTTGATTTGTTTTACATTCCAAATAGAAACGAAATCAAAGGAATAACGACGTTACACTCGGATGGAACGGAAATGATTATCAAAGAAAGTGCACGTTCGAGCAGTTCCTCGACCCAAAAAGGTCGACTAGGAAGTGACTCGTACACGCGCCCAACCTCTAATGATTCACGTACTTTGGGTAGTTATGGTAATTATGGCCTTAACGACGAAGCGGTTACTTCTTCTGGGGAGGTAAAGGCAGGAAAGCCCATTCCTTTCAGTAAGGAGCTAAACACCCGTTTCCACGAAGGCCCTGTGACGTTCAGTGCTGATGGTTCTAGCGTTATTTTTACTCGAAATAACTTTAACGAAGGACAAAAAGGGGTAAGTGAGGATAATAATATTAAACTTAAGCTTTACTCGGCTCAGTGGGGTAATGGCGACTGGACCAATGTACAAGAACTTCCGTTTAATAGCGATGATTATTCGACGGCTCACCCTGCTTTAAGCAAGGATGGAAATTTGCTATATTTTGTGTCGGATATGCCAAAAGGAATGGGAGGGAAAGATATTTATGTGTCACGCTGGGAAAATGGACAATGGTCAAAGCCCGTTAATATGGGAAAAGAACTCAATACTCGCCAAGACGAAGTTTTTCCGTTTGTGGATGAAGTAGGAAACCTTTATTTTTCTACCTCAGGACGAAAAGGAGGACTAGGTGGTCTTGATATTTATTACGCAGTTTTGAGCAAAGATGGAACGAAGGTAATCGAAGTGATTCATTTAGATACTCCTATTAATTCTAAAGCCGATGATTTTGGAATTGTGACCGACGGGACTCGCACCACAGGATATTTTAGTAGTAACCGCCGAGAGGGTGACGACGATGTTTATCGGTTTACTCGTGAAAGTTCATTGTATGAATGTCGTGAGTTGTTATTGCGTGTTTTTGACTCAGAAACAATGCAGCGAGTAGATAGTGCGACAATAGCCATTCGGTCAAAAACGGGCGGAGAGTCTACGGAAAAAATACTACAAACTGATGCCGACGGATGGGCGCATCTTTGTTTAGCGTCTGATAATG